>JAEEGL013921723.1_pt1 | contig 13650 bp, 8 predicted proteins | sample 9134231 | NCBI WGS metagenome assembly JAEEGL01 (sample SAMN16246548, study PRJNA631951) | gut metagenome | biome: gut microbiome; feature: rumen; material: fiber-attached | host: Bos | place: Iran: Karaj | collected 2018-10
AAAAAAAATGTCAGAAAAGATTGTCACATAGGACAAAAACGCATATCTTTGCAGCGGGTTGAAAGGACTGCCCAAACGGGACTTCGGCATCCTGACAACTCGAAAATATGTAAATCATGTTTAATTAGAAATCCCCTTTATCTAATTATTGATTGTTTTTGTAGAGACGTGCCCCGGCGCGTCTCTACGTTTTTTATGCCTCGTCCAAAGGCTCCACATGGATGGAGACGTGCGTCTCCTCGCCATAGCGTTCCTTCAGCAAGCGCTCAATCTCCGACGCCTTGCCGTGGGTTTCTTTCAAAGAGCGGCTGCCGTCCATGAGGATGTGCATCTCTATGGCGTAATGGTTGCCAATGCGGCGCGTGCGAAGGTCGTGCGGCTCGTTGACCTCGGGAACTGACCGCACAATGTCCAAAATCTCGTTCTCCACCGCATCGGGCAGCGACTGTTCCATCAGCTCGCCCATGCCGTTCTTAAGCAAATCGACGGCCACCTTGACGATGAGAGCACCTACAGCGACGGAGGCAATCGGATCAAGCACCGTCCAACGCTCACCCAAAAGGATGGCGCCACCAATGCCGATGGCCGTCCCAATCGACGACAAGGCGTCGCTGCGGTGATGCCAAGCGTTGGCTTTCATCGCTTGCGAGTCCAATTGTTCGGCCTTGCGCTTGGTGTATTGGAAAGTCAACTCTTTCAATACAATGGAAACCAAAGCAGCCCAAAAAGCCACCATGCCCGGTTGGGGCAAGACTCCGCCTTTGGCCCAAATGGTGATTTTTTTCGCCCCGTCAATAAAAATGCCCACCGCGACAGCGAAAAGTGCCACGCCGATAAGGGTCGTCGCCAAGGTCTCAAACTTGCCATGGCCGTAATCGTGCGATTTGTCCTTGGGCTTGTGGCTGATGCGCACAAAGGCCAGCACCACAATATCCGTAGCGAAATCGGAAACGGAATGGATGGCGTCTGACATCATGGCGGCACTATGGCCAAGGATGCCCGCCACAAATTTGAACACCACGAGTACAAGGTTGACCACACTACCCCAAAGGGTCACTTTATAAACTTCTTTTTCCCTATTCATAAGCTCAGTTTTTAGCTATCGGATGCGCCGCCGCACGGCTTTGGTTGACAATCCATACTCCCGTGAAAACCAACGCCATAGCCACCAATTTCTTCCAAGTCAGGTGATCCAAGCCAATGATGATGCTGATGAGGGTCGCGATGATGGGCTGCACGTAATTGTACATGCTGACCAAGGTAGGACGCAGCCGTTTTTGCCCGACGGGAATCAGGAAATAGGCGACAAAAGTGGCGAAAACCACCACGTATGCCACCTGCCACAACACCTTGCTTTCCATCTGCCCGAAAGGCAATTGGAAGAAACTTTTGGCATTCAAAGGCAAGGCTACCAACATCGAAAACAAGAACATCCATTTCATGAAGGTGACCACGTTGTATTTCGTAATCAGCGGGCGGAAAATGCCGAGATAAAGGGCGAAAGTCAGGGCGTTAAGGATGGTGAGGACGATGCCCAAAGGCTTGGTTTCCGTTGCGCCACTACCCAATCCCACCGAATTGAAAATCAGCAATAAAACCCCAGCCAAACTCACCAAAACACCCCCGATTTTCTTGAAAGTGATAGGTTCTTTCAGCACAATGGCCGCCACAAACATGGTCATGATGGGCGTGCAGGTGTTAGTTATGCTCAGGTCTATGGAAGTCGTCATGGTGATGGCCTTCAGGAAACTCATCTGGGTGAGGAAAAGGCCGAGCATGGAGGCCACGAAGATTTGTAGCAAGTCCTTCGGCGGCACCTTTTCCTTGGGCATGAAAAGCGACAGGAGCCAAAACAAGATGGCGGCTCCTGTCGCTCTTAGGCAAAACAAATCCATGGGCGTCAACACGTGCGCATTCGAGATGTTCTTGCAGCAGATGATGTTGAGTCCAAAAATGCAATAGGCACCAAAACAGGCGAGGTGCCCGACGAGTGTGGACTTGTTATTCAATCCAGTAGACGTAATTCTCCTTGCGCGGCTTGGCTTCGGGATAGTCGCCGTTCACGTAACCGAGGATGCAATTGCCGATGCCGACATACTTGTTGGCATCAATGCCGAGGTCGGTGAGGATGGCTTTGCCCTCTTCAGTTTCAAAGACTTCCTTGGCGCGGTGGATCCAGCAGGAACCGAGGCCCTTGGCGTGGGCGGCGTTGAGCAGATTGCCCATCACGAGCGAGCCGTCTTCCTTCCATGTGAAGGCTGCAGTGGTGTCGGCCAACACGACCAGCACTACGGGAGCGCCATAGAACGGGTCCATGTCGTTGTCTTTGCCGAAGACGCCGGCGTTGAGTTTGCTCAGTCTGTCGCGCACTTCGCGATTGGTGACGGCAATGATGATGGGGGCTTGGCGGTTCATGCCCGTTGGGGCGTAAGTGCCTGCCTTACAGATTTCTTCAATGACCTCCTTGGGCGGGATTTGGTCGGTGTAACTGCGGACGCTACGGCGCGTCAGCAGGTCTTGCATGGTAGTGTTCATAGTAGTTTCTTCTTTTGTGTTCTCGTTTGTTCCATTGGATGCTGATCCTGTCGAAGCATCCTTGTTGCAGCAGCCGCAAAGTATGAATGCCAATGCTGCGATGATGAGCGTATACTTTTTCATATAAATAAGATTAGGCGGCAAAGTTACGGATAAATTTCGCAATTTTGCAGCCCCAAAGTGGATTTGTATGCAAAAAATCAGAAGTTATATCCTGCCGATTGCCATTGTGTTGGGTTTGTTGCTGCACGAATATTGTGCGGCGTTCAGTGTGGTGGTGCCTTACATCATCTTCACCATCCTCTTGCTGACTTTCACCGCCGTCGACATCACCAAACTGCGTTTCAAGCCTTTGTTTGTTTGGGTTATTTTATTTCAAGTAGTGGTGAGCCTCGGGATGTACTTCTTGTTGAAAGCCTTGAAAATCAACGGAATCATTGCTGAAGGCATTTTGATAGGCGTGCTCTGTCCTGTGGCGGCTTCGGTGGCGGTCATCAGCACCATGCTCGGTGCCGACCGCAACACCGTGACGTCCTACACGGTCATCGGCAACTTGTTGGTTTCCATTGTCGCGCCGGTGTATTTTTCCTTTATCGGCGTGCATCAGGACATGCCTTTCCTCGAGTCTTTCCTGCAAATCCTGAGGCGCATCGGTACGGTCATCGGATTGCCGTTTTTTGTAGCCTTCGCCTTGCAACTTTGGTGGCCCAAGGCCAACAAAACCTTGTGCCGCTACAAGGGTTTGGCTTTCTACTTTTGGGCCGTCGCTCTGTTCCTGACCTTAGGCCAGACCATCCATTTCATTTTCCTCAACGGGAAAGGCAACTGGGGCAGCATCCTTTGGCTCGGCGTGTCGGCTTTGCTGTTTTGCGTCATCCAATTCGGATTGGGCAAATGGATTGGGCACAAATACGGCGACACCATCGCGGGCGGTCAGCTTATGGGACAAAAAAACTCCGCCATGGGCATCTGGATGGCCAATCATTACCTGCATCCCTTGGCTTCAGTGTATTTGGCCTTCTATTCCGTTTTCCAAAACGTGTTCAACAGTTGGCAGATTTGGTATTACGAAAAAAAGAAGAATGTAAGAAGCTGACGAAAAGCCCCTTGCAGAAAGAAACAAATAAAGCCGAAGCATTCAACCATGCTTCGGCTTTTTGGATTCATTCCTCGTCCTTCTTTCGGCGTTTGCCCAAAAGATAGGCTCCTCCGAGGCAGCCCAACACCCACAGGCCACTACCCACGGGCGTGAACGACTGGTCCATGTCAAGACCTTGGATAGGGACGAATATGTCCTCCGAGAAATTATCATAACCACAACGCAAATTGTGTTCCATTTCCTCCTCAGACATAAGAAAGATTTGGGCATTGACCGTGGCCGACAGCAGCAGCGCGGTGACAACAATGATATATTTTCTGGCTTTTTTCATCGCGTTTGTTGTTGTTTGGAGTTGAAACATTATTTAACAATGATTTTCTGTACTTTCGTTCCGTGGTTGTTGTTCATTCGCAAGAGGTACATGCCCTTGGCCACGTCGGGCAGGCCGATGCGGGTTTGGCCGTCGGTGCCGAGGGTGGTGTGGTGCAGGATGCGGCCTTGCAGGTCGATGAGGTCGAGGGTGCCGCTGCCGGTCACTATCCACTGCTCGCCGTCGTAGAAGGCGAAGGTGGATGAGCCTGTCGAAGCGTCGTCCTCGTCGTCGTCGATTTCCTCGTCGATGCCGGTCACCTCGAAGGTGATGTAGAAGCGCGTCCAATAGTCCTCCTTCTTGCCGTGGAAACTGTAGCTCGAGTTGCGGAGCATGTCGTACTGTACACCCGTGATGTTGTCGACAAGGATGAGTTTCTGGAAGTCGCCGTTGGCGGTTTCCCACGAGAGGGTGTAGGTGTCGCCTTCCTCGCTCTTCGACTCAAACTTGATGGGCACGCGGGTGGCATCCTCCGGGACGAAGACAGCCGCATAGTTGTGGTCGTCGTGCATGGCATACAGCAGACCGTTGCCTTGGCGCAATTCGCGCAGCTTGGTGGCGCCTGTCCAGCCCTCCGGACGGTTGAACTCTACCACGCACACATCCGCGCAGCCCTTGTCGCTGCTGAGGAAGAGGTTGACCAAAGGATAGGCCGGGGTGTAGCCCATATCGCGGAAGGTACCATCACTTCCGACATCTGCACGGGGAACCGTCATATCAGTAGTGAATTTCAAAAAGCCGCTGTTATTACCATTATTTCCATTTTCTGTAGAACCTTTTTTAACCAATACATAAAAGCCTTGGTGAGGATGGAGGTATTGGTTAGCATAGTCGCCACCAGATGAGCCTCCCTTCACATAGTATTTCAATGCACTTTCAGGGTTACCAGTATTGTAGCTGCTGGCATCGTATATGGCATAGAAAGGCACAGTTGAGTTTCCTTCGGGTAGAACGCCATCGTTTAGCGTTGTCGAGAGCAAGCCGGCATTGTTAGCGCCTTCTTCTTCTGAAGTCACAAGCTTGTCGAAGTCGAGATAGGCATGATAGGGGTTGCCCACGAGGTTCCAGCCTTCGCTGATGTGAAGCGGGTTCTCGTTGCGCGTGATTTCAATGTATCTATCCATATTAATAATATCTCCATCTCCTCCAGATCCAAGTGTACCATGGGCTTGCAACAGGGTCTTGGCGCCAATGGTGGCGATGTAGCCCTTGCCGGTAATAAGATACTCCTCATTCACGTTTGTAGAATATGCATTACTCGTGGGGTTGTTGGTGCCTATTTCCGGGGTATATTCCAAGTGCAGGTGGGGCGCGTCGGTGTGCCAATGGTTGGGGCCGTTGCGCTTGAAGTTGATGTAGTGGTATTTCGGCTCGTTATAGCTGTAGAAGTCCATGCCGTAGGGGTAGCGGTAGACCCCAGCACTGGGATTTTCGTCGCTCCAATACGGTTTAGACGAATTATCCGTTCCTGTCGTTGTCGGGTTGACAAAGGTGAGATCAAGATCATCACGCGACACGGCTGTAAGGTTCACCTTGCTCGGCCAGTAGCCGTCTATCCAATTATTGGAAGGATAATGATCTCCCCTGTCAATAAGCGGGTTGTCGGTAGTAGTACCTTCTGAATTCCAACTAGACCCATCTATCCAACTCGGCGGATTATTCCAGCCACTCTTCATCCAGTAGCGGTTGTGGCCAGCTTCCCCGTTATTGAGCCAACTGAATTCGATGCCACCGTGTTGGTTCGGTTGCGCCGAGGTGCCGCCGCCAGCCCAAGGATTGTTGTACCATTTAGCGTTGTCATAGTTTGGGTTGGACACATTTACATAAGTATTAGTGTTGTGATTAATTTGGCCATTGTTTACCAAGTAGTCGAAGCCCAACTCAACATAAAAGAGTGGTGTGGAGAAGAGGTGCCAGTTGCGCGACAGCGGCTGATAATAGAGCTCGTTCACGTTAAGGGTCGAAAGGGCATTCTTGTTGTTGTCGAAGGTGACACCTACATAGGTTTCACCGAAGGGGGCTAACGTGCCAGGGTCAAGGATGGCCACGTCCTCGTGGATGCTGATTTTAGAGACCCTCACCACTCCACTATTATCATCTACGATTTTTTGGGTTAGTGCTTTAGTGATGTCGCCATAGACAAAGAAGCAAACATCTTCTTCGGCACGCACAATAGCGCCGTCAAGCTCGGGATTGAAATCGGAAGTACTGCCATTGTCAACGACAGCATCAGTCATAATGTCGCGAATGGTGTTGCCCTCGCCGTCCCTGTCGGGTCCGGCATATTGCAGCACATTGCCAGGTAAGAGCGTAGGCAATGCTGCATCCTCTGTTTGTTTAATCTTCACGTTACCCACGCTGCGGAAGCCGCCTTGGTAGACTTTGTTTTCATTAAGGGTTGTTGACTTCGATTCCCAAAGCCGCAACACGGGCAGGTCATCGTTGATGGGCTGTGTAGAGCAGTTGTAATAACCATCACCACTATAATTTTCATCCATATCATAGTACGACAGCGCGGGGCGTGCCCAGTAGGCATAGCCGTTAGAGGCAGTGACTTGGCTGTTCAGCGTATCGAAGAGCGGAATGTTCTTGCCACTGATGATATTGTCGGCCCACATGTAGCCCAAGTGGTCGGCGTTGATGACAGGGGTGTAGGCTGATGCCTTGTTTACATTATTATTGCCAACTTGGTACACATCTGAAGATGCAGCATATACCCTCTCGCCCGCTGTTCCGGTTCCTACAATGGCACCCGAAGTGGCATCGCTGTAGGCATTGGTGAGCGTGCCTATGTTATTGCCCACGAGGGCGCCGTATTTGGAGTTCACATATGCGTTGTTGTTGGTGAATGTGTTGTTCTTGGTGTAGGAGTTGGCCACGAGGCCGGCATTGGTGCCTACCAAGCCGCCCGTCGCACCAAATTCGGTGCCGTGGAACTTCGATTCGACGGCGAAGCTGTTGCGCACCGTGGCATTCGATGTCACATAGCCGGCAATGCCGCCCATGTGAGTGGTTTGTCCCACGGTTTCGTATCTCCGTAGGGTGCTTGTGGCCTCGCAGCCGTCGATGACGGCGGGAATGTCAGGCTCGTCATCCACGCCAAGCTTCAAAGAGAGTCGTCCGGCAATGCCGCCCAAGCAGCGGTTTCCGGCGTTGGTGGCGGTGAAGTCGTTGTTGAGGACAAAGGTGCGCTCCACCGTGCCGCCATGCACAAGGCCGAAGAAGCCCAAGTCGAATACGGGCAAGATGCTGATGGGGTTGAGGACGAAGTGGCCGCGGCCGTCGTAGGTGCCGCTGAAACCGCGCTGGAAACCGCCACATTCCGTAACACCTTGGTAATCAACCGCTCCCTCCCTTGTGAAGCCTATAGGCTCCCAGTAGTGGTCTTCAAGATAGATGTTGGTGGTTAGGGCCACTTTCTTGCCGGCATAGGAATTGCCTTCACTATAGCTGAGGTAGGTAATGCCGCCGTTCACCTGCTTGGCGAAGTAGGCCAAGCCGGGTGCCGACTTCACTTTGGTGACATAGCCATCTGTCATATCCACATCGTCCGACGTGTTATTGGCATAGCTGCGCCACGTCTCGATGAAGTAGTCGTTCTGGTTGCTGTAGGCCTTGCCGTAATTGGTGGTTACATTATGAGTGTTTCCATCCGCGTTTGCGTAGTTCATGCTCCACACGGCGTAGCTGTCGGTGTCGTCGAAGTAGACGTTGCGCTTGTAGGCATCCAAGGCCCAGTCTTGCTGTTGCGCGACGGGAGGTGTTGCATTGTCCCATGAATCCACCCTCGCGATGGGGGTGCGCACTTCGAGGAAGTTGTCGTCGGTTTCGTAGGTGTGCTCGCCTTGCTTGCCGTAGTCGGGCGTGCCGTCCCAGGACTTGGTCTTGGTAACGCCGATTTTTGAGCCGCAAACCAGATCTCCGATGATGAGGATTTGCTGGTCGTCGTCCGACCCGGCCGGGATGTGTACATTGTTCAAGAAAACCGTTCCTGGAGTATATGTTGTTTCATTAGGCCAGGGTTGGTTGGCTTTGTTGTCATTGATAATCACATGCCCTTCCACCTGCAGCGTGCCATCTTTATACACGCCGCCGGCTTTTTGCTTGGCCTTGTTGTGTGTGACATCGTTTCTTATACCATTCGAGTAAGCAGTGCTGGAACCATCGCTTGTCATGATGACCACGGCTTTTTTTTCGATGTATATGCCGCCGCCGGAGCCCTTGCCGTCCTCGTTGCCCTTGCCGGCCTCGTTGCCCTTGTCGGCTTCTCCGCCCACCGTGCTGCCGTTGAGCGTGAGCGTGGTGGGGAGGGGGGGGGTTGGGGATCCCTTCGGAATCCACACTGAATCATAATAATAATACTCATAATAATCACCATTTTCATTATAATACTCTTCTCGAATGGGACATACAAAATCAAGATAATAACCATTATTTTCAAATCTGACTATGTACTTAAATTTACCTAAACTATCTGCCAATGTCTGATTCACTTCATGCGTATAGGCGGAAACAGCAAACGGGTAAATCCAATAAGCTTCATTCTCAACATTTATGGGGCGGCTATAGGTAGTTCCCTCATTATAATAAAGTTGTTGAGTATTTCCTATATAATTCGCAATCTCTACATTATATGCGATAAGTTCATTCTCCGTTGAATAAAGCTCGCCTGTATTCTTATTTAACGTGCCAATAATGTCATCAACAGAATTTTTAACAGTAAGGGCTGCAAACGTATAATCCCCATTAATTAACTCATTGCTACCTTCCACATAGATGCCTCCGCCATTGTTGGTGGCCTTGTTATTTTGGATAAGGCAACTGTCGTATACTAAGGTTTGATTTTGCTCCAAATAGATGCCGCCGCCGTTGTTGGAGGCAGTGTTGTGTGATACCGAGCCGCCTTGGATTGTGAGAGTATCGTTTTCCTTGTAGATGCCGCCGCCGTTGCCGTTGATGGCCTTGTTGCCCTTGCCGGTTTCGCCAATGGTGCAATTCTTAAGGGTGCAATTTGTAATGGTGTAGATGCCGCCGCCGTTGTTGTAGGCGGTGTCGTTTATGAAGATTGCATTTGTGAGGGTGAGAGGATTGCCTTTTTGGTAAACGCCGCCGCCGTCATTGTAGGCAATGTTGCTGTCAAAGGTCAACGTGCAGCCCTCCGCCTGAGTCACCGTCCCTGCGTTGAAGATGCCGCCGCCGTTCATGGTGGAGGCCTTGTTGCCCTCGAAGGTGATAACGCCGGCGAGGAGGGTTGTGGTGGCACCACCTTCAACAAAAATGCCGCCGCCGCTTTTGGCTTCATTGCCATTGCCGGATTGGCCGATTTGGCAGTTTTTGAGGGAGCATGTGCTTTTGTTGAAGATGCCGCCGCCTCTGTGGTCGGCGGCAATGTTTTTAGTGAAGATATGTTGATAGGTGCCTGTGAGTAGGACTTGGCCTTCGTTGTAGATGCCGCCGCCGTCTCGTTTTACTGTGCTGTTGCCATGGAAGGTGATGGTGCTAACATTGTTTGCGCTCGTCACTGTTTGCTTATCGTTGTAGATGCCGCCGCCGTAATTGTAGGCTATGTTGTTGCGCAGCGTGGTATTGATGAGTTCGAGGGTGAGTTGGTGTGGGGCGTTCGAATCATTTGACACATACACGCCGCCGCCATCCTTGGCATGGTTATGGCCTATGATGGTTCCCCCTGTCAGCTTCACTGCATAGTCACGTTGTGTTTCATTTTTTGTTTCACTCATGTACAGGCCGCCGCCCGTATCGATGGGAACCGGGTCAACGCTGCTCTTCAATTGGTTGTAAATGATTTCGCAGTTATTTAACGTAATCGTCGCGGCGTTGGCTTGAGCAACAGTGTAGACACCGCCGCCAAGCACGGCCTTGTTGCCTAAGGTGGTGTCTGCGGTTTTGTTGTAGATGGAGTCGGAGCCGATGACGAGGCCCTGCAGTAGCTTATTTGTTTTAGCGAAAACATACACGCCGCCGCCGTTTTTGGAGGCAGAGTTGTTGTAAACATAGTTGGTACCATTGAATTCGCCATTTTGGTAATAGATGCCGCCGCCCTCCACGGTTTCGTTTTTATATACACGACATGCATTATGGAGCTTGGCACTATCATAATCCATTGTCAAACCGCCGCCCTTATTGGTGGATTTGTTATCATGGATGCTGCATTGGTTAAATTGAACGAAACCCATCAAGTAGCCACCGCCGCCACTAAGGGTTCGGATGTTTTGGGTGTTGCCAATGCTTTCATAACCGTTTTCTTTAATGGTACAATTTGTGAACTTGTTTGTTGGACTTAAATAATATCTAGAACGGACGTGAACACCTCCGCCGTCGCCATAAGCAAAGTTTTTTTCAATAAGGCAACTATCGAAGGTGGCTTGGGAGTCGTCGAGATCGATGCCGCCACCGCGTCCTTTTGTGGTACACTTGTTGCCTCGGATGATGCAATTAGTGAACTTGGCATCGACCTTTTCAGCACAATAGATGCCACCGCCTGCCCCAGTACCTCCACTCACATTCATAGCTTCGACTTCATTATTGGAAATCACAATTGTGCGGTTGTTAGAATTGAGATTAACTATGTGCGTACCCGGATACCAATAGGATCTTGTTTGTTCTCCTTGCCCAATTACTTCACCGGTTATACGGATGCCACCGCCCATCCCCCAAGGATAAGCTCCACCTCCACTGGCAGTGTTATTCGTGATAGACAAATTTACGTCGGGATGATTGTGAAGCATCACACGTGAAGGATTGTTGCCTCCGGGGTTCACTCCATATACGCAAATGCCGCCTCCGCCGCCCTGTGCAGCAGATCCTCCTGCTTTGTTGTGTTCTATTCGGACATCGTTATATTGGACATTGTTATATGTGGAACCCATATCGAACTTGAGCTCACCACCAGATAACATAATTCCTCCGCCTGAGACCCCTGCTTCGTTATAGGAAATGGTGGTTTTGCCAGCGATGAACACCTTGCCTCCCTCGATTAAGATGCCGCCGCCGTCCTTTCCGGCCGTGTTCTTATCGGGAGCACTACCGCCAATCTTGTTAATGCTATCGAAATAGAATTTGTTGTTAGCTAAATTTGTGTTTAAGTTTAAACTACTCTGAAAAGCGATAGCCCCGCCAGCCCGTGGGGCTATGTTTTTTGTGAATGTACACCCCTTGATAGTGCCGCTCACTATGTTAGCGCGGCTGAAGGCTAATGCCCCGCCAATTAGATTTACATTATCTTCCGAACCACTTATAACATTATTATCGAAAGTGCAATTTTTGAGTTCTATCTCGTTGGTGGCTGCTGTTCCAATATTCCCTCCTGGCTGGAAATGGACACCGGCGCCTCCGCTGTTGTGGACAGCTGCATACTCAAATTCAAATTGTGCTCCTTGAACTAATCCTTTATAAGTTCTATACGTAGATGCATAAGCATCCAAACCGCTATCATTTGTAGGCTCCTGAAGGCAATTTCGTATGGTGCAATTTGTCATTGTGAGTCCGCCATTCGCAGGTAATGTCTGTCCGTATACAGAATTAGTATCCGTAAACCATTTATACCCTTCAGGCACAAGAATCATGGAAGCAAAGTTTGATATATTTCTTCCGTCTAAAATCAGGTTTTGTATAGTAAGGTTGGAGTCTTGTGTAAGGACGATGGATTGGCTTTTATATATATTCGTATAATTATCAGTAATAGTAGATGACGGAGAAGACCCGCGATAGATAGTAAATTTTGATCCTTGCTTTGATTTTAGGGTTTTTGTGCCCCTAACCAGATAAAGGCTGTTAAACGGTATATTATTGGAGGTCATGTGACCATTATCAAGATAAATATCGTTCTTTACTATAATTTCGGTAACATTCGTATTTTCCAATGCGGCGCGTAATGATTGTGCGTCTGTCACTTCCCGGCTCGTTTGCGCCCATCCTGGGCTGGTCATGAGGGCGAGCAGGAGGAGTGCCGCGAGGCAAAGGATGTTGTTTTTCAGTCGGTTCGAGAGGCCGCGGCGCGTGTTGCGCCCGCAGTGCCCGGAGGGGCTGATGTGTTGCATAGTCTTGTTTTTTTGAATTAATTAATATAAGGTGTTTTGTTTGATTTATTTGTCGTTATAATGATCTTCGGCTTGGATGATTAGCACCATAACACGGTCGTCGTAGATGTCGAGGGTGTACATCATAGGCTGTCAAAGTATTTCTGCATTTCCTCGGGCGTGTTGCACACGATGGTTTCGCCACGGGCGGATTCCTCACGGGCTTTGTCGATGCGTGTACGAAGCGCCGGCGTGATGCTGCGGTCGTCGCTGATGCGAGCCATGCGCACCGAGGCGATACCGCGAATCATCATCAGGGCTTTCCTGATGTCCGCAACCTTCGACTTGTCTTCCAATGTGACAATCATCTGTGCTGATTGTGAAGGTGTTACAGTTGCTGTGTTCATTTTCCGTTTTTTTCAGGCCGCAAAAATACAAATTTTTTTATAGCGTGAACCATTGTGGAAAAATTTTTTTATTGGGGGATTTGGAATGAAACCGCCGCAAGTTCCTGGCCTAATTGATGGATTTGCTGCAAGATTTGCGCCTCGCGCTCTTGGGAAGGTTTTTTGAAGCCATTGATATAGTTACGAAGCAATCCCGCATTAATACCTGCCTTCAATGCAAACTGCCCCACATTGATTTCCGGATGAGTCAGAAAAAAGCGTTGCATTTCAGAGGGTTCAGCCTCGTCGTAAGCGAAACTCTCAAAACTGACATCCACATCCAATTTCCGCCAATGGATGCCGATGGTGCTGATTTCATACTCTTGTCGTTGCGCATCAGATGCTTTCAACAAATCTTTGTACCAAAGCAGCGACTGACGATAGGTTTTCCCGTCATCGCCAAGGCCATAGAGCCACTCCCCGTCAAACCATATTTTATTGATTTTCATTATCTTCCGTCTTGAAAATCTCATACCAACGATTAATGATAATGTCGGCATTCTCATGGATGGCTCGCTCGATTCGTTAGTTTAATCACGCCGCAAAGATAGGTATTATTTTTGATTCCCAAGAGGTTTGGACGTGAGAATTTCAACTTTCTGCTATTAAAAAAGCAGGCATAGTTGGGTGGCCTATTTTTGGCGCACCAACCAACAACAGGAAATTGACCTTGTGGAAGAGTCGGACGGACAAATGACCGCTTTCGGGAAAATCAGTTCGCCATAGTATATCCCAAAACGGTTTTTTTATGTCACACGGATTTCACAGATTACACGGATAATGCTCGCCGATGGCGAGTGCGGTATAAGCAATTCTTCAAACTGCCTAACGAAAAATCTTCAAACTGCCTAATGAAATTTTATTATAGTATTGTAATTCAAATATTTTTACTATTTTTGCAGCGTGTATAAAAAATGCAAAATATGGAAGGAGAAAATGGCTATGTAAAGCGGGTTGCCGATGCGCTTTTGGAGCTTCAACTGGAAGCCGCCGGAGTGGTGTTGATAGAAGGCGCAAAATGGTGCGGCAAGACCACCACGGCTATACAACAAGCCAGAAGCGTGGTCTTTATGGACGAACCCAAACGCAAGGAAGAATATATGCGGTTGGCACAGACCGACATTGATGTGCTGCTGGCGGGCAACGCGCCCCGCCTGATTGACG
>JAEEGL014017307.1_pt1 | contig 13650 bp, 15 predicted proteins | sample 9134231 | NCBI WGS metagenome assembly JAEEGL01 (sample SAMN16246548, study PRJNA631951) | gut metagenome | biome: gut microbiome; feature: rumen; material: fiber-attached | host: Bos | place: Iran: Karaj | collected 2018-10
CATCTACCCGAACCCCGCCAGCAGCATGGTCACCGTCAGCGTGAGCGAGATGCTCGCCGGCGCCGAGGTAGCCATCGTCGACCTCAACGGCCGCACCGTGATGACGTTCACCCTGAACGGCACCAACGGCACCTTCGATGTCAGCAAGCTCGGCCAAGGCGCCTACTTCGTCCGCCTCACCGGCGAGCAGGCCACCACGGTCCGCAAGCTGATTGTGAAGTAGGGGTAATGGTTAATGGTTAAAGGTTAATGGTTAATGGTTAAAGATTATAGAACTTGAGCGACCGATAACCGCCAACTGCGAGAAGAGGGCGTCCCCCAAAAAGGGATGCCTTCTTTTTTACCAATAATTTAAAAAATAGTGTATCTTTGCAACTGGAAAGAAACGACACAAGATATGAGTAAAGACATAGTTTGCAGTGGCATACGCCCCACTGGCAACCTCCATTTGGGCAACTATTTCGGCGCCCTGCGCAACTTTGTGAAGATGCAGGACGAGATGGATTGCTACTTCTTCATCGCCGACTACCATTCGCTGACCACCCATCCCACGCCGGGCAGCATCTACAACGACGCCCGCGCCATATTGGTGCAGTATCTGGCCGCCGGCCTCGACCCCGAGAAGGCCACCATCTACCTGCAGAGCGACCTGCCCGAAACCATCGAGCTCTACCTCTTCTTCAACATGAACGCCTACCTCGGCGAGCTGGAACGCGTCACCTCGTTCAAAGACAAGGTGCGCCAGAACCCCAACAACGTCAACGCCGGCCTGCTCACCTACCCCACCCTGATGGCGGCCGACATATTGATACACAAGGCCACCCGTGTGCCCGTGGGCAAAGACCAGGAGCAGCACTTAGAGATGACCCGCACCTATGCCCAGCGCTTCAACACGATGTACAAGGCCGAGGTGTTCCCCCTGCCGCAGGCCATAGGATCAAGCACCGGGCTGGTGAAGATCCCCGCACTCAACGGCAGCGGCAAGATGGGCAAGAGCGAAGGCGAGGCAAGCACCATCTTCCTCACCGACGAGCCGTCGGTAATCCGCAAGAAGATCATGAAAGCAAAAAGCGACAGCGGCCCCACCGAGATGAACCAGCAGAAACCCGAAGAGATAGAGAACCTCTTCCTGCTGCTCAAAGCCGTCTCGACCCCCGACACGGTGGAATACTTCGACGACCTCTACAACCGCTGCCAGATACGCTACGGCGACCTGAAAAAACAGCTTGCCGAAGACATGGTGGCCTTCGTGGAACCCCTGCGCCAGCGCATCCTCGAGATTGGAGCCGACGACGAGGCCCTGCGCCGCATCATGGACCGCGGCAAAGAGAAAGCCCGCGAAAGCGCCCGCAAGACCATAGACGAGGTGCGTCGCGTGATTGGATATAGAAATTAGCAGGATTGGTTTACTACGGCACCGACTGCCACCGTCTGCAAGGTAGCAACAAGGTAGCAACAAGGTACTAAACACCTCCCACACCATGGGAACCAAAGGAAGCTATACCTACGAATACGAGCGGCCGATGCTTACGGCCGACTGCGCCGTAGTGAACCGCCGCGGCGAACTGCTGCTGGTGCGCCGTGGCGGCGAGCCTTTCAAGGGCTGCTGGGCACTTCCCGGCGGCTTCATGGAGATGGACGAGACCATCGAGCACTGTGCCGTGCGCGAATTGCAGGAGGAGACCGGCATCGCCATGACCGAGGACGACCTCCGCCTGATAGGCATCTACAGCGCCCCCGGCCGCGACCCCCGCGGCCGCACCGTCACAGCCGCCTACGCCCTGAGGGTCGACGACGCCAAGGCCACAGCCGGCGACGATGCCTCGGAGGTGCGCTGGTGGCCCCTCAACAACCTGCCGCCCATGGCATTCGACCACAAAGAGATTGTCGAGGCAGCCCGCTTCGACAGCAAGACATACTAAAAAAGACCGTAGAGCGTTATAAATATAATGGCAAAAAGCGACAAATCGGCAAACAAAGGCAACTTCATATTGGTACTCGTGGCCATGATCCTCGGAGTACTGATAGGCGTCATGTTCGCTTCGCACGGCAACCGCCATTCCGACGACAACACGCTCCAAGGCAAGGTGAGTGAAGTGCTGGGGCTTGTAGAAAAGGAATATGTCGACAAGGTCGACGCAGATTCGCTCAGCGAAAGCCTCCTGGCGGCCATGCTCAGCAAACTTGACCCGCACAGCACCTATCTCTCGGCACGCGAGACCGAACGGACAGAAGAACTGATACGCGGCAACTTCGAAGGTATCGGCATAGTGCTGCACCACGAAAGCGACAGCGTTTATGTAGGCCAGGTGCTTGCCGACGGCCCTTCGGCAAATATCGGCCTACTGCCGGGCGACCTGATACTCACCGTCGACGGCGACAGCGTGAGCGGCGTCAAGATGCCCACCGACTCGGTGATTTCGCGTCTGCGCGGCCCCCGCGGCACAAAAGTGGAGGTACTGGTGCGGCGCCACGGTTCCGACAACGAATACCACGACATCAGCTACACCATACGGCGTGGCATCGTCAAACACAGCACCGTTCTCTATTCCTCGATGCTCGACGACACCACCGGCTACATACTGCTATCCACCTTCGCCTCGACAAGCCATGACGAATTCCACAACGCCCTGTCGCGTTTGAAACGGCAAGGCATGCAGCGGCTTATCTTCGACCTGCGCGACAACGGCGGTGGGTCGCTGACCAGCGCCATCGGCATAGCCGGCGAACTGCTTCCTGCCGGCAGCCTCATCGTCTACACCCAAGGTGCCCACAGTCGCCGGCGCGACGTCAGGGCACACAACGGCGGACTCTTCACCCGCGGCAGCGTGATAGTGATGGTCGACGAAGGCTCGGCATCGGCGAGCGAGGTGGTCAGCGGTGCCCTGCAGGACAACGACCGCGCGCTTATCGTAGGTCGCCGCACATTCGGGAAAGGGCTGGTGCAAAGCGAATTCGAGCTGAACGACGGCTCGTCGGTGATGCTCACCACGGCACGCTACTACACACCCTCGGGTCGCTGCATACAACGCTCCTACGACAACGGCACCGACAAATACTACCAAGACTATTTTGACCAACTGCTCGGCGAAGCCTATGCCGACAGCATGACAATACACATCGCCGACTCGACACCCTACTACACCGTCGGTGGACGCACCGTCTACGGCGGCGGCGGCATAGTGCCCGACATGCCCCTGCCCTACCGCAAAGACACCTCCTTTGTCTACTTCAACGCCCTCTCGAACAAAGGGCTCATAAACCGGACCGCCTTCCGCCAGGTGCGTCTGCACGCCTCCGAGTTGCTGCAGCGCTATCCCACAACCAAGGAATTCGTCCGCGGCTACCATGTCGGCGCCGGCACGCTTGAAGAATTGGTGAAAGCTGGCGAGGCAGCCAATATAGCACGCGACAGCAAAAGCCTTGCCGTCCAACGGAAACTGATAGAATGCCTGCTGAAAGCCAATATAGGCATGGCGCTCTACGGCAACGAGGCATTCTACGACACCTACCTCCTGATGGACGAGGACTTGAACCGTATAAAACACGTAAGGATCGATATATGATGAAAAAACTGATAGCCATATTGCTGGTACTGCTTCCGATAGCAACAGCCACAGCCCAGAAAAGCACCCTCAGCGTCACCCTGCGAGGCGCAGCAGAAGGGGTAAACCTGGTGGTATGCGAACCCCATGGCGGACGCCTGATGCCGGTAGACACTGTCGCGCCCGACAAGAAAGGACGCTTCAACATAGAGCGCGAGGCAAGCGCAGACCCCCAGTTCTTCGTCCTGGTGCTGACAGTTCCCAACAATCCCATGGTGCATGTCGTGCTGCTCCCCAAAGAGAAAGTAAGCATAGAGCTGACCTATCTGCCGGAATACAATTTCGCAAAGATAAGCTCCGTAAAAGGTTCCGCCAACATGGAAGTCTACCAAGGCTACACAGACATAATAAGCGAAGCCATGGCTGACCCGTCGAAGCAAGCCTCTGTGGGCGACCGTCTGGCGGCCCTGCTAACCACCCACCCCGACATGCTGATGAGCGCTTTTCTGGTCACCTATTTCGAGACATCCTTTGAAGAATACGCCAACCTCTACAAGCTGCTCCGCGACAACCTGATAGGCACCTATCCCACCAACGACTTCGTACGCCACCTCGACGACAAGCTGCGCGCCGCCGTCGTCGCCGGCATGGAAGCACCCGATATCGTGATGGCCGACCGCGATGGACAGACACGGCGCCTCTCGGATCTGCGAGGCAAGGTGGTGCTCATCGACTTCTGGGCTTCCTGGTGCCGCCCCTGCCGCGCCGAGAACCCCAACGTGGTGAGGCTCTACCACCAATACAAAGACAAAGGCTTCGACATCTACAGCGTGTCGCTCGACAACAGCCGCGACGCATGGCTTAAGGCCATAGAGACCGACGGGCTGGTATGGCCCAACCACGTCAGCGACCTGCGGGGCTGGAGCTCGGCAGGCGGCAAACTCTACGGTGTCAGCTCGATACCTGCCACCGTGCTCGTCGGCCGCGACGGGAAAATACTGGCACGCAATTTGCGGGGAGCACAACTGGAACAGAAACTAAAAGAGATATTCGGACAATGATAACTACAACACAGATAGAAATGGCCTTGGGCCATGTGAACGACCCGGATCTGGGCCGCAGCTTGACCGAGCTGGGCATGATAGAAAACATCAAAGTCGAGGGCAGACATGTCAGCTTCGACCTCGTGCTTACCACCCCGGCATGCCCCATGAAGAAAAAAATGAGCGACGACTGTATAGCCGCCATCCATGAAATGGTCGACCGCGAGGCAGAAGTGGACATCAACCTCACCAGCCGTCCGCAACCCGACCCCAAAGAAGAATTCAAAGAATTCTTCAAGAGCATACACAACACCATCGTCGTAGCCTCAGGCAAAGGCGGAGTCGGCAAGAGCACTGTGGCAGTCAACCTGGCCATCTCGCTCGCCAAAACCGGAGCCAAGGTAGGCCTTGTTGACGCCGACATCTACGGACCCTCCATCCCCATCATGTTGGGCGTTGAAGGCGAAGAGATATACGGCCACAAGGTGGATGACAAGACCTATATGCTGCCTATCGAGAAGTACGGCATCAAACTGATGTCCGTCGGATTCTTTGTCGACCCCAACAAGGCGCTCGCCTGGCGCGGCCCTATGGCCAGCGGTGCCCTCAAACAGATAATCACCGAGACCTGGTGGGACGAGATCGACTACCTGGTGGTCGACATGCCTCCCGGAACGGGCGACATACAGCTCACCCTGGCGCAGACCATGCCCGTCACCGGCGCAATCATCGTCAGCACCCCACAGCAGGTGGCCCTTGCCGACGTGGTGCGCGGAGTCGAGCTGTTCCGCAACGAAGCCGTGAACATCCCCGTGCTGGGCTTCGTAGAGAACATGGCCTACTTCACCCCGGCCGAGCTGCCGCAGAACAAGTACTATATCTTCGGCAACGGCGGCTGCCGCAAACTCGCCGAAGAGATGGGCATACCCCTGCTGGGCGAGATACCGCTGGTGCAGAGCATCGCCGAGAGCGGCGACAACGGCCGTCCGGCAGCCCTCTTCAACCCCGCCAACACAAACGACCCGGTGCGCGACGCCTTCGACGCCGTGGCGCAGAACACAATAGCAGAAATCTGCAAACTACATGTAGCAAAATGATTCCCAATTTTCACTTATCAATATTCAATTAATTATGACCGACCTGGAGAAACCCGCCGTGGAGCAGAAAGTGAAGAATGCCCTGGCACAGATACGCCCCTACCTGCAGCAGGACGGCGGCGACGTGGAATATGTCGACATGACCGCCGAAGGCGTCGTCATCGTACGCCTCAAAGGCCATTGCGGCAGCTGTCCCCACGCCATGCAGACCCTCAAGCAAGGCATTGAGGCAGCACTGAAGAAAGTCATCCCCGAAGTAAAAAGCGTAGAAAAAATATGATATACACCAAGACGGGCGACAGCGGTACTACTTCTCTTGTCGGCGGCAGCCGCGTTGACAAGGACAATGTGCGTGTCGAGGCCTACGGCACCGTCGACGAACTCAACTCGCACATAGGCCTGCTGGCCGAAATGCTGCGACCGGCAACCGACGGGCATTACCGTGAACTCAAAGAGGTGCAACGCAATCTCTTCACCCTCCAGACTCTCCTGGCCACCGAGGACGAAGCCATCTATGCTCGTCTGCCACACCTGAGTGAAGAAGAGGTCGCCAACCTCGAGCGCCAAATCGACGCCATCACCGACAGCCTGCCAAAACTGCACAGTTTCGTCATAGCCGGAGGCAACATGGCAGGGGCTCAATGCCATGTATGCCGAACCGTATGCCGTCGTGCCGAACGGCGTGTAGTATCTCTCTCCCACACAGTTAGTGTCGACGAGACAATCATGCGCTACCTTAACCGCCTATCCGACTATCTTTTCGTTCTCGGACGCTATGCCGTAGTGGCCGACGGAAAGAATGAAGATTTGTATATCAACTGATTGTAAAAATAATTTTGTAGTATCTGAAAAAGGTGTACTTTTGCAAAAAAATTTGAGAAACAGAGTATGTATTGGACACTTGAATTAGCATCGAAACTGGAGGACGCACCCTGGCCCGCAACGAAGGAAGAATTGATTGATTATGCGCAGCGTACAGGTGCTCCCATGGAGGTTATTGAGAACCTGCAGGAGATAGAGGACGAAGGCGACCAGTACGAAAGTATTGAAGACATCTGGCCCGACTATCCCACCAAGGAGGACTTTTTCTTTGAAGAAGACGAATACTAACCACACCGACGGCAGCGCGACAAGTTCGCACACCATATCTATTGTCGGGTCGGGCAACGTGGCCACCCACCTTGCTTTGGCTCTTCACCATGCCGGGCACACCATCCGGCAAGTGCTCTCCCGCTCCTACGACCATTCACGTCTGCTGGCCTTGCGTGTCGACGCACAACCGATTGACTCCTGGCGACAGCTTGACGACGACGCAGAGATCTTTCTCCTCGCCGTCAACGACAACTCGCTGTATGACCTCGCGCTCGACCTGCGTCTGCCCTCAGCCATCGTCGTCCACACATCAGGTACCACCCCGGCCAATATTCTGCGCGACATAAGCCGCCGTAACGGCGTCGTATGGTCGCCACAAACATTCGTGCGCGACATAGCCATGGACTACCGACACCTGCCGCTCTGCATCGAAGGCAGCGACCAGAAAACCGAGGCTGTCATCACCGACCTTTTCGCCACCGTCAGCGACAACCTACACCATCTCGACTACGAGCAACGGCGCCACGCACACCTTGCCGCCGTCATGGTCAGCAACTTCGTTGGCGCCATAAACGCCACCGCACAGCAGTATATGCTCGACAACAACCTGGACTTCGACATGCTGCGCCCCTTGGCAGAGCAAACCCTTCGCAAGTGGGACTACGGCGACCTCTGGCGTCAGTTGACAGGTCCCGCCATCCGCCGCGACGACAGCACCATAGCCGCACAACGCCGCCTGCTTGCCGAGCGGCCAGACCTGCTAAAACTCTACGACACACTGACAGAACTCATCCAACAGCATTAACCACCGATGTACATCGATACCCACTGCCATCTCTATGACGAAGCCTTCGACGACGATCGCGACGATGCCGTGCGACGTGCACTCGATGCAGGTGTCACCACCATGCTCCTGCCCGATATCGACAGCACCAGTACCCCGCTCTTAGACGCCCTATTACGCCAGTATCCGCAGCACTTCCGTCCTATGGCCGGCCTCCACCCCACCTCCGTCAAAGAAGACTACGAGCAGGAACTCGCCAAGGTCCACGACCGCCTATTTCACCTTTCACCTCTCACCTCTCACCTTTCTCCATTCATCGCCGTCGGCGAGATAGGCATGGACCTCTATTGGGACCGCACCTATGAGGTACAGCAGCGCGAAACGCTCAAGACCCAGATGCTTTGGGCAGAGGAAGCACAACTGCCGGTATGTCTGCACATCCGGAAGGCCCACAACGAAGTCTTCGGCCTGCTGCGCGATCTTGGCAGAGGCAGCTACCGTGGTGTGATGCATTGCTTCGGCGGCAGCATACAGGAGGCACAGCGCGCCGTAGAGATGGGATTCCATCTCGGCATCGGCGGCGTGGTCACCTTCAAGAACTCCACCATGGCCGAAGTAGTGAAGACCGTTCCGTTAGAAAGGCTGCTCCTCGAAACCGACGCCCCCTACCTGAGCCCCGTGCCACATCGCGGGCAGCGAAACGAGAGCTGCTATATCCCCCTCGTCGCACAGCGGATAGCTGAACTGCGAGGCATCACCATCGACGAAGTCGCCGATGTTACCACCGCCTCAGCCCGTGCCCTCTTCGGAATCTAATTCAAACACAGACTCAATTGCCAAGTGCAACACAGTTGCGCCTGCAACTGGAATTCAGGAAATAAGAATTCCTCCTGCCTCGCACAATAAATGGGCGTGGTGGCCGTTAATATTAAGTTATGAAAAAGATAGTGGTTTTGACGGGCGCCGGCATTAGTGCCGAGAGCGGCATCTCGACGTTCCGCGACAGCGACGGACTGTGGGAGCACTACCGCGTGGAGGATGTTGCCACCCACGAAGCCTATGAACGCAATCCAGAACTGGTGCTCAACTTTTACAACGAGCGCCGTCGCCAGTTGTTCAAGGCGCAACCCAACGAAGCACACCGTCAGCTGGTGCGACTTGAAGAAAAGTACGACGTGCGTATAGTGACGCAGAACATCGATGACCTGCACGAGCGGGCCGGTTCGAGCCATGTGCTGCACCTGCACGGCGAATTGACCAAAGGACGCTCCGACCGCAACCCCAACCTCATAGTGGACATCGGCGACCGCGACATAAAACTCGGCGACAAGGCCCCCGACGGCACGCAGCTGCGCCCCCACATCGTATGGTTCGGCGAGGCCGTTCCCAATATCGAGCCTGCAGCGGCACTATGCGAGGAGGCCGACATCTTCATCGTGGTAGGCACCTCGATGGCTGTCTATCCTGCCGCCGGACTCATACACTACGTGCAACACGGGGTGCCGTGCTACGTGGTAGACCCTAAAGAGGTGCCGGTGAGTCATCCCGTGACCTTCATCAAGGAGGTGGCAACCAAAGGTGTTACTGAACTTGTAAACAAACTGATGCAATGAAGACCATAGTTTTTTTCCTGATTCTTGTTTTAGCCCTGCTGGCCACCGTCGCGGTGACAGGCTGGGTGGTTTATCTGCTTGTGAAGCGCTATTTTGACAACCAACAAAAAGAGCGCCTGCTTCAAATAAAGATGGACGAACGTGCCGAAACGCTTAAGGCCGTCACTCCGATACGCCTGCAAGCCTACGAGCGCATGGCGTTATTCCTGGAGCGCATCAGTCCCAACTCACTGGTGCTGCGCTGCTGGCAACCCGGCATGGACTTGAGGCTGCTACAGGGCGTGATGACTAAGAACATACGCGACGAGTGGGAGCACAACCTCTCGCAGCAGGTGTACCTCAGTCCCGAACTCTGGGCCCGCATCCGCGAGGGTAAAGACGAGATGATCAACCTCGTCAACTCGGCTGCAGTGTCGCTGCCCGACACCACCGACCCCACACGTCTGGCCGCTGCCGTATTCGCCTCGGCCGCCGACCATTCGCCCGTTGACGGCGCCCTAGAAGCTATGCACAAAGAACTGCACGAACTGTTCGGATAATGGTAAAACTGTTCAGAGGAGCCAGCCTTACACTCCTTGCGCTATTGATTCTTTCCTCGTGCGCCAAGCAAGGCTACCCGAGCGGTGGCCCCAAGGACACAGCGCCCCCCAAGGCGGTGGCCAGCAAACCCGACAATGAAACGCACCACTTCGACCGGCAACAGTTCTATATTGAGTTTGACGAATACGTGGTGCTCAGGGATGCCGACAACAACGTATTGGTGTCGCCGCCGCTGAAGCAAAAAGCCGAATACATCACGAAGGGCAAAGGCATACAGGTAAAAATCAAAGACACCCTGCTGGAGAACACTACCTACCTGTTTCAATTCAAGGGAGCCATCGCCGACTACACTGAAGGCAATGTGCTACAGAGCTACGAGTATGTTTTCTCCACCGGCGAGGGAATGGACACCATGATGATGGGGGGGCGAGTAAAGTCCGCACGCGACGGCAAACCATGGAAAGAGCCACTGACGGTGGCTGCCTACCGTGAAGAGCGGTGCACAAGCGACACCTTCGCACTGACAGAGAGGCCCGACTTCGTGACCCGTAGTGACGACAGCGGTGCCTTTGCCTTCCACTATATTCCAGCCGGACATTACCGTCTGGTGGCTTTTAGCGACAACGACCGCAATCTGCGCGTGGGCGACAACGAGGCCGTGGCATTCAACGGACGGCTGGTAGCAGCCGCCGACAGTCTCGACAGCAACAATATCCCCTTGTTGTATGTGTCAGCACCCGACCGGCGCATACAGCGTATACTGAAAAGCGACTTCACATCTCGCGGACACATCACTATCGTCACACTGCTGCCGATGCAATCGCCCACCATTACGGGCGAAGAAGTAGAGTGGCGACTGAACCAACGGAGGGACACCATGACGGTATGGTGCCTCAACGACCAATGCGACTCCACGGTGCTGGTGATCAGCGACAGCAGTTCCCAGCTTCAAGACACCTTGAAAATGCGTCACCGCGCCCGTGGCAAGATGCTCCTCCCCGGACAACAAAAGAAGGCTTCCAACCTACTGCCCATCAAGCCGCTCTGCGATGGGGCAAAAGCTTACTATGACGACCTGCGCATATCATTCACCAATCCCATAGCCACAACGGCCGAGAAACTGACAGCCGAGGTGATGCTACTTAAAGACAGCACTACACGGCAATACCCTGTGGCGCTCGACAGCGGCGGCCTGACGGCACACATAGAGGCCTCGCTCACCAGCGGGGAGAAATACTTGCTACAGATGCGCGACAGCCTTTTTACCGACATATACGGACATCCCTACGACAGCCTCTCAATAGAACTCACTCCCAAAGACTACGGAACCCTTACCATACACATTGCCAATGCCACAGGGGAAAGCCTTGCCGTCGAGGTACTTGACAAACGCGACACGGTAGTACAATGCCAGACTTTTGTCGGTGTCGGCGGCACACTGCGGTTCATCCATCTGCCGGCCGCGGAATACAGGCTGCGTGCTGTGGTCGACAACAATGGCGATGGACAATGGACTCCTGGCGACTATCGTCAACAACGACAGCCCGAAGAATGTATCATGTTCGACAAAACCCTTCAACTGCGCGAAAAATGGGAGATGGAAGAGAAGTGGGAGATTAAATCAAGGAAAGACTAAGACTATTGAAGACAGACTCGGCACAGGGAAATATGCAGCATAAGCTGGTTTCAGGACTCTTCTGGGTGCTGTTGGCCAACCTGTTGGTAAAGCCTTTCTGGATTCTCGGCATAGAGGTGGGCGTGCAGAACGCCGTGGGCGACAAGGTATACGGTTTCTACGCTGCCATCTTCAGTTTCAGCTACATCTTCAACATACTGCTCGACTTAGGCATCACCAACTTCAATACCCGCAACATAGCCCAACACCCGCAACTCATCACCAAGCATCTGAGTGGCATACTCGGCATCAAGGTGTTGCTTTTCTGTCTCTACTTGACGGTCACCTTCACTGTGGGGCTGCTGATGGGTTACAGGAGCGACGAGTTCCGCCTGCTGACGCTGCTGACTCTCTGTCAGTTCCTCAACTCGTTGATACTATATCTGCGCAGTAACTTCGAGGGGCTGCTCCTGTTCAAATGGGACAGCCTGTTTTCGGTGCTTGACCGCATTCTGATGATACTCATCTGCAGCGCTTTGCTGTGGGGGCCGAGATTTTCGCTTTTCAATATTCATTTTTCTATTTACCACTTTGTTTATGCCCAGCTTGCCGCCTATGGCATCACCGCCCTGCTGGCCCTTACTGTTATAAGCCGCAAGGCAAGTCTACGCCGTATACGGTGGGATTGGCGTTTCTTCTTGGTCATCCTGCGCAAGAGTGCCCCCTTTGCATTGCTGGTGCTGCTGATGGCAAGCTACAACCGTATCGATCCGATACTACTGCGGAAGCTGGCAGGCGACGCCGATGCTGGCGTTTATGCCGGCGCTTTCCGTCTGCTCGACGCCTTGACCATGGTCTGCTACCTCGTCAGTGTGCCGCTGCTGCCTGTCTTTTCGCGAATATGTGCCCAGAAGGATGGTGCCAGACAAGCTGAAATAGCAGGGACGATACGCCTTGTTTTCTGGCCTTTAATGCTTTTCGCCGTCGGTAGCGCAGTGCTCTGTGCCCTCTTCGCCGAACCGCTGATGCGGCTACTCTACCACGAGGGCTCTGCGGCCTATGTGCCGGTGTTCCGTGTGGTTATCTTCGGCCTGGTCCCCATAGGTGTCACCTATATCTTCGGCACCTTGCTCACCGCCGGCGGCTACCTGCGGCGACTCAACCTCTTCGCCTTGACCACACTGGTTCTCAACGTGGCGGTCAATATGTTGCTCATCCCCCGTCTCGGTGCCGTAGGTTCGGCCTGGGCGTCGCTGACGGCACAGAGTTTCATGGCGCTGACGCAGCTGCTGGTCGCCATCCGCCTTTTCCGCCTTCCTTGGGGTGCCTTCCGTCTCCCTCGGCTGTCCGACTTCAATCTGTCCGAATTGTGGAGGCAGTACCGTTCATAGGTATTGACCGACACCGATTGGGCGTCGATGGCGTGGGCGTAACTACGCTGGCAGCATTCCACGGCTGTCCGCTGCGGTGCCGTTACTGTCTCAATCACCGTTGCCTGAAGGCTCCCGAGGGTCTGCCATGTTACACACCGCAGCAGCTTTACGACAAGGTCGCTATCGACAACCTCTATTTCATCGCCACGGGGGGCGGCGTCTGCTTCGGCGGCGGCGAGCCGCTGCTGCGGGTGGACTTCATCACGGAGTTCAAACAGTTGTGTGGTAAGAGCTGGAACCTCACGGCCGAGACCTCGCTGCAGGTGCCACGTGCATCGGTCGAGAAGGCCGCCGAGGTGATTGGCGACTTCATTGTTGACATCAAGGAGAGTAACCTCGACATCTACCGCGCCTACACAGGTGGCGATGCCAAACGTGCCTGGGACAACCTTGCGTTGCTTCTCTCCCTCCTCGGCCCCGACCACATCACTGTCCGTGTCCCCCTTATCCCCGGTTATAACACCGAGACCGACACCGCCCACACCGCCCAGCGCCTCGCCGACATGGGTGTCACACGCCTTGACCGCTTCACCTACCGGACAATAAACCAGCAGCAATAGCGTTATCTTTAGGTCGCTACGCTCAAAATTATAAGAAAATTGAATCAAAAAAATTTAGGATAATTTTAAAATGGATTTTTCTATAATTATGAGCGAAGCGACCACAAAACAAATCTAGATATGACACACGGGAGGAATATCTGCAACCAGCTGAAGGAGGTGCGCAAGCGCATTGCCGAGGAGAACGGCATACCGCTGGAGATAGAGGAGTGCACCTATAAAGGCGAGTGCCGCGGAACCTGTCCGCGCTGCGAGGCCGAGGTACGCTACCTGGAGAACGCCCTCGCCGACCGTCTGCGGTTGGGCAAAGTGGCTACCGTTGCCGGCC
>JAEEGL015602595.1_pt1 | contig 13650 bp, 12 predicted proteins | sample 9134231 | NCBI WGS metagenome assembly JAEEGL01 (sample SAMN16246548, study PRJNA631951) | gut metagenome | biome: gut microbiome; feature: rumen; material: fiber-attached | host: Bos | place: Iran: Karaj | collected 2018-10
CAGGAGAAACAATGTAAGCAGCGAATATATTTATGGAAACACTGCAAGAGAATTAAGAGAACTGGACACGACTCAGGTGCCCGGAATTCATCTGAGTCACCAGACAAGGAGAAACAGGGAACGTGCCAAGCATATGAGTCCCGCATACGTATTGTTCCTGACTCTGGCTATGGCTTTCACGGTTGTTATCTGTATACAATATCTTATGCTTCGATCTGATGTTACGAGCAAGATAAAGGAACTGGCAAAACTGGAGACGCAGCTTAATGAACTTCGGGCTGAAAATGACGATATGGAGAACCGTATCAAAGGGGCCGTTGATCTTGAGGAGGTCAAGTACAGAGCCATGAACGAGCTTGGAATGCAGTATGCCAATTCGGATCAGATAATAGCTTATGAATGTGAGGATACAGATTACGTCAGACAACTTATTGACATAGAGTGAAAAATGTAAGATAATGTGTAGTGGTCTTACTTAAACTACAAGATGTTGATTTACTGCCCGGATACCACGGGCAGTTTTTGTATAACAATTCAGACGGCGTAAATACATAAAATATGAACTGCCAAGCTTGCTTGAGCAGGGCATATTTTATGTATTTGCATCGGATAAATCCGATGCATCGAAAATGCGAAGCATTTGAGATGGTCTGAATTGTTCTTTGAAGGGCGTGATTTCACTTGGGCAGACGCAGTAACAGAAAACAGAAGAAGGCAAAACGGTTCACCGGAAGGATGCAGAAGAAGCTGACAGTGCTTTTTCTGCTTATTGTGGTTGCGTTCGGCGGACTGTCGGTGAAGCTGTACGCCATCAACCGCGATAACGGAGAAGAGTACAAGAAACAGGTACTGTCCCAGCAGGAATACGACAGTAAGGCGCTTCCGGCCAAGAGAGGCGAAATACTTGACTGTAACGGGACCAAGATAGCCGTCAGCCAGAAGGTTTACAACATCTGTATAGATTCCAAGACCCTTAACGGAAGTGAAGGACAGTATATAGATTCAACTCTTGATGCACTGTACAATTCGGAGATCGAATTCAATTATACAAGGGATGACCTGAGACGTTATATAACAGGCAATCCCACATCCCAATACAGGATAATCGCAAAGAAGCAGCCTTATGAGAAGGTTAGCGATCTGATGGATAAGCTGAACAACCGTACCCAGTATCCGGATATCAAAGGTGTTTGGCTGGAGAACACATATCAGCGTACATATCCGTACGGTTCGCTGGCCTGCGATCTTATCGGCTTCGTTCAGGGAGACAATGAAGGAGCATACGGACTGGAGGAGTTCTATAACAGCACTCTTAACGGTACGGACGGACGTGAATACGGTTATCTTAATGATGATGAGAATCTTGAAAGAACGATCAAGGCCGCAGATAACGGAAAGACCCTGATAACAAGCCTTGATGTAAATATACAGAGTATTGTTGAGAAGCATATACTTGCGTTCAATAAGGAGCATGAGAATGAGTACCGTGAGGGTAACGGTTCCAAGAACACGGGCGTGATCATAATGCGTCCCGATACCGGCGAGATACTGGCGATGGCCAGTTACCCGGTCTATGATCTTAACAATCCCAGGGATACGACGGGACTTGATGTTGTGATCGATGAGGAGTACTCGACACAGGGTGTTGTCAACATTTCCGGTGAAGACGGATCGGGCGAAGGTGATGGCGAAGATGCTGGCTCTGATACGGAAACGACTGCCGAGGTAGACATAGATGTAAGTGAAGAGGAAACTGCCGGAGAAGATACGGTCTCTGTTACCGCGCCTGCGGGAACGGGTGAGGAGCCTCCCGAAGAAGAAGGTGAAGAAGGCACCAAAAAGGAACCCGACAGACCTTTGACATATGAAGAGGCGTACGAGGCAGCCAAAATGGAGGCGCTCAACTCTCTTTGGAAGAACTTCTGTATAAGCCAGACATATGAGCCGGGTTCCACTTATAAGCCGTTTACCATGGCTGCAGGGCTGGAAGAGGGTATACTTACGGGAAATGAATCCTACAATTGCCAGGGCGTTAAGGAAGTGGGTGATCACCAGATCCACTGTAACAACAGGTTCGGACACGGAATACTTGATTTTTCGGGAGCTCTGGAACAGTCATGCAACGTGGCGTTCATGGACATAGGAGCCAAGATAGGCAAGAGTATATTTATGAAATACAACCGGTTGTACAATTTCGGGCTTAAGACCAATGTGGATCTTACCGGTGAGGCGCTTACCAACACACTGGTGTTTGATGTTGATAAGATGGTGCCGACCGACCTTGCGATAAGTTCGTTCGGACAGGGCTTCAACGTGACCATGATACAGATGGTAACGGGCTTCTGTTCTCTGATAAACGGAGGATATTACTATCAGCCTCATGTTGTTACGAAGATCGTCAATGATGAAGGGGCAACGATAAAGACGATCGAACCGAGGGTGTTGAAACAGACCATTTCCGAGGAAACATCTGCCAAGATAGTAGAGCTGTGCAACAATGTCGTGTCACAGGGTACAGGTAAATCCGCAAGACCTGCGGGATACCGTATCGGAGGCAAGACGGGTACAGCGGAGAAGTACCCCAGAAAGCGTGGTAATTATGTTGTATCCTTTATGGGATTTGCACCGGCGGATGATCCTCAGATCGTGATATACACTGTAATTGATGAGCCCAATGTGCCTTCACAGGCATCAGCGAGGTATGCAACCCTTCTGACAAGAGATATCCTGACAGAGGTTCTTCCTTATATGCATATCTTCATGACGGAGGAGCTCTCCGAGGAGGAGAAGGCGGAACTTGATGAGAAGCAGCTCGGTTTCGCTCAGTCAGTCAACAGTTCCGTCAGCGAAAACGGAATTGTGTCGGAGAACGGGATCGTATCGGAGAACGGCATAGAAGGCGAAGGGGGTCAGAACGGGCAGGAGGATTCGGTTATCGTATTTGAGGAGCAGGAGATAGAAGAAGAGAAGAAGGAACTGCAGCTCGATCCGGAGACCGGTTATCCGATGGATCCGGTAACGGGAGCGATTCTTGATCCCGAAACGGGACAGCCCATAGATGCCACGATTTCAGACCTTGAATAGTACAGGGGAAAGTTTTGATTGAAAATAATCAGAAATGATATATACTATAATTTGTGTGTCCTAAGGCACTTGGCGGCAAAGAGGTGTTCAACAAAGACGAAATGAGGATTGTGTAATGGATTTTACTGTGTTGTGGGCAGTTATCATAGCATTTGCTTTAACGGCTTTCATGGGACCTTTTGTTATTCCTTATTTAAGGAAGTTAAAGGTAGGCCAGACTGTCAGGGATGACGGTCCCGAGAGTCATCTTAAGAAAAACGGTACGCCCACGATGGGGGGCGTGATGATAATAGGCGGAATGCTGATCACATCCCTGCTTTACGTCAAGAAGTATCCTGATGTGATCCCGGTACTGCTTATGACGGTAGGCTTTGGACTCATAGGTTTTATTGATGATTACATCAAGGTTGTACTGAAACGTTCGATGGGACTCAAGGCATATCAGAAGCTCATCCTTCAGTTTATAGTCACTGCTGTGTTTGCTTTCTATATGATAAATGTAGCGGGAGTCAGCCTGGAGCTTGTCATTCCCTTCACCGGCGGTGAAACATATGACATTTCGTGGCTTGCCATACCTCTTATGTTCCTTGCCACGCTGGGAACGGTTAACGGCTCCAATTTCACAGACGGACTTGACGGACTTGCATCATCTGTAACAGCGGTAATAGCTGCATTTTTCGGAGTTATCGCATACATGGAAGGGCAGGGAGTGGCCGTCGCGGCATTTGCCCTGGTAGGAGCCCTGCTTGGCTTTCTTCTGTTTAATGTTCATCCGGCTTCGGTGTTTATGGGAGATACGGGTTCCCTTGCACTGGGAGGCTTCGTGGTTGCTGTGGCATATATGCTTAAGATGCCGATATTTATCCTGATAGTAGCCTTTATATATTTTGCCGAGGTGCTTTCGGTGATCATCCAGGTAAGCTATTTCAAGATGACGGGTGGAAAGCGCGTGTTTAAAATGGCACCCATACATCATCATTTTGAATTGTGCGGATGGTCGGAGACGAGAGTTGTTGCGGTATTTACGATAATTACCATACTTCTGTGTATAATCGGATACATGGCCTATTAAACTATGTGATACGAACTGCACGGAGAGCAGTAAGGGCAGTATATGAGTAATTCAAGGGGAAGGGGCAAACAGAATAGGGACAAGAGGTTTTTTGATTACGCGATGCTGTTTATCGTAATCTTTCTCCTTAGCTTTGGCCTTGTGATGCTGTACAGCGTGAGCTCTTATGAAGCTGTGCTGGATTTCGGTGATTCGGCATACTACTTTAAGAAACAGGCACAGGCTACCGCATTCGGCATCATAATGATGTTTGTGGTCATGATGGTGGATTACCATCTGTGGCAGAAGCTGGCCGTTCCGGCTTATATCGTATCCGGAATTCTGATCTTACTGGTGCTTACACCTCTCGGATACGAGGTTAACGGAGCCAGAAGATGGCTTAACGTTGGTATTTCGCTGCAGCCTGCCGAGGTTGCGAAGGTCGGAATGATCATATTCTTTGCGGCTTACGTGTGCAGGGAAGGTAAGAACATAGAGACGCTGAAAGGCGTTGTGCGTACGCTTCTGTGGGGTGTTCCGATCTCGCTCCTGGTACTTATAATAACAAGGAATCTGAGTACCGCGATCATCATATTCGGTATCATATTCATGATGGTGTTTGTGGCAACGCCGAATTACAAGGAGTATTTTCTGCTTGCGGCCGGAGGAATAGGCATTGCGGCAATATTTGTACTGCTTGTTAAGAAGGGCGTGCTTTCTTCGGAACAGTCATACAGGTTCGGACGTATAGAGGCGTGGCTTAATCCCGAAGCATTTGCGGGAACCACGGGTTTCCAGACGCTTCAGGCATTATATGCGATAGGTTCCGGTGAGATATTCGGCAAGGGGCTGGGTCAGAGTATGCAGAAGCTCGGCTTCGTTCCCGAAGCTCAGAATGATATGGTGTTTTCCATCATCTGTGAGGAACTGGGGCTCTTCGGCGCCGGCGCGGTGCTGCTCATGTTCCTTCTTCTAATATGGCGTTTTCTGGTCGTTGCAAACAATGCCGAGGATATGTACGGGGCATTGCTTGTTGTTGGCGTTATGGCGCATATTTCACTTCAGGTCATCCTGAATGTTGCGGTAGTGACTAATCTTATACCCAATACGGGTATTACGCTGCCTTTCATAAGCTACGGAGGTTCGGCAATAGTGTTCCTGCTGATCGAGATCGGGCTTGTATTCAGTGTGGCAAGGGGAATCCGGCTTAGGAATTCGGGAAATTGAGGAATTGTGTATGGCGACTGATTATTCGGCTTTTTCCGGCGGTTCCGACGTAAAGAAAGGGACGGTATTTCTTATTGTTTTTCTGAGTGTTCTTGTACTGGTGTGCGTGGGTATTCTCGTGATAAAGACCAGGTTCACCATAACAAGCGTGGATATTACCGGAAACGAGCATTATAATGCCGATGAGATCGAGGATTACGTTCTTAACGGTAAATACGGTCACAATTCGATATATCTGTATCTGAAATGCAGGTTCGCCGGTGTGGATGAGGTTCCTTTTGTCGAAAAGATGGATGTTGAGCTTCTGTCTCCCACGGAGGTCAAGATACGTGTGTATGAGAAGGCTGTGGCCGGTTATGTTGAATATCTAGGACATTATCTGTATTTTGACAAGGACGGAATTGTTGTTGAGAGCTCGACGAGGCAGATGGAAGGTATTCCGTTTGTGACGGGGCTTGACTTTAATTATATCACTCTTCATGAGAAACTCCCCGTCGAGAAAGAGGATATCTTCAGGCTTATCCTTGATATCACGCAGCTTCTGACCAAGTATAAGATAGATATCGACAGGATATATTTTGATAACAATTACAACATTACCCTGTATTTCGGACAGGTTCGTGTATTTCTTGGTAACAGTGATCATATCGATGAGAAGATAAACAGGTTAAGGTTTATACTTCCCGAGCTGCCTGACGAGCCCGGAGTACTTCATATGGAGAATTATGCCGGAGAAGGAGACAAGTTTACTTTTTCCAAGGATTAGAGCGAAAAACTCATATATAAGCGAAAAAAACTATTGATAATTTAATAAAATAATTATATTATTGTATATGAGTGTGGAGCAATCTATAAAAAGGGAGGGGCATCATCTTGCTGGAAATTAAAACTGATATAATGGAATCCGCGGCCAAGATACTGGTAGTAGGAGTAGGCGGAGCAGGTAATAATGCAGTTAACAGAATGGTTGAGGAACAGATCGTAGGTGTCGAATTCCTCGGCGTTAATACTGATAAACAGGCACTTCAGCTGTGTAAGTCACCGAGGCTTCTTCAGATAGGTGACAAGCTTACACAGGGACTCGGATGCGGAGCACAGCCCGAAATTGGCGAGAAGGCAGCCGAGGAGAGTGCGGAAGATATAGCAAATGCGATACGTGGCGCACATATGGTGTTTGTAACATGCGGAATGGGCGGTGGTACCGGAACAGGTGCAGCTCCCGTGATCGCAAGACTGGCCAAGGAGCAGGGTGCTCTTACGGTCGGAGTTGTAACGAAGCCCTTCAGGTTTGAAGCAAGAACACGTATGCAGAATGCCCTCGGGGGTATAGAGAAGCTTAAACAGAACGTAGATACACTGATAGTTATACCCAACGACAAGCTGCTTGAGCTTGTTGACAGAAGGACGACGATGCCCGAGGCTCTTAAGCTTGCCGATGAAGTTCTTCAGCAGTCGGTACGCGGTATAACAGACCTTATAAATGTTCCTTCACTCATTAACCTTGACTTTGCGGATGTTAAGACTGTAATGGAGAACAAGGGAATCGCTCATATCGGTATCGGTGCAGCCAAGGGTGATGACAAGGCCATCGAAGCGGTTAAGCAGGCAGTTAACAGTCCTCTCCTTGAGACCACCATACAGGGTGCAAGCCACGTTATCGTTAATGTATCCGGTGATATCACACTGCTTGATGCCAATGATGCAGTATCCTTTGTAAGCGATCTTACGGGTGAGGATGTAAATGTAATATTCGGTGCTACATATGATGACAGGGATCCGGATACCTGTGCTGTTACCGTTATTGCTACAGGAATAGATGAAAACAGGATACCCAAGCAGGATGCGAGAACGGCAGGTCAGGGTATGACAGCCGGCGGTATGAGGAACTTCACCGGTGCCAAGGCTTATCAGCAGAGACAGTTCGTATCCGCAAATACAGGTTTGGGATTACAGAATACACAGCCCATGCAGACACCGGTTACTCCCGGGATGACATCTCCGATGAACACAGGAGTTATCAATCAGCAGGTTGGCGGAATGACAGCACCTATGAATACCGGAATGGGTGTTACACAGAACACAATGGGAATGCCGGGTAATCAGTTCGGAGCACAGCAGGGATTGGGAGCAACGGCACCTTACAATTTCCAGAATACACAGCAGATGGGAATGAATCCCGGCGTAACACAGAATACCGGAGCAATGCAGGTTCAGCCGATGCCGGGCGTTAATCAGAATACAGGTCCCACTCCCGAACCTACAACCTTCGGCGGAGGACTGAGAGGTGTATCTCCTCTTACAAGCAGGGTTGAATCAAGACAGATCAAGATACCTGATTTCCTGAAGAAATAGGTAATTATGTTAAATAAAGATAAGTATTTACTAAGACCGGATGGCAGGCTGTCCGGTCTTAGTGTTTTTTACGGCCTGATACAGACTGCGAATGTTTATTTTACCATAGTTGAGAAAGGACGGAATTATCAATGATTGATCACAATACGATACTTTCATTTGATCATTACAGGAAAGGCAAGCCCTTTACCGGAAGCTGTGAAGGGATGCGATACAGGATCATTAAGGAGGCTGCGGCCGATGAGGATGAAACGGATAAGTTCAGGGTGGATACATGGCCGGAACCGTTTTGCTATGAAATAACCCCGGATGAGCAGAAGACAGTACAGCGCTTTCCGTTTACAGTGGACGGTTACAATGATGTTATCGCTTATCTTAATGATATGCATGAGTCTTATAAATGAGTATAATAACAAATAACAAATTTCCTCTTGTAAGGGGTTGACATAATTATTTTCAATACGGTATATTTAGTATGGTGTCTTAAGGGAAACACCATATATGTAAAATAATAAGAAGAGGGGAAAGAAATATGAAATGTCCGTTTTGCGGTTATGAAAACACCAGAGTTATTGACAGCCGTCCTGCCGAAGACAACAATTCGATAAGGCGCAGGAGAGTATGTGATGAATGCGATAAGCGTTTCACCACTTACGAGAAGATCGAGACCATTCCGCTTATTGTTATCAAGAAGGATAACAACAGGGAGACATACGACAGGTCGAAGATCGAGGCGGGAGTACTCAGGGCCTGCCATAAGCGTCCTGTACCCGCATCGTCGATAACACAGCTGGTGGATGAGGTGGAGACAGAGGTGTTCAACTACGAAGATAAGGAGATCCCCAGTGATGTTATAGGCGAGCTTGTAATGAACAAGCTTAAGGATCTTGATGCCGTTGCATATGTAAGGTTTGCATCGGTATATCGTGAATTTAAGGATATAAATACCTTCATGGATGAGCTTAAGAAGGTACTTAACTAAGTATCTTGGTGTAATTTGACGCGTTTGAAGGCTTGTTTGTGGCAGATTAGGAAAGTGCCGGTATGACGGGAGAGTAACCCTGATATCGGCATTTTTCATGTAAACCGCGTAAAAGCCGACATTAAGTCCGTAAACACTTCAATTGCTTGATTATGTTATGGATGCATGATAATGTAATAGGAGGATATCGTGTTTGTTGATCCCAAGATAGAGGAAATAAATAAATGCCCGACACAGGTACTGGCGATAACGGAATCGGTGTCAAGGCTTATAAGTGATATCCGGGAGAGCGTTAAAAAGGAACAGCCCTCGCAGTTTCCGCTGTATATACCGCGTATCGGTTATCTTGAGGATAAGATAACAAAGCAGACGGAGCGTATCCGGTCCCTTATAGAAGACGTGAAGGCGGACAGCAGGCTTTTGAAGGATGCGGACATAACAGTGGCTGTATTGGAACAACAGATATCCGTGCTTGAACGGGATCGTACTGAATTAGGAAATATTAAGGATTCCCTGTCGGAATCTTACAGTAAACTTGGTAGTGTAAGCAGATTATGAAAGCTGAGAATCGTCACTTGTGACAAGTGACCGGAAGGATATTACAGTGAAGAACAGGATTCTTATACCGTGTGTGGCCGCCTCGGCGCTTTTGGAGCTTATGGTGTTCGCATTCAGGGATGATATCGTGATCTATCTGAGGTTGTTCGGATACCGGGCCCTGCTTGGCGTCTTTGGCGCAGCACTTGCAGCATCGGGTGCGGCTCTTATCTTTAACTGTATCAAAAGCTTAAAGGCGAAACCGAAGGCACCCAAATCCGAACATCATACGCCTGTCCTGAATGTCGACGGGCGTTTGTCGCCTAAACAGCTTCAGGACAATGTTGAGAGCAATCTCCATAAGACGGGAGACGAAGAGATAAGGAAGATGCTGGGGCTGGTGCTCAGCACGATGAGGGTCATGGATGAACTTCAGCAGAAGCTTAAGACACTGCTTGATGATAACGGTGCGGATGCCCTCAGGGATACAGAGGAGCTTCTGGATCATGTGGAGCAGCATATGTGCCGGAATGTACGTAAGCTGTTAAACCGTATGACTATTCTTGATGAGAGGAACAGTGCTGACAGGACGACGCTGCTTGAAGAGGGTGTTGCATGTGCCGGCAACAACCAGAAGCTGCTTGAGCTTACCAAGAACTTTATGAATTCACTGGTTGATCTGCTTAACAGACAGGGAGAGCAGAATTGTGAAGAGGAGATAAGTATGTACAGGGATGCCATAACCCATCAGATAAGTCAGGAGGAAGGAGCTGTAAGAATATGAAGAAGATCATTGCGATAACATTGTGTGTAACGCTGCTTCTTGCAGGGTGCGGAGTAAGAAGTGAAGGACGTAAGAAAACTCTGTCGGAAGAGGATGCCGCAAAGGAGATGGCCAGCCTTTTGACAAAGGTTGAGGTGACCACAAAGAAGGATCCCGTACTCGATATTTATTCGGACGAAATATCGGAAGCGGATGCCCTGGCGGACATCGATACCTTCCCCATAACGGTTCAGGGTAACGGAAGCATTGATGTGGAAATAGCGGCGGCTACCGAGCTGTCGGCCGATGCGCCCGATGACTGGCTGAATGAGGTTGCAAGGAAGTTCAACAGCGAGAATCATAAGATCAATAATAAGTCGGTATCGGTATCTGTAAGAAAGATCACCTCCGGAGAGGTAGTGACCTATATCCTGAACGACAGGTATGCTCCGGATGCTTTTATTCCGAGTAACGAGGCATGGGGGAAGATGCTCGATGCTTCCGGTTATGATACGACCAGGGTCGCAGACAGGATAGCCGGAAATACAGCCGGGATACTTATCAAGAAAAGCGTATATGATGACTTTATCACCAAGTATAAGGAGGTTACTGTCAAGAATGTTCTGACGGCCGCAAATGAGGGAGACCTGATATTTGCCTACACCAATCCTTATACCAGTTCCACGGGCCTTAACGTTCTGTGTGCCATGCTTGCATCCTTTGATGAGAACGATCCTCTGTCGGATGCCGCTACACAGGCTCTGCTTGAGTATCAGAAGAAATCACCGCCTGTTGCCTATACGACGGCCGTGCTCAGAAACCAGGCGGCCAAGGGAGTTATCAATGCAATGGTCATGGAGGAACAGGCATATATAAACACTCCGGAGCTTAAGAACTACATCTATACTCCCGTGGGAATAAGACACGATCATCCGGTATATGTATTTGATTGGACCGGACAGGAAGAGAGGGAAGCTGTTGAGGAGTTCGTTAAGTACTGCCAGTCCGAACAGTCGCAGACACTTGCTTCCAAAAAGGGCTTCAACCTCCACAATGAATATGTTGCACAGGATACCGGAATGGACGGACGGGACTATCTGGCTGCCCAGAAGGTATGGAAGCAGAATAAGAACGGCGGACGACCCATAGCAGCCGTATTTGTTGCCGATATTTCAGGTTCGATGAACGGCGAACCGCTGAATTCGCTGAAGGAATCACTTATAGCCGCTTCGCCTTATATCGGGCAGGAGCATTATATAGGTCTTGTCAGCTATTCGGATGATGTTACGATCAACCTTCCGATAGCACAGTTTGATGCAACTCAGAGGGCATATTTCGCCGGAGAAGTCAAGAACCTCAATGCAGGTGGCTCCACAGCTACGTATGATGCACTTCTTGTCGGAATGAATATGCTTAAGGAAGCGGAAAAGGACATTCCGGATGCCAAGCTCATGCTTTTCCTGCTTACCGACGGTGAGCAGAATAACGGATACAAATACGACCGCGTGGATGATGTTGTGGGAGGACTGGGTATTCCAGTGTATACGATAGCGTACAATTACAGCAATATATCCGAGCTTGAGGATCTTTCGAATATTAACGAAGCTGCCCAGATCAAGGCGGACAGCTCGGACGTAAGCAATGTACTCAGAAATCTGTTTAATGTAAATCTGTAGTAACTGTTCTGAACGGTTGTAATCTGCATCCGTAAATGAACTGAGTCAGGGGAGAAATATGGAGCCGGTTATAGAGGCGCTTGAGAAATGCCGTAATATCTGCACGATGTACGGCAGTGAAATAAATATTAATGATGAGGATGAGCTGTATAACATATTGAGGTCCGATGCACTGAACATGGCATATTTTCTGGGCTGCAGTGACGGGAAGTTTTCTGATGCCGAGATCATGACCATAAATGTTATCTTCAGGATACTTGTTGATGAAGAGATGCTTAAGGACAGCTATGGTTCGGATGTTATCGGTGAGGATTCAATAATACGCAATGTTCCGCAGAGCATTCAGATAATCGCGAAGGGTGAAAAGGATGCGAATATGGGGAGCAAATGCTATCTTGTAAGTACAAGGGAGGTACTGGATACCTTTCTCCTCATAGGCAAGCTTATCATCAACTGTGACGGCGCAAGACTCAGATATTCGGTTATGCTGCTTGAACATTTCTACAATATGTGCCTTGAGTACATCGGCAGGATAGAAGAGAATGATGAGCTTATAAACGGCGATGGTAACAGACAAAGGCGCGTGCACATAGAAATGGACGGTGTAGCACCTGATCCATATGCCGACAGTACAGAGAAAAAAGACGTAAACGAAATACTTGCAGAGGTTGATTCCCTTATCGGACTGCACAGCGTCAAGAAGGAAGTTCATGATATGGTCAACCTCATGATGGTGCAGAAGGCAAGGCAGAGCAGAGGTCTTAAGTCTGCCGAGATATCACGCCATATGGTTTTTTCGGGCAATCCCGGGACGGGTAAGACCACTATCGCCCGTGAAATGGCACAGGCATACCGTTCGCTGGGTATTCTGAATAAAGGACATCTTATTGAAACAGACAGGGCAGGACTGGTAGCAGGCTATATGGGGCAGACCGCGCAGAAGGTACGTGAAGTGGTGGAGTCGGCCTTGGACGGTGTTCTGTTCATAGATGAGGCATATACGCTTGTAAGCGAACGCGAAGGTGATTACGGACAGGAAGCCATAGATACTCTGCTTAAGCTTATGGAGGATAACCGTGAAAGGCTGGTAGTCATCGTTGCAGGCTATCCCGAGCTTATGGAACGCTTCATCAATTCCAATCCCGGACTGAAATCCAGATTCAATAAATATGTTTATTTCAATGATTATTCGGATGAAGAGCTTACACAGATATTCCTAAAGTATTGCAGGGGTCAGGATTATGATGTGAATCCCGCTCTTTATCAATATATAGCGGAACGTATATCACAACTCAGATATTATGAGGGAGAGAATTTCGGAAATGCACGTTCCGTACGTAATTATTTCGAACAGGTAATTTCCAACCAAGCCAACCGTATAGTCCGTGAAATGAACGGTAACAGTGCCAACAGGGCTCTTATGGAAATTGCCGAGGCAGATCTGTGAGGTTATTGGAGTGGTGATGCTTTCCTGTTTTACATGGGGTGGATCATTATGGATAACGTGAGTGTCAACAAATCGAAAAAGGCAACTGACTTGCTTCTGTTTATTCCTCTTATAGTGTTTTTCCTGGGTATTATACTGTTTATTGCAGCTGTCATCCTTGAGAAACCTACTTCCAGGGGTACCATATATTCAATATGTTTTATATTGTCTATGATCTGTTTTGTTATGGATATAATGCCGGGGATCATCCTGGCGGTAATAGGTACTGTGAGGGCTTCGAAAGAGAAGAGGATCGGATTTGTGATCCTGGGAATTGCGGAGACTGTTGGAGCTCTTGGCGGAATACTGCTTATATGTTTTATAATATTTGTGGCCGGTCCCGGTGTGTAACGGACATCATATGACTTTCTGTAAAAGGGTCAAAGAACATGGATGCCGGTCATAACATCTTCGGAAAGGAAAACGTCCCGCTGTAAAAATACAGGAAAGCCCCGGTGAGTGCAGGCACTCCCGGGGCATATTTATGTCTGA
>JAEEGL010299955.1_pt1 | contig 13649 bp, 8 predicted proteins | sample 9134231 | NCBI WGS metagenome assembly JAEEGL01 (sample SAMN16246548, study PRJNA631951) | gut metagenome | biome: gut microbiome; feature: rumen; material: fiber-attached | host: Bos | place: Iran: Karaj | collected 2018-10
AAGTGCGTGGGCAGCAACTGCACATCACTATCCACAACCTGTTGACGGAACAGGTGCAGGATACGTTTGACTTCACGCCGCGAAAACCTGAAAAGAAACAGAAAATACACAGCAAGAAATAACCTCAAAACCTCATAACCTCAAAACCTTATAACCTCATCACTTCAAAACCTCATCACCTCATCACCTTATCACCTCATCACCTCAACACCTCATAACCTCAAAACCTCCACACCTATGTCCGAACATCAGCTACCGACCATTGAAGAGGTTTTCGCTTGGATGCGGAAACTTTATGACGAAAGCTACTCGGGCCTCACCGCTACCGAGAAGAATGAACAGCACATGTATGGTACCATGGTGACCACACCTACCGATAAAAAGTTCATCGTCCGCATGCTCGACGAGACCAGTCAAATTCGTGATCGCCAAAAACTGGCCCTTCGGGTGAAGGAACTCATTGACCAGTATGGAATCCCGAAGTTTCTGGACAAGACGGACCATGCGCTCTTCTGGATGTATCAGCAGTTTGCCTACAAACCACTCTTTAACTGGGCGGCAGTCCCGATTATCAAATGGCGACTGCGACGTGATACCAGTCGGGTGATTATCAATGCTGCACGTCCCAGCCTGACACAGCACTTGGCTACCCGTTTTCATGAGGACATCGGGCAGAACGTGAACTTGTTGGGAGAAGTTGTGCTGGGTGATGCAGAGGCAGACAAACGTTATTACTCCTATTTCGATGCGCTGAAGGAACCGGACATCAATTATATTTCCGTGAAAATTTCGGGTATCTACGCGCAGACGCATGCATTAAATTATAAGGAATGTTATCCCGAACTCATCCGTCGCATTTCCGCCCTCTACCAGGCTGCAATTGATCATCCTTACACCGATGTCAACGGTGTCACGCGACCTAAGTTCATTAATCTTGACATGGAAGAATACAAAGACGCGCATCTGACGATGCGAGTCTTCAAGGATGTCCTCTCGCTGCCGCAATTCAAGAACCTGGAGGCCGGCATTGTGGTACAGGCCTACCTGCCGGATGCAGAAGGTTTCCAGACGGAGCTGCTGGAGTTTGCACGCAAGCGCGTGGCAGATGGAGGTTCACCCATCAAGATGCGTATTGTCAAGGGTTGTAATCTGGACATGGAAAATATTGTCAGTGATTTGCGTGGATGGCCGAATCCCGTGCGCAAAAGTAAAACAGAGGTGGATGCTAACTACCTGCACCTCATCGAGCGAGGCCTGAAACCAGAGAACGCCCGCGTGCTGCACATCGGAATGGCATCACACAACCTTTTCACGATCTCCTACGCCTACCTGCTCACGCAACTCTATCAGACGCCTAAGGACTGCTTCTGCTTCGAGATGTTGGAGGGCATGGCCAATCACGTCTGGCGCGCACAGAAGAAGTTGGGAAATCATGTGATACTCTACACACCCGTGGTGAAGAAAGAGAACTTCCTCAACGCCATCAGCTATCTTGTCCGTCGCATGGACGAGAATACTGCTCCCGACAACTTCTTGACACACAGTTTCTCCCTGAAGCCCGACACCAGTGAATGGCAAATACTGCAACAGCAGTTCATTGATGCCTACAACATGAAGGACCACCTTGACCACACGCCAACCCGTACGCAGGATCGTAACCAACCTTATGAGGGGCCGGCATCTATGACCGCCTTCTCCAACGAGCCCGACACGGACTTTGACCGTGAGTGCAACCAGCGTTGGGTGGAGAATATCTTTGAGAAGTGGGGGCATTCCGACAGCAAACCCTCAATCCCGTCCCCGTTGGTATCGAGCGGTTTGCCCGAGAAGAACAACCCTTCGCCAAATAGTCAGACAAACGCCGTTTCCTCCATCCTCTATCTTGCCAATCTCCTCGGCTCCATGCGTGCCGACCTTTGTGGGTGTCTTTGTGTCTCTGTGAGCAAGACCATAGAGGAGGCCGATGCCGAGGTGACTGCTGCCATGGACTACTGCCGCTATTATGCTTTCAGTATGAAGGAGTTCCTGAAAATGGAAGACATTGAACTGATACCCCGAGGGCCGCAGAGTGTCACCGCCACATGGAATGCCCCGTTGGCATCACCTGTGGGATGCTTGGCTGCTACCCTCGTTGGCGGAAATCCCTGTACGTTGAAAGCCGACAAAGCTGCAGCCCCCGTGGCACGCCTCTTCCTCCAGGCCTTCCGTGCTGCAGGGTTCACCGAGGAGCAACTGCGCTTCGATGAGACAGCTGTCACCGACATCCAGCTTCCGGCAGGCTACAAGAACGCAATGATTCTAACGGCCAAAGGTGACCGCTGCCACGCCATCATGAATGCCTGTCACTCAGCCTTCTCGGGTGCGGGACAGAAGACTGCTTCTTGTTCATTACTGCTGGTGGAACGGTCTGTATATGAGAGCACGGACTTCATGGAGAAACTCACGGACTGCGCATCGTCACTGAAGTGCGGACCCGTATGGAATGCCGGCAATGTTGTTGGACCGATGATTGCAGCTGAGAATGAGAGGCTGCAGCGTGCCTTGCAGTTAGACGAACACGAACGCTGGCTCGTCGCCCCGGAATTTGTGGATAAGGAACACCGCATCCTGCGACCGACAGTGAAGTTGCAAGATGTTGTGCGCCCCAACTCCTATACCTTCCGCACACCACTCTTTGCTCCATTGTTGACAGTGGCTCCTTTCGATACGTTGGAAGAGGCCGTGGCGTTGGTCAACAGCCTTGGCGGCATCGTCAGCGGTCTGCAATCACTTGACGAACAGGAGCAACGCTATTGGAAGAGTCACATCAAGGCGGACAACCTCTATATTAACCGGGGCATAACGGGGGCCGTCGTGGGTCGCCAGCCCTCTGGCGGAATGAGAGGCCCTGCATCAGGCGGGCCCAGTTATATCCTGCAGTTTATGACTGTTCGTGATAAAACCGGCAGCAAGACCGACTACCGTAACTCCTACGCCGAATGGTTTACGCGTGAGTTCCGTTATCCCACCAACCTGCGGCCTGACATCCGTGGCGAACAGAATGTCCTTCGCTATCTGCCGTTGCGGCATGGAGGCATGGCCTTGCGCCTCTGCGGCGACGAGACGTTGGAACAAGTGCAGATGGTCATTGAGGCCGCAAAGACCGTGGGCACCAAACTGACGGTGTCTTTTGACGAGAGTCATCCGCTTTCCAACCAGTTCACAAATGAAAATCCCTGCCAGTTGGAAATCATGAGTCTGAATGACTTCTGTGCTCACGTCCAGGATTATGAACGCATTCGTGTGATCTCCAACAAGGTGCCTGACCAGCTAACGCAGGCCGCTACTGCCGCTGGTAATCCCGTCCTCCAGGCCTCACCCGTGAGCAACGGACGCATTGAACTGCTCCGCTATCTTTGCGAACAATCTATCTCCAACGAATACCATCGTTACGGCTCACAAATCGAAGTGCCGGCGCTGGAATGATAAATAATTGATGTCTATCATACACTTTTAATCTTTTTTAACTTACTTATGGCGAGCGTTCGGCAGAATCTCCGTACCTTTGCCTCGCAATTACTTTGCGCGTAGGAGCACGCGCAGCGTGAATTATAGGTGCGTAGAAGATACCTGCCAACAACAAAACATTGTTAGATAAGAGATTAGCAACAAGAAATAAACATCATCAACTTGATTATTAATTAACCCTTTTATTAACTAAATTCAAACAACAACATGAAGAAAATCAAACTTCTTCTTGCCGCAATGGCGGCAATGGTCGGGATGAGCGCAAACGCTCAAGTCACCATCGACACTGACCTCACAAGTAAGTTCTCAAGTCTGGCAACAAGCCAATGGCAAGGTTCCAGTGGACAGGTCGGCTGGGCCGCTCCTAAAGTGAAAACAAACAACGGATTAACAGTTGCTGCGTGGGAAAGATACAATGGTAGTTGCGACTGGACTGGCGACATCATGTACACCACAGTAACGGGTCTTGACAAAGGTACTTATCGTATTGAACTTTATGGAGCTGCAGCCTTTACCTTTGGCCGTGGCTTTGGTTCAACTGCCTTTACAGGTGACTTCAGTGTGGATGCAAATGGAGCATACTCTGAGGGTTATGCTATCACCGAGAATACAGGTGTAACACTGTATGCTACCACATCAGAAGGTACAGTAGCACATGAAATCCCCATCTATTATGCTACCAACTTCAATGGTACAGGCATAGCCACAGCTGTGCTGGAGGGTGTTGAAGTAGGTACAAACGGTCAAATTCAGATTGGCCTGTCCAAGACTTCTACATCTACTAACTGGCACGTTGTCCAGCTGAAAGGTGTGACGGCTACGGTAGATGCCGACGCTGCTCTTGCTGCTAAAGTTGAGGAGGTAGAAAGCTTTGATCAAACAGCATTGACAGATGAAGATGCTCAGGCGTTGCAGGCTGTCATCAATACCTACAAAGGGCAAACTTATACTACCGCAGACGAGTATCTGGCTGCAATTGCTGCTCTGGATCAAGCCGTTAAAGATGCCCAAGCTGCGATTGAAAGAGCTGAAGCTCTCAGCATTGCCAAGCCTAAGCTGGATGCCATGAAGGCTTTCGTAGATGCTACCAATTTCTATACTACTGAAGCTTACAATGAATATTATGGTCAGTGGGCAGCCAAGTACGAAGCTGGAACATTGACGCTTGATGAGGCAAATGCCCTTCAGGATCCTTCCGTGATTGCTGGGTGGCATGTTTCACCTTCGGTAGATAAATTCCTCTTAAGTGTATGGGACGCAGAGCCTGACTATACAACTTATTACATCAACACTTGGTCAACCGAGGGCGAAAACGATGGCAGCAATTTCAAGGTTCCGTTCTTTGAGTATTGGACAGGAGATGATAATTCACTCGGTGCAAAGGTACTCACTGCTACCTTATCTGGTCTGGATGCTAATGCTGTCTATTCCGTTAAAATCTGGGCACGCGTTAGGCAAACTAACAACCAGACCAAAACCGACGGCAGCATTACACTGCAAGTTGGCGACGGCAAGACTGCTGACTTGACTGCAGGAGCCCAAATTGGTACCAGTCAGTTCTACATTGGTACATTTACTGCCTATGGAAAAGCAGACAGCAACGGTGTCTTGACCGTGAAGATTAACGTTGCAGAAGGAAGCAATATCAGCTGGCTCTCATTCAAGAACGCAATGTACTCCGAGGTAGACCTTACTGCTTTAGAGACTGAACTTGCAGAAACTGTTGCCGCTGCAGAAGCTGTAGAAGGTAAAATGAATGCAGATGTTGAATCTGCTTTGGCTCAAGCTATTGCTGACTACAAGAATGCTTCGTATGACGATCCTGATGATTATCAGGATGCAATCAATGCTGTTGTTGCTGCGACCAATGCCGCTAACGCATCTATAGCAAAATACGCAGCAACCAATCAAGCTATTGAGAGTTATAGCGCTGAGGCAGAAAACCTCGACGAGGCAGGACAAGCTGCTTTCAACTCCGGTATCGCAGCTATCCTCACAGGCTATAACGAAGGTACTCTCACTGATGATGAAACTTCTGCAATTGCTGAAATATACATTGCTGCCATTAAGGCTCAAAATGCTGGTGCTGATATGACTGCAGTTGCCCCAACTTCTTGGAATTCTTGGGTGGGTGCTACAGGCACTGTCGCTGCCGACTTCATGAAGGAAGCTGCATACGTGGGTATCGCTGAGCGCTATCAGAATGGTGCTTTCACTGGTGACGTGATGACCCAGACCATCGATGGTCTGCAACCCGGTACTTACACGGTGGTGCTGCATGGCGGTGCCTCTTACACCTCTGGCCGTGGCTTCGATGGCGCAACGGGTAAGGATCATGCCTTCTTCTTTGCAAATGACGCACTTCAGAGTCTGGAGGTTTATGACCGTACAGTAATTGCAGATGGTACTGTGGAGACTGCCACTCTGGTGGCTAACGTCAAAGAAGACGGTGTCCTGAAGTATGGTATCCAGAACATAACTATTGGTGCAAACTGGTTCGTAATTGATTTGGAGTCCATCACCTACACCTCTGCACAACAGGCTACGACAGATGTCACGCTGGCTGTCACAGATGCCAAGTGGGCCACCTTCATCGCTCCCTTCGATGTGACAATTCCTGAGGGTGTGACAGTTTACACGGTTGACGACTATGAGAAGAGTGGTGAACATAAGGGCCTTCTCACAATGACTGAGGTGACGAACACTATTGCTGCCAACACTCCCGTCCTGCTCAATGCAGAGAGCCCTGTCAACACGACTGTTTCTGGCGTTAGCACCGCTGAGGGCATGAACTACACCACGGGCCTGCTCACTGGTGTTTATGGCAACCTGGAAATCACCAATGGTTATGTCCTCCAGAATCAGACAGAGAACGGCATCGGTTTCTATGCTGTCTCTACAGACAATAAAATTACTATTCCTGCCAACCATGCTTACCTGAGCGTAACTGACGGTGAAGTCAAGGCCTTCTTCTTCGGTGACACCGCTACTGCCATTCAGGGTGTGATGAACGCTTTGCAGGCCGGTGAGACCTTCGACCTCAACGGTCGCCGCGTCAGCAAGCTGCAGAAGGGTGGCATCTACATCGTCAATGGTGTCAAGGTGGCTGTGAAGTAATAAACAGATAGTATCAGCCCTTAATAATATTTTACTATTATGAAAAAGGTTTATATTGCCCCTGAGTTTACTCAGTATCAGGCTGACACTCAGAACATCATTGCGCTCTCATTGAAAACAACTCCGGCAGATGACAGCAATGCCCTTGTTAAGGAGAATGACTGGAATATTTGGGGTGAAGAAGAAGAGGAATAGTAAGTATTCTCTCTTCGACTAATCCCTCGAATATATCACATTTTGCATCGGGAGTGGCCACCGGCCACTCCCGATGTGCGTTTCTATTCAATAACAGGGGTTATGGCGTTGTGTTTATACCGATTTTATGTTGTCATTATTATAAGCGTGTCATCAGATTTCTCTAATATTACAAACCGGTAATTGGACATTCGCTTGTTAGGGTCAACCTGGTGAACTGTATTTGGCATCACTGACAAGACAACGAAAGAAGCAGAGGTCATCGAGGCCGATGCTCCTGCCAACCCCTTCGGCGAAAGCATCTTTGACTAAGCAACCCTTCTAACGATATCACTGAGTATCGTCGTGTAATAAGTACTGGGCACGCTTTCGGGCGTGCCCAGTTTGTTAATAAGTATGAAATATGGTTTGGCAATGACAGGTTATCTGTCTTCGGATTTCAATAATTGGGTGGAATGGACTAACTTTGCAGCGACCTGAAAGTATGAAACAATGTCAAACACGTCAACTCCTACAGGTGAACCCATAAACAACAGGGATGATGTCCCACATCTCATGAGGCTGTCTTATGCAGACAAGGGCGGCTCAGAGGTGCAGGTGCAACGTGCCCCATGGCATGACTACCGTGCCCCAGGCGTTTATATGCTCACGCTTTGCAGTGAGGGGCGTCGCAGGATCTTTGGTGAACTGGACGGAGAGGGGGGTGTGAGCCTTACGCCGTTGGGACGTGTCGTGAAAGAGGCGCTGCGGGAGCTTCCCAGCTTGTTCCCGGAGATGGTTGTGGTGCGCAGCGTGGTGATGCCGGACCACGTGCATGCGGTGGTGCAGGTGGAACGCCCGATGAAGAAACACCTGGGAGCGGTGGTGCGGCGGCTGAAGTATGTGACGACAGTGGCATATCTGCGAGAGCTGGACAGTCGGGAAGGCGGCACGCACCGTGTTCGTGGTAGCCGCCCTTCGCGGCGCGAGCGGGAGATGAGGATGATGGAGGAATCTGCGGACTTACCGCAGATAACAGCGCACGGTGTGGGGACTGTGAATGGGGGAAACATTGCAGCTGGAAACGGTGGGGGGACTGTGAATGGAGGAAACACTGCAGCTGGAAACGGTGGGGGGACTGTGAATGGGGAAAACTCTGCAGCTGGAAACGGTGGGGGAGGCAAGGAGAATGGAGGACCTTGCGCTGTTTCAGGCGGTTTGTCCGCCGGAGCTGTGACCTTTGTAGCTCCCCTCTGGCAAGAGGGGTATCATGATCGCATCCTGAAGGAATGGGGCCAGTTCCCAAAGATGGTGCGCTATGTCGAGGACAATCCGCGGCGTGCATGGATCAAACACCAGCACCCTCGCCTTTTTCACGACAAATGGACACTGGACGTTCCCGTTGATCTGGACTTGGCACGCGCCCTCTATCGCGAGGCCCGCGCCTTGGCCGAGGTGCCGTCGCTGGAGCGCTTCCTCATTGTGGACCGCAGTAACGAGCCGGTGCAAACATCCCTTCGCTTCCGAGCCATGGGCAACTACTTCCTCATCCATGAGGCTACATTGCTCCCTCTGCGCGTCTCGCGCAGGGCTACTCCGGGTGAGCTCCTCAGCTTGCAAACGCGGTTCCTGACCTGCTGTGCCACAGAGGGGGCCGTCATCGTCACGCCCTGTGTCAGTCCTGGTGAACAGACCATCGTGGATGCCTTGCTTGCCAATGGCTACCGCGTCATCCGCCTGCAGCACGAGGCGATGTCCATGCACTATTCCCCATCTACACGCTATCTTCCCTATGTCGCCTCCGGGCAGATGCTCCTGCTGGCTCCCTGGCCCGATCAACCGCTGTCACATCATGTTTGCAAGGGGAACTTTGAACTACTGAACGCCGTGTCACGTGTCCTCTGCGGGCTGCAACCCAGCTGAAGCGCAACAGCCCATCTGCCAGCAGAAAGAGAGTAGAAAAAGAATGCACCGCCACTGTTCTTGTGAACAATGGCGGTGCAATTCTTTACGGGGTAGAAGGTTGTTATGCCTCCTGCGGAGCTGCGGTACGCTTCTCTGCGATACGGGCCTTCTTACCGGTGAGGCCGCGCAGATAGTAGAGCTTGGCACGACGCACCTTACCCACCTTGTTGATGGTGATGCTGTCGATGTTGGGGCTCGAGATGGGGAAGATACGCTCCACGCCCACGGTGCCGCTCATCTTGCGAACCGTGAAGCGCTTCTGGTTCTCATGACCGCTGATGCGGATGACCACACCACGGTAGAGCTGGATACGCTCCTTGTTACCCTCGACAATTTTGTAAGCCACGGTCACGGTGTCACCTGCCTTGAACTTGGGGAAGGACTTGCCCGTAGCAAATGCTTCTTCAGCAATTTTGATAAAATCTGCCATTGTTGTGTGTAATGGGTTAAATTGTTGTTGTCGGTCGAGCACAGGCTTGTCCAGGGAACACTGCATCCTGACAGCGGCCTATGCTGAAAGCGGCCGCAAAGGTAGTGATAATTTATCATTTGACCATATGTGATTCGACGATTTCTCACTTTGCAATGCCCATTTTAGCGTTTTTTTACGTTTGATGAGCTCGAGTCAGTCGTTATCTGCTGAAATCTGACATCCCCACAGAGTTCATAAAGTGGATTCATGGCCCAAAGAGACGGAGAGCATGCCATTCCATCCATGGATGGCATCCAACGCTTGTGTTCCACAAGCAGGAGGAGATAACTGAAGACAGATGAACCTGTCACGTCTCAAAGAAACCACCCCTTCCTGGTGGCAGGAAAGGGTGGTTCCAGAATGATTGTACGGAGAATGGTGAACAGTTGTTACCAATCCAGGTCGAAAGAATTGTCCTTTGAGAGTGACTCAGACGGGTCATGCTTCTCGTTGGGGTCCACAATAATGTTTTCTGTTTCAGCTTTTATGAAGCCTGAAGCTGCGATGATGCTCTCTTCAGAGAGTGAGAAGGGGCACATCTGAGGTCTGATATATGTTGCTTTCATAATTTGGGGACCCACAATGCCTTCAGAGGCTCTCTGAGTCGCCGCAAAAATACAAAGTTTCAGGGAAATGGCAAAGCAAAAGGAATAAAAAGTGATGTAAGAAGGCATCATTTCAAGCATTTTCACTAACTTTGCGCCGCAAACCCAAATAGACATCACATGAAGCGTCTCTTTTATTCCTTTATTTTCCTATCCCTGTTCCTGATAACAGGCTGTCAAAGTAAGCGTTATGTCCTTCAGTCTGTAACACCCCACCGCATTGAGGTGACAAAAGCGTTAGATAAGCAACCCGTGGCGGCTGCTATGTCGTTTATTCAACCTTATCAGCATGGAGTGGACAGCCTACGGGCACCGAGGGTGGGGGAGAGTGAACTGTATATGGCTGGCGGACGTCCTGAGAGCCTGCTCAGTAACTGGGTGGCAGACGTGCTGGTGGCAGCGGCACAGCGGCTGGGTTATCAGCCAGACCTGGGCATCTGCAACATGGGAGGTCTGCGGGCTGCCATGCCAAAGGGCACGGTCACACGGGGCGACATCCTCGGTATTTCGCCCTTCGAGAACGTACTGTCTATCCTGAAACTGAAGGGCGAAGATGTGCAGCAATTGATGCAGGACATAGCCGCGGTGAAGGGCGAGGGTGTCAGCCATGCGGCACGGTTGGTCATCACCGCCGATGGCCAGCTGAAGAGTGCCACTCTGAATGGGCAACCCATAGATCCGAACCGCACTTATACCATCGCCACGCTGGACTATCTGGCCGAAGGCAACGACAAACTCTATTCGCTCAAGCGCTCTGTGGAGCGAACAGATACCAAGGAACCTGTGCGCGAGACGTTGATGAAACACTTGCAACTCTTGGATGCACAAGGCAAGAAGGCTACGGCGCAGATTGAGGGGCGAGTTGTGATTGAGGGTAGTCCCGCCTCCACCCCTTCTCCAGCTGGAGCGGGGAGTGCTCACCTGCAAGCACAGAATGGAACAGAGTCTTCTGTGGTCATTACTCCCCTCCCCAATAGTGTTGGGGATGGGAAACGGGTCACGTCCTTTCTCATCGTTCACACCAACGACACTCACTCGTGCATTGAACCGCTGAGTCCGCTGCTGGCGGACACCGCACAGGCCGACAAGGGCGGCTATCTCCGGCGTGCTGCCTTGCTGCGTGACTTGCGGCAGCAGGACAAAGACCTGTTGCTCGTTGATGCCGGTGACTTCTCGCAAGGCTCGGCCTACTACAGCCTCTACCACGGCGACGTGGAAGTGGGACTCATGAACCTCATGGGTTATGACGCCGCCACCATCGGCAACCACGAGTTCGACTGGGGATTGGAGAACATGGCACGCATCTTCCGTATGGCGCGCTTCCCCATTGTCTGCTGCAACTATGACTTCACAGGTACACCGGTGGAGGGACTGGTCAAGCCATACGTCATTGTGAAACAGCATGGTTTGAAGATTGGCATCCTGGGCGTCTCGCCCAAGCTGGAAGGCCTGGTAGCAGCCCACACCTGCGAAGGCGTGCGTTTCAACGACCCCGTTCAGTCGGTGCAGCAGGTGGCAGACTACCTAAAAAACACGGCTCGCTGTGACTTAGTCATCTGTCTCTCTCACTTGGGCTGGAACATTCCAGGAACGAGTGACGAGGAACTGGTCCCCGCCACCCGCAATATCGATCTGGTGATTGGCGGACACAGCCATACCTATTTCACCGATCCGCAGCTGCTGCAGAATCTCGATGGCCGCACTGTCCCTGTCAACCAAATGGGTAAGAACGCTTGCTTCGTAGGAACCCTGCGCCTCACACTCACGAAATAGTCACTGAGAACGAGCGGTAAAAGCATAGGCCTCATCCACATGTTATGGATGAGGCCTGTTTTGTAATACTCAAGAGCCGCCATTTGCTCGAAACCTTTGCTCTTGGAATATAAAGTCTTGACATTTATAATAATAAGAGTCCACTTGAAAAAGTCCTGAAAGGACTATAAGCCCATAGCCCAGGGCATCGCCCTGGGTCATAATCAACAGGTTACATTTCGCCCTGTAAGGGCAAAAGCGTTCGTTTTGACTTTTTCAAGTGGACTCATAATAATAATAACCGGAAGTGATAGGTGAGATTGCTCCTGCCGTCATCTCGTGCCCGATGTTGCAGTAACAAAAGTTCAAGCAATTATTCTCCAACCCTATCTCTATTAGTTCCCTTCTTATAAAGAGGCGGGTTAATTCTTAAAATCACGACGTGATTTCTATAAATCACGTCGTGATTTACAAGAATCGCGGTGAGATTCAAGAGAATCACGTCGTGGTTTTAATTTATATAATAGCTGATGATTGTTTGGGACATAAATCATGTTGTCTTTCAGTATGGACTACAACACTTTTGCCTGCGGCACGCTGTGAAGAAACGCCTGCCCTGCAACGTCTGGTTGCTTCCATTATAGTGTGTTTACCGCCACAAAGCAGCAACCCAACGTTTGTCCTTCCATATGTATCGAGTAAAAAACTGTTTTTCTCCAGAAAACATTCCTTTTCACCGTCAATTAATCTTTTTTCTCGCGCCCGGTTCTTATTATATAAGGAATAATTGCTATCTTTGTGCGCCAGTTGGGCGAAACGCTGCTGATAAGCATCATGAGTCCGGCAATGGCATGTTGCTGTGCGTCTGACACAGAGGTTTAAAAGAATCGACAATCATATAACATAAATCAATGCAACAGATCTATGACTTTCTTCGTCAGATAGGTGAACATAATGACCGGGATTGGTTCCATGCCCATCAGACGGAATACAAACGTGCCAGGACAGTATTTGAAGAGGTGACCCAGCAATTGATCCTGCGCATAGCTGCTTTCGACTCCAGTGTTGCCTACCAAACGCCCAAGTCGTGCATCTACAGGTTCGCCCGCGATATTCGGTTCTCTAATGACAAGTCACCCTATAAACGTCATTTCGGCGCTTTCGTTTGCAGTCACGGCCGCAAAAGCTATCGAGGAGGATACTACCTACACATCGAACCGGGTAACACGCTTGTGGCAGGCGGTTCCTGGTGCCCGCCTGCTCCACTGTTGAAACACATTCGTGAGACCATCGTCAATGAAATCGACGATTTCCGCGCCATCGTGGAAGCACCGGAATTCAAGGCGCTCTATCCCGTGATAGGTGATGATCCTGTGAAGACGATGCCAAAAGGGTTTCCCAAGGATTTTGCTTATCCCGAATATCTAAAGCCAAGGCTCTACACCGTTTGGCATCCGTTGACAGATGACTTCCTCCTTCAGTCTGACGCAATGGATCAGTTGGAGTCTATGTTCCGAATTATGGCTCCCTTCAACCGTTTCCTCAACGATATTTTTGAAGATTATGATGAATGATTCGTTCCTGTTATAGGTTATGTGTTGGTCCTGTCAATGCGCTTTGTATTGCTTTTAGTCTATTCACGAGCAGTTTTATCTTCGATCCCGCAGAAGCGCAACCTGCTACGGTTCAAGGGACAGGAAGCGAAGAGGGTCTTTAGAGGATTGCCACTGGGCCGTCTGTACCTGATGAGGGGAGCCATATCTCCTATGGTGACGGAGGCGAAGATGCCGAAGAGGTAAAAGTCAGCAAAGATAGTTCATAGAGAGTTTATTAATAAATAGAACACACCAATAAACAATGAAGGCAACCCGCAAGGGCTGCCTCCATCATAGGATGTATAGCTAAATGTTGAATTATTCTGCTGTGGCCTCTGCGCTCTCTTCTGCAGGAGTTTCAGCTGCTTCAGTAGCTTCGGGAGCTGCTGCGGGTGCAGAAGACTTGCGGCTGCGACGTGTGCGACCAGCTTTCTTCTGGGCCTTGGCCATGTTCTCGTCGAA
>JAEEGL012730091.1_pt1 | contig 13649 bp, 14 predicted proteins | sample 9134231 | NCBI WGS metagenome assembly JAEEGL01 (sample SAMN16246548, study PRJNA631951) | gut metagenome | biome: gut microbiome; feature: rumen; material: fiber-attached | host: Bos | place: Iran: Karaj | collected 2018-10
GGCAATACTTCGACGGGAATCGGTTGTGTTTGCAACTTCAAGCCTGTTTCAAATGAGGACGTATATGTTGTTGCAAACTACATACTCATCCCTTACGAAGTTTGCCAATCGCTTGCTCGAGCAAGACTTGCGAATACGTGTATTACAGCAGCCGATTAATACACATAAGCGAAGCCACTTAACAGCATACGATTGAAAGGATTCACCGAGGGGCGTTTGCACGAGCGTCGGTACTTAGGTTCGGTATTTTCGAACCTTAGTACCGCTACGTGAGGCAACCGAGCCGAGAGTGCGTCCCCGAGGGGGAACTTTCAATCAGTATGCGTCAGGGTATTCGTCAAAGTATACTAACGGGAAACAATGAAAGCAGACGGGCCGAGTGGCCCGCGGAAATTAACGGAAAAATTTAGAAACGTCGTTGAAAAGAACGACAACCATCAGAATCATCAATGCCGCAAATCCGACAAGCGTAACAACCGCTTCGAATTTTCTGGGAATTTTTCTGCGAAGAATTAACTCCGCAAGCAGAAAGACAATTCTTCCGCCGTCCAGACCGGGGAACGGAAGCAGATTCATAATGGCAAGATTCACGCTTAAAAGTAAAGCAATATCGACAAGATTAACGAATACGGTAAGGAAACCGTACTCTTTCGTCTGCTGGATGGTGGAACCGATTACCTGGGCAACGCCGACCGGTCCGGCCACATCATCCCTGGTAAGCCTTCCGGTAAACAGCATTCCGATGCTTTTTACCGAAGCAATCAGCCAGTATCGGACTTCATAAAAACTGTATTCAAAAATCTTAATATTCGCGCAGTTGATTTTATCCGCCGCAACAACGCCAAGCATGCGTCCGTTGGTTTCGTCATCGCGGATTTTAACGTCAAAATGCATTTTTTCGCCGTTTCGTAATACGACGACATCCCAGTCATCGGATCTGGACGTCAGAATCATCAGTGTGATTTCCTGGAAAAGATATGTTCTCTCCCCGTTTATGGAAATAATCTTGTCTCCGGGAAGAAGTCCGGCTTCTTCGGCAGGCATACCTTCCATTAATTCCCCGATGGTGGTATCAATTTCACCGCAGAGTCCGACAACTATCATCGCAAGAACAAATCCGAGAAGAATGTTAAATACCGGGCCCGCAAGTGCCGTCGCCAGGCGGCCGGCCAAAGGAGCTTCGGAAAACTTCTTTCCGTGTTCCTTCGTATCGTTGGCATACGGATTCTCTTCTTTTATCTTCTGCTCTTCCTCGTCGTCAAAAGGATCTTCTTCCTCAAAAACACACGCACCGCCGATGGGAAGTGCACGAAGAACATAATCGGTACCGTTTTTGGTGAATTTAATAATCTTCGGCCCCATTCCGACCGCAAATTCATTCACCTGAATGCCGTTTGCTTTTGCCACGATAAAATGACCGAACTCGTGAACAATCACGAGAAGGGCAAATATCACGATAAATGCAATTATGGTCCAGACAATCGACATATACGGTTCCTCAGCACAAATACAAAATTAATGTGTGCAAAAACAAATCATACAATACTTTAAAAAACGGATTGAATTAATATTGCAAACCAGCAATATAATCATAGGTTTCCGCTTCCGCCTCCAAAATGGCATCAACATCCGGATTTTCCTTCACTTGATGATGAGCCATGGACGAAGCGATAATATCATAAATATCAAGAAAACGAATCTTTTTATCCAGGAATAAAGCAACCGCTTTTTCATTCGCCGCATTAAAAACGGTCGGCATCGTACCGCCCGCTTTGGCAGCCTCTTTTGCAAACGGAAGTCCGCGGAAGGTCTCTTCGTCGGGCTTTTCAAAAGTCATATCGGAAAGCTTAAAGAAATCGACCCTGGGCGTATCCATTGGTTTGCGGTCCGGATAAAACAGCGCATACTGAATCGGCAGTTTCATATCCGGTATTCCCATCTGGCCGATGATTCCTCCGTCCACATAGGAAACAGCGGAATGAAGAATGCTTTGCGGATGAATCAGGACTTCAATCTGATCCATATCAACCCCGAAAAGCCATTTTGCTTCAATCATTTCCAGACCTTTATTGACAAGCGTTGCGGAATCGATGGTGATTTTTCTGCCCATCGACCAGTTCGGATGTTTCAGCGCATCTTCCACCGTAATCTCCGAAAGTTCCGATTTTTTCTTGCCGCGGAACGGTCCGCCGGAAGCCGTCAGAAGAATTTTCTCGAGTCTGTCTTTCGGCATCCCCTGCAGGGACTGAAAAATAGCGCTGTGTTCCGAATCAACCGGAAGAATCGGTGCATTCATCCGCTTTGAAAGCGGGATGATAATGTGTCCGGCCGTAACCAGCGTTTCCTTGTTGGCCAAAGCAATGGTTTTTCCTTTTTCAAGAGCGGCAATGGTCGGTCGGATTCCGATCATGCCTACAATAGCCGTTACCAGAATATCATATTCGTCATAAGCGGAAATTTCGAGAAGTCCGTCCATTCCGGAAAGAATCTTTACGGGCAGATCCGCACATTTCTCCTTAAGAGACTTTGCGGCATTTTCGTCATACATTACCGCAAATTTCGGAGCATATTTGCGAATCTGTTTTTCCATTAAATCCGCATTCCGCGCGGCGGCAAGTGCCACAATTTCAAGTTCCGGATTGGCATCCGCAATTTCCAGAGTCTGGGTGCCGATTGAACCGGTAGAACCCAGAATGATTATTCTCTTCTTACTGTTTTCCATATTCATGTATTTATACGTAATACCTGTTTTTTATCAGAAAGATTTATGTTCTTTATCTGAAATATTTTTGATTTTATTGCTGTAAATCCGTAAGCTGTAACAGCAGCGTCATCATAAAATAGACCATCGGTGAAGTGAAAATGACCGAATCAAAACGGTCGATAATGCCGCCGTGTCCCGGAATGATTTTTCCGAAATCTTTCACATCGTTATTTCTCTTAATCGCCGATGCCGCCAAATCTCCGCACATGGATGCAATCGAGCCGATAAATCCCATCCCGGCAAACGTAAGCACCGCAAGCGGACTGGTCTTATGCACAACGGAAAAAATGATACCGAGAATAATGCTTCCGAGCGTTGCTGTAATAATTCCTCCTGCCGCTCCCTCGTATGTTTTCTTCGGGGACAGTCTCGGAGTCATCTTGTGCTTTCCAAGCGTTACGCCGACCACATAAGCTCCCGTATCGGAAAACCATGCGGAAATAAATGGCATCCATACGAGAAAAATACCGCCGGGCAGCTCACGAATATAATAAATAAACGAAAGCGTCAGTCCGGTATATAACATTCCGAAAACCGCATGCGAAATCTGTGTAAATTTAAATTTGGGATAGGTAAAAATATACGCATAGAGGATACCGATAAATCCTACGACAAAAATCAGTAAGATTAACACGGTAAAAAGATTAAAGGTTCCGACCGTACGTGTAAACCACTCTTTTACGGCTTCCGGACAATACATATCGTCCTGAAGAAGAATGGCTCCGTAATAAAAAACAATTGTTGCCAGTCCGATACCCTGTAAGATATTAAAACGATGTCCTTCTTCACGAACTTTGGTGGCATTGGTAAATTCCACATATCCGACGCAGGAAATAATACCAAGTGCCGTACAAAGCACCGGGCCGCCGAGGATTCCCAGAACAATGGTGATTATGAGAATGACGACACCGGAAATCACCCGTTTCCAAACCATTACTAAACCTCAAAAATCATATTATTTTGCGTTTCCATAGCGGCGATCTCTGGTATTGTACCATTCGATTGCCTTTTGAAGCTCCGCTTTGCCAAAAACGGGCCAGTGTACATCCGTATAATAAAACTCCGTATACGCAAGCTGCCACAGCAGATAATTCGAAACTCGCTGCTCTCCGCTTGTGCGGATTAAAAGATCCGGATCCGGGAGATCTTTTGTATCGAGATGACTTGAAATATACTCCTCATCAATCTCTTCCGGTTTTAAATTCCCGGCCGCAACTTCTCTTGCAGCAGACTGCATCATACGAATCAGTTCGTCCCTGGAACCGTAATTTAAAGCAATGGTAAACTGAAGACCGGTATTATCCTTAGAAAATTCTTCAATTTCATCCGCCAGTTCCTGTAAATCCTGCGGAAGTCCGGGACGATATCCGATTACGCGGATACGTACATTATTCCTTGCTGCTTTTTTAAATCCGTTTCGCAGATACTGACGGAACAGATTCATTAAAGCCATTACTTCATCTTCGCTTCTTTTCCAGTTTTCCGTGGAAAATGCATAAACCGTCAGATATTTGATGCCGAGTTCATCGGCAATATAAAGCATATCTTCGAGATTCTGTGCTCCTTTGGCATGACCGACGGTCCGGGGAAATCCTTTGGATTTGGCCCATCTGCCGTTTCCGTCCATGATAATAGCCACATGATTCGGTGCCTGCATATTGCTCCTCCTCATGACCGTACATTAAACCGTCATGATTTCCTTCGATTTCTCTTCTACCATGTCACCGATTTCTTTAATATATTTATCGGTTGCTTTCTGAAGTTCGTCTTCCATATCCTTGATTTCGTCTTCGGAAATATCCGCATTCTTGGATAATTTCTTAAATGCTTCGTTTCCGTCACGACGGATATTACGAACCGCAACTTTCGCGTCCTCGCCTTTTTTCTTGATATCTTTCACAAGTTCTTTACGACGTTCCTCGGTAAGTTCCGGAAATACAAGGCGGATCACGGAGCCGTCGTTACTCGGTGTAATTCCGATATCGGAAGCAAGAATCGCTTTCTCAATCGGCTTAATCATGCTCTTTTCCCAGGGCGCAATCTGAATCATTCTCGCCTCGGGAACCGAAATATTTCCAACCTGCTGAAGCGGTGTCGGGCTTCCGTAATAATCAACCGTAAGCTTATCGAGAATATGCGGATTGGCTCTTCCCGCACGGATGGTTAAATAATCCGCAGCAAGATGATCGCAGGTCTTTTTCATTTTTTCATCATAAGGTTTTACATGTTCGTTCATGGTATTCCTCCCCCCGGTTATTTTTTATACCCTGACTTTAAAGTATTATTATACCTTATTTTTTAAAAATTTAAAACCGTTTATCAGACAAGAACCTTAGTCCCTTTAAACTGGCCTTTTACGGTATTTACGATGCTGTTTTCCTCATTTAAGGAAAATACATACATCTCCATCTCGTTGTCTCTGGCCAGAATGGATGCGGTAATATCCACAACCTGAAGATTCTTGTCAATAACTTCCTGAATATTGACTTCATCGTATTTTACGGCATTGGGATCTTTCGCCGGATCGGCGGAATAAACGCCGTCAATGGATTTGGCAAGAAGAATCACGTCGGCATCCACTTCAATGGCACGAAGAAGAACACCGGTATCGGTACTGAAATACGGATGTCCGGTTCCTCCCGCAAAGAATACGACTTTTCCTTCCTGAAGACTCTCGACTGCCAGATCTTTACTGAACAGTTTTGTAAAACTGCCGACCATAAAAGGAGTTAAAATCTCGGTTTTTAATCCAACTGAACGGAATATTTCCGATACGTAAATACAGTTCATAACCGTAGCTAACATACCGATCTGATCGGCTTTGACGCGGTCCATATTCTTCGAACTTCTGCCTCTCCAGAAGTTTCCTCCGCCGGTCACAACACCGATTTCAAAACCGCTGTCGATTAATTCCTTAATCTGTACGGCAATTCCTTTAACGGTTTCCTCGTCAAATCCGAATTTCTTATCGCCGGCAAGCGCTTCACCGCTTAATTTTATAATAATTCTTTTCATGAAGATTTTTTCTCCCTTAATCTTTTTTAAGAAACCGGGTACAATCGGCAGATGCGCCCGTTAATTACATATTCTCAAAGAACGAGCTTAAATCCACATCCGAATAGCACTGGGAACACATACCGTCCACCATGGCTCCCGTGGTCATTTGTACGCTCGCAGACTTGATATTTCCTTTTACAATGGCTGTAGAATCCAGTGTAACCGGTCCGTGAATATCAATATCACCCTTAACGGCACCGCCGATCATGGCGCCCGTGCCACCTCTTACGGAACCGATGATAACGGCACCGTTTGCAATGGAAAATCCTCCGGTGCACTCTACATCGCCCTTGATTTTTCCGGTTTCGACAATTACTTCACCGGCTTTGATATTACCGGAAACCGTTCCGAGAAGACGTAAGGAACCGCGCACTTCCACATCACCTTCCACGTTTCCGTATACCTCAAGATGACCGGGTGTATAGATATTTCCGATTACAGTCATTCCGGCCGTAATAACGCCGACTTCATCAGACAGTTCGCCTTCCGGAAGTGTATAATTTACAGGTTTCGTATTTTTGTGTAAGAAATCGGTTTTATGATTTGTACTGCTCACAGGCACCTCCCCAAAATGGAACTTGCTTTCATGCGACTCATAGTTTTCTTCAATTTCTTCAAGTTCTTCGACGCCGTCATCTTCTTCCAAGGCGTCATCGGTATTTCCGGCCGCTTCACCTTCCGCTAAATCCGACCGGATCTGGTTCCAGATTTCATTCTCGGCTTCGGTTCTTTCCTCTTCCCCTTCCACACCTTTAAATAAATCTTCTTCGGAATCATTTCCCGAAGAAATCTTTACGGGTGTCGGTTTTTTGGCTTTTTTTCCAAACGATTTACGAGATTCTTTTTTCACGTTTTCCCCCTCCGTATCCGTTAATTCGTCAACCGCCTGCGCGATATCCGCTTTTAAATCATTAAAAAATCCCATATTACAGTTATCCCCTTTATAATTTCATCATGTTTCCTGTTCGATATCCGTTCATACATGTACGGTTATCATCCATTCGTTTCATCCGTTAACTATGTAATCCGTCAGTCTTCGGATTCATTTTCTTCTCCGGCGTTATTTTCCTCCGTGGAAGAACTGTCATCACCGGATGTTTTTTCTTCGTCCGAAATGCTTTCTTCCGTAACATTTTCTTCCGCCTCACTTACGGTTTCAGAGGCATCATTTGTTTCGGTTTCCTTCCCCGGCTCCTTCACTTCCGCATCTTCTTTTTTATCATCCGTAGCGCCGGCTCCGATCTGATAAACCTGCTTTGTACCTTCGGTAATCGGAAGGAATACGACATTTCCTTTCTGTTGGAGCGTTTCGATGATAATCGGAAGTGCTTCCACCGTTGTTCTCTTCGCAACGGAATCATGCATCAATACAATCGAAATCCGGTTGTCGCCGACACCGTTTATTACATTCTTTGCAATTACGCCGGTTTCCTTCATCTGATAGGAAGCATCTTCGGAGCTTACATTCCAGTCCTGATAAACAATGCCTTCATCGGAGAGAACATGAATAAACTCCTGAATCGGAATTGGAGTAAGCGTATTGGAACTTCCGCCGGGGAAGCGGTAAAACTTCGGTTTAATCCCGGTACGTTCCTCTAAGAAATTCGAAATTTTGTATAAATCCTCGCGGAATGCATCGGCAGATGCATAAATCTCCTTGTACTGATGCGAATAACTGTGCATGGCTAGGGTGTGACCCTCGTTTGCGATACGCCTGTACTGATCATCATAACCGTCTTTCCCGAGTACAAAAAACGTTGCCTTTACATCATGGGCACTTAAAATATCGAGAATTTCATCGGTATAATCGCTCGGGCCGTCATCAAAGGTTAAGTAAACCAGCTGTTTTCCGGGATATTTTTCTTCATCGGTTAAATGAAGCTCTACCAAAGAATCCGTTCCGTATTTTTCATCATCGTTTGAAGAATCCGAATTTGCAGCAGGTTGAGCAGATGCGGCCTGTTTTGTACGCATTTCGATTTCCAGTTTCGAAAGTTTAATTTCTTCCCGGAGCGTTTCGATATTCTGATTCATTTTATAAAGCTTAAAGAGCAGAAAACCGCAGACAATATTGGGGACAATAAGAAAGAAAATCAACAGAAAAATCAAAATTCCCTTGATTCTCTTTACCCTTTTTCTGCGAAATTCACTATTGTCCGTACTTTCTTCGTACTCTTCGCTTTCTTCTGTTTCTAATATTTCCTGATCGTTTTCCATAATTCTTATATTTCTGTTTTATAATCCTGTATAAAGCAAAGGCAAAAATCACTATGCCTGTTTCCATCAAAAAATAGTACTTAATCTTTCGGTTAGGCTTAACCATTTTACCACAAAAAAAGTCAAATAAAAACAAGGAAAATTAAAATTTAAGAAAAGAATTTTTCCTTAAAATCGGGCATCACAAGCAGTTGTGGTAAGGCATATTTTTATATCAATTTATAGATTTACCGTGCAATCAGGCAGTGCAAAATAATCTCTGCGAAGTAACCTTATCGCGCAAAAAACAGGGGCGGAATTTTCTCCCGCCCCTTAAATCATTCAAATGTGGATTACGAATTATCCCTGCATCTGTTTTGCAACTTCAGCAGCAAAATCTTCGTTCTTCTTTTCCATTCCTTCGCCTACTTCGAAACGAACGAACTTGGTAATAACAATGTTTGCATCAACGCTCTTTAAGTAAGCTCCGACGCTCTGCTTTCCGTCTTCAGCCTTAACATAAACCTGATCCAGTAAGCAGATTTCTTTCATATGCTTGGAAATACGTCCGTCTACAAGACCGCTGAAAATCTTATCGGCAAGATAAACTTCCTTGCCTTCCATAGCATGCTGAGCCAAAACAGCCTTAGCTGCATCGGATAAGAAGTTCGGAAGATAGTTCATATTGCTCTTCTTCTCTTCGTAGATAGCGATATCTTCTTCGGTCCAGGTCTTCTCAACGATTGCTCTCTCAATTAACTTCTGTAAGATCGGCTTCGGAAGGGTGAACGGATCGTTTAATGCACTGTCAACAATGATTTCTTTTAACTTGGTGCTTTCTTCCTCGGAAATATCGGTTCTTGCGATATACTGGGGATTCATAGCCGCAATCTGCATTGCAACATTGGTAAGAGCTTCTTTTACGGCATCGCCGGAAGCACCGTTTGCTGCAACCAAAACGCCGATCTTTCCGCCGCCGTGAATATAGGATGCAACTTCATCACCGGTAACTTTCTCAAATCTTCTGAAGGAAAGTTTCTCACCAATCTGAAGAGTCTTCTCTGCAACAACTTCCTGAAGACCACGTTCAAGCAGTGTCGGAACGTCTTCTCCGTCCTTACCTCCTTCGAGTCCGGAAGCAAGTGCTCTGTTTGCTACATCCTGTACAAAATCCTGGAATACTTCGTTCTTTGCAACGAAATCCGTCTCGGAGTTTACTTCAACAACAACGGCGCTGTTTCCGGCAATTGCAACTCTTGCAATACCTTCTGCTGCGATTCTGCTGGCTTTCTTCTCAACTTTTGCTGCACCGCTCTTCTTTAAAACATCAACGGCTGCTTCAATATTTCCATCGGTCTCGGTCAATGCTTTCTTGCATTCCATCATACCTGCACCGGTCATTTCTCTTAATTCTTTAACCATTGCGGCTGTAATTGCTGCCATATCTTTTCTCTCCTTTTCTATAGTTATTTTAGATTTCTCCGGCTGCTTCCGCTTCTGCTTCGCCTTCGGCGCTTTCTGCTTCGATATCGGATAATACTTCACCCTGATTTGCTTCGATAACGGCATCTGCCATTTTTGCAACAATCAGTTTTACGGCACGAATTGCATCATCGTTTCCGGGAATGATATAGTCAAGATCATCCGGATCGCAGTTGGTATCGGCAATACCGATAACGGTAATTCCGAGTGCATGTGCTTCATCGATGCAGATTTTTTCCTTCTTGGGATCAACAACGAAGATTGCATCGGGAATTCTGCTCATTTCCTTGATTCCGCCAAGGTTCTTCTCTAACTTGTCCCATTCTTTCTGAAGTCCGGCAACTTCCTTCTTGGGAAGTACATCAAATGTGCCGTCTTCACTCATTCTTTCAATTTCTTTCAGTCTTGCGATTCTGGACTGGATGGTCTTGAAGTTGGTCAGCATACCGCCAAGCCATCTTTCATTAACATAGTACATACCGCAACGCTCTGCCTCGGTCTTTACGGCATCCTGTGCCTGCTTCTTGGTTCCTACAAAAAGAATCTTTCCGCCGGCTGCGGCAATTTCGGAAACGGCATTGTAAGCTTCATCAACTTTACCTACGGACTTCTGTAAGTCAATAATGTAGATACCGTTTCTCTCGGTAAAAATGTACGGAGCCATCTTAGGGTTCCATCTGTGGGTTTTGTGTCCGAAATGAACACCTGCTTCAAGTAACTGTTTCATAGAAAGTACGCTCATTTTTTAATCCTCCGTTTGGTTTTTCTTCCGCATGCTTAGCGTATTCGCGGGTAATCACCGTTTTTATTGTTTAACGGCACCAACTCCGCTCTTCACATGCGTGACTAATGCGCAACATTAGCATTTTAACATACAAAAACCCCTGTTGCAAGGGGTTTTTGATACTTAAACGTTATTTTAACCTTGATTTTTCGATATCCCAGCCGGCACAGACCGCTTTTTACGGACCGGTTTTAATCAGGATTCCGATCAGCCTCCGCAAAGTGCCTTGGCAATTTCATCGTAACTTGCTCCCATGGCGATTTCATGGTCTCCGACACGAAGTTTGTTGGAATAACCGTTGTCACAGAGATATTTGTTGAATTCGGTAGCGCTCTTTACGAGTCCGGCCTGTTCACAAGCTGCGGAAACGCTTTCGGAATACTGTCCGCTCTGGATGGTGATGGTTACTTTCTTGCCGTTTGCCTCGCTGTCGCGTTTATTTCCTTCTTCCGATTTCTTCTTTTCTTCTTCCTCTGCCTTTTTCCTGGCTTCTTCTTCGGCTTTCTTCTTAGCTTCTTCCTCTTCGGCCTTCTTCTTGGCTTCTTCTTCGGCTTTCTTCTTTGCCTCTTCCTCTTCAGCCTTTTTCTTGGCCTCTTCTTCGGCTTTCTTCTTTTCTTCTTCCTCAGCCTTCTTCTTGGCTTCTTCTTCCGCCTTCTTGTCTTCTTCCGACTGTGCGGTCTCAGACTTGGTTTCTTCGGACTTGGCTTCTTCCGACTTTACCTCTTCTGAAACAGCCTCGGATGTTTCTTCCGATGTCTTCATTCCGGCAGGAACAATTTCCTCAGAGATGATTTTTTCCGATGTATCTTCGGCATTTCCGGGTGTCTGTTCGGTCAGTTTCACGGGTTCGGAAGTTAAGTATTTCTCCATGAATTCTTCTTCCGACATGTAACCGAGAGCCTTGGCTTTCTCAATTGCCTGACTGTCCGTAACAAGTCCGCCGGTCATTCCGACAATAAATCCAATGATTCCGGCTGCAAGAACACCGATTCCGATTCCTCGTATTAAATACTTTATCTTCACTTCTTTTTCCCTTTCTTGCTGTTGTTTTTCGAAGTCTGGGTCTTCGGTTTGGCGTTATTCTGATTTGATCCCGAAGCGGGTGCGGCTGCGGGTTTTTCTTCCGCTGCGCCGTCCGTAAAGGACAAATCCTCATAACGGTCGTTCACCGGAGCGTTTTTCTTCTTGCCGGACTTCTTTCCGTTATTCTTATTCGATGCCGGTGCCGTAGTTGTCTTCGGTGCACTTGCCGGTTTACTTTCGGCAGGCTTTGGCTCATCGGATAAATCCAGACCGCCTAAAAGATCTCTTTCAAGTTCTTCCACTGTCTGATTGGAACTGTCGGTAAGGTGAAGGTCGAATTTGTAATCCTTGTCCACGGCTTCTCTCGCCTTCTTCTTTGCAGCTTCGATTGCTTCGATATTCGCGGATGCCTCTTTCTTCGGCTCCGTTTTAACCGCAAAGGATTTCTTCGGTTCTTCCCCTATTCCGACAGGAAAACTCTCTTCCTCTTCTTTGCCGAGAAAGAAACTGCCGATGGTCAAAAGCAGTCCGACTACCATAAAAACTATAAAAAGTATGTTCATAGATTTCGGTATTCCTTTCTGAATTTTACGAAAATTATTTTACATAATATTACTAAAAAAATCAATACCTGTTATGGTTTCATCCATATGAATTTTATGTTTTTGCCCGATTTTAAAGGATTTTTTATGAAAAAATTATTAATTGATTAGTTTACATAATCTGTTATCCCACATTTAGTCCCGGTTTTATGATTTTAAGAGTCGCGTCGGACTCCCGTTCTGCATTCCCAGGACATATCACACAAAATACCCCGCAGCCAACTGCGGGGCATAAATGATTGTTAATATATGATCATATGATTACTTCGGGATGATCAATGGTACGGATGTGAAGATCTCCGTTTTCGGGATAAAAAATTACGGTTCGTCCCCGGTCTCCTCCGGTATCTTCCGCCATAATCGGAATACACTCTTCCCTTAATTTCTTCCGAACCGCTTCCACATTGTTTTTTCCGATTCTCATGGCCTCCGACTGGCTTTGAAAAGCAAACATCTGAGCCCCTCCGACGATTTTTGCGCGAAGGCGGCTTCTTACGGCTCCCTGAAGGGATAAAAGACGAATCAGTTCGTCGATTCCGGTATCGGCGAATTTATAAATGTTGGAATTATTTTTCAGTTTTCTGCTGTCGGGAAGCATGATGTGGGCAAGCCCGCCGATTTTTAAGCTGCTGTCCCAAAGACAGATTCCCACACAGGAACCCAGTCCCAGGGTTGTCAGTGCATCCGGGGCTTTGCACACTTTTATATCTGCCATTCCGACTTTAATGATTTCTTCCATCTTTTACACAATCAGTCTTTTATTACAATACGAATCAAAAATAGTTATCCGTTTTTCGAACTTTAAAGCCCGAGGCTTGTTAACATCCGGTCATAGGATTCGATATCCGGAACAAGAATAAGGTAACCGTCCGCCGCATCGGAGAAACGATTTTCGATTAAAAGCAGTTTATCGCACATCATTCCGAAATCAATGGCCGGAACGCTTAAAATTGCGCCTGCCATATCCATGCAAAAAGAAGGGACGGACGGATAAATTTTAAGATGCGTCAGCGTGGAAATCGCTGTCAGATACGAGGATGTGATAATATTCCCGATTTCCTTCAGTGCCGAAATTTCCATATCGGATAATTCTTTATTCACATCCCTGTCCGGATCACCCATCAGAACGCCGGCAACTTTTGCGGCGGATTCCTTTTTTAACATCAGCATCATGCTTCCGCTGACATCCCCCTCCAAAAGCAGATAAATACCGGCCATAATCTGTTCTTCACCGCCGATGGCACTTCCCGCATCCTTAAAATCAAGCAGTTTTACTTTCGGTACATATACTTCTACCGGACGTCCGAGCATCTGCGCAAGCGCAGACATGGCATTCCCGGCGCCGATATTGCCGATTTCGCCGAGCGCATCAAAATAATCCTCATTTTCGTGACTTAAATCAATTTTTGACATGATTCTTCTTACGTTTTCTCCTGATTTTCTTTTATATATCCATATTCTCTTATCCGGGCTGTTTCACACCCAGAACCTCATACATATCAAGCAGTGAAACCAAATCTCCTCCGAGTTTTCCGATTCCCGAAAGATATGCGGCATTTGATGTTTTTAAATCCTTATGAACTTCCTCGATATCTTCGTTTTTCAACGTGATAACTTCACGGACTTCATCCACAATCATACCGACATCGTCCCCGTCAATCTTAAGAATAATGATACGGGTGCTTCTGATTTCCTCACCTTCGCTCATATCCATTTTAAGACGCAGACTCATAACGGGAAC
>JAEEGL013539515.1_pt1 | contig 13649 bp, 10 predicted proteins | sample 9134231 | NCBI WGS metagenome assembly JAEEGL01 (sample SAMN16246548, study PRJNA631951) | gut metagenome | biome: gut microbiome; feature: rumen; material: fiber-attached | host: Bos | place: Iran: Karaj | collected 2018-10
GGAGCTGGCGGCAAACATCACGGAACACGGATTCAACGACGGAAAACCGCACACGGCGGAGATCCGCGTCGTGCAGAAGGACGACGGACTGCTGCTGCGCATCAAGGACGACTGTCGCGCGTTCAATCCGCAGGAAGCGATGGAACTGATGGACCCGAAGGATATCACGCACAACATCGGTCTGCGCATCGTGCAGCGGTACGCGAAGAAGCTGTATTACAACAGCGCTCTGGGTCTCAACGTGATCACGATCGAACTGTAATCAGAACGACCGCTGCGCGGCGCAGCGAATCCAATGCTGACGCGGTTTAAGACCTGATACCGGCGAGGAGCGGTTTATAAACCTGCAGCAACGTAGTTGCGGGGGAGATTTTCGTCCGTTACACAGAAGAACATTTCCCGCTTCTGCTGGGCAGGGAAGTGCGGTTATTCCTGTGATTTCCTCGCATTATTAAAGTAGCACGATGACAGCATCGTGCTTATTTTACTCTCATTTGATCAGTGCTTGGGCGAAAACTGCATTGTCGAAAAAAGTGGGCAGTGTAATAATAGTCAAATATACACAAAGGGGATTGTTTGTGTATAAAACTGTATTGAATCAAAGACGAGAATTCGTTATACACAGAAGAACACTTCCCGTTTCTCTTAGGTATGGAAGTAACGTATTAGAAAATGTTTATAATAAAGTCTTTACTACGCGCGACACATATCCCTCGTTTGATAACAAAGCATTGAACAGAATGTGTGCCAGTATATTGCGTAGTCTCAACTCTTCCATTAACCCCTTCATTAGAGTCATAAAAATCACCGCGGAGGCATTGCGCTTGGGTGGCTTCGTCACCGGTGTTTGTTATCTGCCATTTGATTGTATACGGAGGTTTTATTCCAGTTAGAGCTTTAAAGTGCAAAGAACAGTGTTTACCTAATGGTTGCCCATTACTTTCATAGGCGATATAACAGCCATCCGCGCCTTGAACTCTTAACGTCACTATTACCGCACCTCCTCGAGCCATTGGCCAAGCAGGCATTTGACGATGGGAAGCAGTTTTGCAAGCAAGAAGATTATAAAGAGGTTTGCTTTCTTGGTCCTTCGGGAACTCTGTTCCTAAGATAGTCTGCCAGGTTTCGCTTTCTGAACCTTTATCGTTTAACAGCTTTATATGTTCATCTATCTTAAAAATAAACCCCTTAAAGTCTTCAGTTGTATAGCCATCCAATAAATCATTAGAATCAATTTTGCTTGATGGATCGTCTATGTATGGGTTGATTCCAACGTCTACATAGGTTTCTTTGTATACAGAAACCATATTCTGCATCGTCTCAATCAGGAAATCCTCTGTCGAAGAGGTAGAGTCTCCCAAATTATCAGCAATTATCTTTTCTAGCGTAATTCCTTTGGGGTACTTGACTCCACCAGGGCAATGCTTGCGCCTCCACCATTTGAAGATTTTGACTAGGGGTTTGTAGTTGTCATTATTATCCTGATTAGTTTTTGTAGACCAATTTATATGCCCTTTGGGATCGGATTTGATCCAGGTGCCATCCTCAGAATCGGCGACCCAATATAGCGAATCGTCATCCTCATCAACAATAACTGGTACAACATCAATACTTAGTTGACTCAGTTCAATACCGACAGAATGATGCTGAATGATAGCGGCTCTATAAGTACTTGAGGCAATCAACGCATCAAATAATTCTTTAAGCACATCTGAAGGATCGTCATCTTGAGAATGCGTTGTGACGACAATGATGTCGACATCTCTTTTATTGTCTTCTTTTGCAGGTCTAATTGATGTGTGTTTTGCATACGAACCAGAAAGGAACGTCTCCTTGTGTACGAGGCGATATGTTTTATGCTGACGCAAATAATCGCGCAGGTTATTTTGAACGCTACTAATGTACTGCACGGTAGATTTGCTGGGTTCTATGTTGTGTAAAAAAGTATCAAAGTCTTTTTGTTTAGCCATTCACTTCCTCCAAAGCTGTGAGTGCTTTTATTATTCATTAGATTCGAAACGCAGCCTCGATGCAATTCTCAATCGGAATCCTCAAACGATTGAAGAACCTTAGCATACGCCTCGATATCAATTGCTGGAACAGTTCCTATACTCTGTAGTTTCAAGAGCAGTCTTAAGAAGAAAAATAGAAGAGATTCGTCCGGTGCGCTTGTCTTTATTGAAAACTTTGGCTCATATTCTGTGCAAAATGACCCGTCCTTAAGGGCACATCCTATGTCAATTCTTCTATCGCCTTCTAATTTACGCAAGTTTTTGCGCAAGGTTTCTCCAAGAGGATCTGTCCAGTTTGACTCAAGTGTAATAATGCCAGCAACGATTCTATGTAGAGGCTTTGGTCTGTATTTCCCTGCTACAAAGGGTATTTCAACTGAGGTGCGTTTAAGCCTGCGTACACTTTCTGCTTTATCGCCTGCGTAATCAAGATGTGCTTTTGTGAGATCCTGTTTGGCTTCTATTACAGCGTAAACACTTTCAGCCGGCACATATTTGACCTGTTCGTGTTCAAAAACAAAATACGAGTATTGGCGATCATAAACCACAATGTCAATCTGATCACTGATATTGCCGTCGCAGTCAACGACGAATGCTTTATCAACTTCATATCGCCCTGGCAGATACTTTCGGAGCCATTTGCGCCAGCTTTCTTCAGCAGCTTCACCCATTTCACCGCTGTGGGGTATACATTCTCGCCCAAGCTCAAGGGTTGCTTCCATCTTTGCCTGCATACCTTTGAAGAGCTTTTGCATATCAACAGTACTCATATTGTCACCTCACCAAATAATCTATTCGCTATATCGTTCGGACATGTTTTTTGCGTTTAACTAAATGTGCTACTTACAAACATAATACCATATAAACTGCAAATGATCAAAACACTTTTTGTTGTACGGTTTAACGGATGCTTGGGAATTTATAATACAATTGAATGCAATAGAGCAAATAGTGACACCCAGATCCACAGAAAAGTGGTACTAATAACATTGCGAAAAATGACGGTATAAGGGGGAATTATGTTGAACGGAGGAATGATTTATGGTATAATTATCTTGGTAAAATATAAGTCATTCTTCCAGACCTATGGAGGCTTATGGTGTAACAAAGGAGAAAGCGATGGACAACCACACTCCGGAACAACGCCGTAAAAACATGCAGGCGGTCAAAAACAAAGACTCGCAGATCGAGTTGGCTTTCAGAAAAGCTTTGTGGGAAAGAGGGATTCGATATCGTAAAAATGTTAAAACGGTATTCGGTCATCCGGACATTGCTTTTAAAGGCAGGAAGATTGCGGTGTTTTGTGATAGCGAATTCTGGCATGGGTTTAATTGGGAGGAAAGAAAGAACGATATCAAAACAAGGAGAGATTTCTGGATTCCCAAGATAGAAAGAAATATTGAGAGAGACTCGATTGTTAATCAGGAATTAGTTAATACAGGATGGACGGTTCTGCGATTCTGGGGAAACGATATCAAGAAGAACGTCAATGCTTGTGTAGACGATGTAATCAGAGTTATGGAGGGTGATTATGAGGTTTGCATCGGAAGAGTTTATCGACTGCAAGAAATGGATCTCTGAAAGAATAGAAAACGGAAGCACATGGGAAGAAGTAAAGCTGTTCTGCGTCTCCGAGGATGAAGCCCGTGCTGTTTTCGATCAATTACAGAGCATAGATCTTGTTATTCCGCAGAATATGTGTTTCGAGGATTGGAGTGATTTGGTCGATGAAATGAAAGCCGATTATACTCCTCTCTATATTCCTGTAGGCATCACCGACGGGCACTTAAATAATTCTTTTCGAGTACCCACCGGCAGTAGCTCTGCATGGATGAGATATAAAAACTATCTCATGGGGAAACTCGACGGCAAACCTAAAATGACAGACGCTGCGGTGCAATTTGTAGAGAAGAATTGCCACTGGATACTGAACCATCTCAGCAGGGATACGAGAGCTTCCGGGCCTGTAAAGGGTTTGGTCATGGGCAGCGTACAATCGGGAAAGACGGCCAACATGATTGGATTGTCTGCCATGGCTGCGCATTATGACTGGAACTTTATCATTATCCTATCCGGCACAATTGATAATTTGCGTAAGCAAACCAGAGATCGCTTTTTGAGAGATCTGAAAACAAGCGGCGGTGTCTCTTGGCATGTCCTCGATCACACATCAAATCCTGATTATTATGTCGATGTTGAAAGCGGAAAAAAGTATCTTTCTGATGACCTTTCTTTGAACATCTACCAAAATGGCGTGGCAGATCATAAATGGTTGCACCGGTATGTCATGGTCTGCCTCAAGAATTCAAAACGGTTGGAAAGATTGATAACATGGCTACATTCTAATCCCGGGAAAGCTTCTCGAATGAGGATCCTTGTAATTGATGACGAGGCCGATCAGGCAAGTGTCAACACAAGGAAGATGGATGAAGTGTTGACAGAGGAAGAGATTGAGCGTACTGCGGTCAATCAATTAATCATAGATCTCGTAAACGGAAAAAATGCAGACGGCAGTATTGCAACGGCGCCTTTCCAGGCCATGAATTATATTAGCTTTACTGCAACCCCATATGCCAATGTATTGAATGAGGCATATGAAAACTCGCTGTATCCGCGGAACTTTATCAGCAGTTTACCGGAATCAAAAGAGTATTTCGGGGCAAAAGTTATTTTCGGAAGCTACGCTGATGACAATTACCCTGGACTCAATATTGTTCGGAATATCGCGGACACGGAAGTTCGCGAGTTGAAAGCGATTCATGACGGCTCGGCTGCAGACTTGCCTGAAGAAATGAAAAAATCAGTTGCATGGTTTTTATGTGCAGCTGCAGTGCTGAGAAGGAGAGAATATAAAAAACCGATCAGCATGCTTATTCATACGACGGCGTTGCAGAACGGGCATCTTTCCGAATATGAGTTTTTAAAGGCATGGCTTATGGGGGCGCACGCAAAAGGAGAGATTCTCCACTTGTGCGAGTCTGTGTATGCTGATGAAATCAGCCGTTTTACTTTTGAAGATTTGAAGAATGGCTATCCGGATTACGGCAACCTGAATAAGGTTAATCCGAATATGCCGGCCTTCGCTGATATTATAGAAGAGATAAATATGATTCTGAGCGGTGTAGAAAACATTCTTATGGGTGAAGACCGGCAACTGTCTTATCATGAGAATGCCGTTCATTTGTGTGTTGATAACTGCAAGGCTAATCGCTACGCAGAAGAAGGCACATATCTACGAATTGTATACCCAACATCGGAGCAACTTGCACAACTGAAAAAAGCTCCTGTTTTCATTGTAATGGGAGGGAACACTCTGTCGCGCGGTCTTACAATTGAAGGCCTTGTTTGTACCTACTTTGCTCGTAATTCCAATTTGGCGGATACACTGATGCAGATGGCTCGATGGTTCGGATATAGGAACGGCTATGAACTGTTGCAACGTATATGGATGCCTAATGCTGTCGAAAACAAGTTCCGTCTGCTTGAAAAGATCGATGAAAAGCTAAAGGAAGAGTTCGAAGATTTCATGGAGAGAGGGATCAGCCCATCGAAGTTCGGTCCCAAGATAATGAACAGTGCAGCAATAAAGAAGTTTATGCTGACATCAAAGAATAAATCACAGAGAAGCGTTGAATGTGATTTCGATTTCAGCGGTGACAGCTACGAAGTAACTCAATACGATAATGCTGAGGATGTGCTTCAGAATAATATTGACTGTGTTGAGACTATGCTTGAAGACTCAGGGCCAGCAGAAAAATCTCAGGTTTCCGATTCGGCATTTGTTTGGAGAAATGTTCCGTTCGGGAAAATCAAGGCGGCGTTTTTCGAGCATTATCGAATCTCGGAGAATTCGACACTGAATAAAGATATTCCCGTATTCCTTGAATGGATCGGAAAAATGAATTCCGAGGAATCAAAGTATACTCGTTGGAACATTGCCGTTTCCGGTGATAAAAAGGCAACATCACGCTGGACCGTAGCCGGTGCCGACGTGGGGAAAATCGAACGTACAAAGAAGGCATCAAAACCTCAATACATTGATATCGGGTCATTGCGTTCGGGCGTTGACGTGCTGTGTGACGTTGATTATGAGTCTTTGACTCCAGAGAAAAAAGCGCTTTGCGATGAAACGCTGAAGAATAAAAAGAACCTGATTTCCAGACGATCTGATTTGGGATTAAAGGATGTTCCTCTGCTTTTATTGTATCGAATTGATAAAGACGGTGGAAAGGATACTCCGGCGAGAACAAGAATCAAGATCAAAACGATCAAAGATATCATCGGCTTCAGTGTGATTATTCCAGGAGAGTCCGACGGAAGCAATCATGCTAAAGCCGTAACCGTTCAGCTGCCGGAATAAGGAGAGACACAGAATGCTAGACAGATTTATACTAACAACCAATTACGGTGTTTCTTACGGAAGCGTAACGTTGAAATCGCTCCAGAATGACAACATTCCGGAGTTGGATTTGCTTGTGCGCGAATCCATTCAGAACAGTTCCGATGCCTCTATAGGCACACCTGGAAAATTCTATTGCGTGAATTATACTACCGGGAAATTCAAGCCTGTAGATTTCAATGATTTTCTGTCGGATATAAAGGGAAAACTAAACGAGCGGTTTCCGACGCAGTATGCTGATTTTCTTGAGATCCGAGATACAGGAACGAGCGGTTTGACGGGCTGTATCAAAAAATCCGAAATCAAATTTGATGATCATGGGAATTTCTTTAAGTTGATTTATGATACGGGGAAAAGACAGACGCAGGCCAATGCGGGAGGAAATTGGGGATTCGGCAAAAGCGTATACTACAGGGTCGGCATCGGGATTGTTATCTTTTATTCTCGTATAAAAACAGATGCTGGATTTGAATCGCGTTTGATTATTACACTCGTAGAAGATGAAGGCAAGAAAAAACCAGACGGTACAGATGCAACGATTTTGAACAGTATTGAATCGCAATCAGCAGGGAAAGCTTGGTGGGGCATTCAGGATGGGGAGGATCTTCTTCCGTTATCGGATGAAGACTTCATTAATGCGGTCTTGGCAGTATTTGGATTGTCTCCGTTTCCCGCGGATAAAACAGGAACATCGATAATCATTCCATATATCGATTCTGAAAAGCTGTTAAGTGACATCATTCCTGAAGGTGCCGATATCAGAGATGATGTTCAGGAAGCATTCACGGGAGTATGGTGCCAAACAATAGCGGACTATTTGAGACTTTCTATTCAAAAATGGTATGCACCGAAACTACATAATGTACGGTTGAATGAACTGGATAAGAAATGGTTGCTGGCAAGTGTCAATAATGTGCCATTGAAGAAAAGCGATATGCTTCCGTTTTTCCGAATGGTTCAAGAGCTGTATAACACGGCAATTTTCCAAACTTATGGGCAAGTCTATACGAGTGCGGAGTATAATACTATTCTCTGCGAACCGGTTAAAGTAAATGTATATTTTGACAAACCGACCACGGGCTACTTGTCCGTGATAAAGACAACAACAGATAAACTGATCGGTGATGAAAATGTGCTGAGTCCATATGATTACATTGGCCATTACGAAGCGGACGGAGGGCTGAATGAGCCGATAGTTATGTGTACGAGAGATCCGGGAATGGTCATCGACTACCCGGTTGCGGGTCCGTGGGTGAAAGGCATCACACCGCCTGCCGATCAGAATGAGTTTCTGTTTGCATTCTATATGCCGATTATCTCGAAAAAGATTAAGGAGAATCTCAGTGTTCCAGAATTCGCCGGCATGGAGTTCGGAGAGTATTTGAGACGCTGCGAGGCATCGGACCATATGGGATGGAATGATCCTGCAAAGATGCAGATTGTGACCAGAATTCAGAAGAATTGCGTCAGAATAATCAATGAAAAAGCATCTGCGCCAAATAAACCGTCAATTGAAGCGACAGCCAGTAAACTCGCCAACAAACTCGGGAAGAAACTACTTCCGAGGATTGGGTACGGAAAGAAAAAGAGCAGCGGGGGTTCCGGCGGATCCGGTGGTTCGGGAGGCGGCAGAATTATCAATGCGGAATTGGAATTTACCGATTGCCGCATGTACGGAAATACCATGGAAATGGATTTCAATATAGTTTTAAAGCATTCCAAAAAGGATGCGGAGATCATGTTTTTAATTGCATCCGAAGGCGGAGGTTTTATTACACCGAAGTCGTGGCAAGATGATATCGGAACACGTTTTCCGGTTCAAATTGAGAAGGTATGTATTCGATCGATTGCGTGTCCTTCCGGAGGCGAGAAAGGGATAAATGTTGAATGCACATCGAGTTGCCCAGAAAGAGAAGATGAGTGGGCCGCTTTCTGCATCAACAAAGCAGACGGAAGCAACGAATTCTCTTCCTTTCGCATTAAATCCGATGTCTATAATTTGACCGTTAACGGGACAATGCTGATATATGCAGCCGACAAAAAATATGAGTTTTCCGTAAAGATTGACTGATGAGGTGCACATGGATAATCTGAGCTTCTATCCGAAATTAACCGAAGACCTGGCAGAAGCATGTGGCTTAAAAGTAGGCAAATATGAATTTGCATATTTGGTTCAGGACGAGTATTTTGGTTTGAAACAAAAAGGTACTGCCACTATTAAGTTAACAGATCCTTTGGATAATTGGGATATCAAAGACGAAGGAGTTTCGTTTTCAAAGAGCGTATCAATCGCATATCCGCGCTTGCTTTATGGAATAAACGGTATTGCATGTTCAAATGCATCCATCGGACTCTGCATTATTTGGACGAATAAAGCATTGACACAGACAGGATGCATTTTGCCAGAATCAGATATAGAAACCGAAACGGGACGAACATGTGTGTTCAATCATTCTTTTGAGCCCGGGACCATCATAGGGGATCTGGAACTATCTATTGTTCTGTACATCAAGCAAAAAGCAGGGATCGTACTCCCCGGAGAAGAAAAACTGATTAACGAGGAAGGTGTTACAATCGGCGAAATCGAAACGGTTGTTTTGGATTTTGACAGCATTTATATGGAGTTTCCGATTGAGGAATTCAAATCCGCAAATGAACCTTTGTGGTGGGTGTATTTTTCACAGTGGGAAGATCCCAAGGTCGATTTGTTTAGCAGAGAAAATGTTTGTTTATATCTGAATCCATATTATTCGGCTTGCCCGATGTCAGGAGAAGAGATCACAAATATCGATCTGCTGATTGATATTTTAGCAACAACATATCTTATGATATTTAATAAAATTGCTGAAGATCCAGATAATATGAAAGCAACTCGTAACAACTTTGGTTTAGAGAATAATTCGATTTGCAGTATTATGTATCAGTTCATTGAGAGTTGCACGGATCCGTTACACTTCGAAAGCTCGGAGGCACTCTTGAAGAGCTTGCAAATCAATATTCGCAAAATGCTTGAGGGGAGTGATAATCAGTGAGATATAAACAGTTATCTATGAATGATGCCAAGGCCATCATCACTCAGTATGATTCTATGAGCGACGTCCAGTTTCAGGATCTCACTGACCATTGGAAAGCGTATGATACGATTGAAAACGATTCTTCATATGCAGATTTTAGGAAAGTGCTTTTGAAAGCATTTAAAGATGCGCTGTTCGAAACTGGAGGAAAGATGGATTATTTGCTGGATCTTCGGGTCGGGATCAGTTTGTATCAGCTTATGCCTTTGGGAAAAGACTTCTCCATAATAGATGCCAATAACAATGATATTTGGCGTTATATCTCTGTGAAGGTCATGCCTGATATTACATACTTAAGATATCCGGATCCCGAAAAAGAAGTGCGCAATGCCGGGGGAAGACTCAACCATAAGAGGTTCTATTCTGCCACGCGACGCATTTGGCTGAAGACACTGTGGTGGTATGTTCATCTCAGCTGGCAAGGATCGGCCGAAAAGACTTTTGAAGTTTTGAAAAATAACGCTACAGACAATATCAATAAACTGATTGAAACACCGGGGAAGGGGTATCGGCTTAGCCTTTATCGTAATATAGTACGTGAGTATTCCGAGACCGCTCCGCATAAGGCAAAAGACTTTGCAGCTATTACAAAACTGAATAACGCGAAGTGCATTTCTGTCGAACCGGAATTGGTAGACGGTGGAGAGCGCGCTTATGCGAAACAGCTTGTTGCCGAAGTCACATTTAGGGAGGACAGTCATGAGTCTGCATAATGATATTCTAAACAATTGGAGCACCGATATTATCGGGTTTGCCCATTCAATTGAATCCCTGAAAGAACAAGGCTATCCAGGTTGGACGGTCAAGTATCAGGACTCATACGGTGTGGCCATACCCTATGACGGAATCGAAGAGATTAACGAGTATTTCTCAAATGCTCAGATTAAAAGCGATGTCATAACCGTATCCGGTGACTGCGTACAAAGGGCTGTTCTTTTGCTCGCCGATTTTTCGGTTTCTAGAGAATCGTTTGCGGCGTTTTGTGAGGTATTGGTCGATCCAGGTGAAGATGGGAAAAACAGAGAGGCTATTGTCGCATCACCGGTTTCCTGGTGGAAGAATTGGAAAGAGATGCTCGGCAACAAAAACGTTGATGAGATGGTCTACGATACGCTCGGCGAATTATTGGTGTTAGATTTCTTGATGCAGAAAGGAGAAGATGTAAGCTGGGGAGGTCCAGACTCTTCAACTTATGATATAGAAACAGCATCCGGTTATTATGAAGTGAAGTCAACCGTTAAGCGGAGCAAAAAAGAGATCACAATAAGCAGTCAGTTTCAGTTGGATCCGCCGGATAAAAGCCTGGATTTGGTGATGTGTGTATTTGAACCAGTCGCATACGGCGGGACATCCATAGATGATACTGCCTCAGAACTTGTATCGTTGGGTTTGAGTGGGGATTATCTGAATGTCAGGTTGTCGCGAAAAGGGCTGAAGGAAGGAATGAGTGCAAGGAGGCGCAGATTCATTTTGCACGAGATGTTGAAGTATAAGATTGACGAGTCTTTTCCGAAAATTACACCTGCTTCGTTTATCGGAGGGGTCATTCCTACAGGGATAACGAAAATCGTCTATACGGTAAACCTTGACGGAAGAGAATCGGAATCATTGATTCAAGGAGACGGAAATGAAATACAGAACAATTGATCTTTGTGCCGGAATCGGCGGGATCAGGCGCGGATTTGAATTAACAGGAGAATTTGAAAACGTGCTGTCGGCAGAAATCGATCCGGCAGCGGCGCTCACATATATGCATCTGTTCGGAGACGATCCGACTAACGATTTGACAAGCGAAGAGTTCAAGGAGAAAGCAGTATCTACCGATTATGATGTTCTTCTTGCCGGTTTCCCGTGCCAAGCGTTCAGCAGTGTCGGAAAGAAAATGGGTTTCAGAGATTCGACGAGAGGAACGATTTTCTTTGATATCGCGGATATCATTTCCAGAACAAATCCTCGAGCGGTATTTCTGGAGAATGTTGAGAATCTTGTTTCACATGATCATGGCAACACGATTCTGACAATTATTAGGACACTTGAAGAGGAACTGGGTTACAGGGTAATCGGTGTTTCAATTGATGAGGACGGGCATTATATTTACAATCGAAACACGTTGGTGCGCAATACGAAATACTTCGGGATTCCTCAGAATAGGCCGCGCGTTTACATTATGGCGTTCAGCAAAAAAATCTACGGTAATGCTGTCAGATTATTGAAGGATCAATTACCAGAGCGCAGTGGTTTTGTTGTATATGAAGACGTGAATGCTTTGTTGGATTCCGAAGTGGACGATAAGTATTATATGGCACAGGGGTATTTGAATACTCTAAAAAGCCATAAAAAGGTACAGGCAGCAAAGGGATATGGTTTCGGATACTGTATTGTAAACCAACCTGGCAATGAACGTTCGGTGGCAAACGCGATATTGGCAACAGGGGGGTCTGGGAAAGAACGCAATCTGATATACCAGCCAAAAGAGGGTGTAGCCGGAAAACTGATAGAGGGAAGGAAGTCGCCTCTGAATTCCGAAGGTATTCGCGTTATGACACCGAGCGAATGGGGAAGACTGCAGGGGTTTATCGGGTATGCTTTCTTGGATGAGAACGGAGATGAAACATTTGAGTTCCCGGAGGGACTGACAGACGGGCAGAAATACAAGCAGTTCGGCAACTCTGTTACGATCCCGGTTATCAAAACAATGGCGGATTATATGCTTAAGTGCTTTGATACTCTGCAAAAGCAGCAAAGAGAGATTATCCGTACAGTGGCAGAAAACAGAGCATTCTTTACAAAAAGGGATGCTATGGAGCTATTGGATATAAATGCTGTTGAGGCAGGTGCACTTTTAAAATCAATGACGGAAGCAAATGAATTGGTTCGTATTTCGCGTGGCAAAACGACTCGGTATGCAAGAAATGATCCGAATTTGGAACTGCCGCCTTACAGTCAGGAGGAAAAAGTAATCAGCTTTGCCGAAGAACGGGATTCATTTACCAACTATGATGTTGAAGTGATGCTGGGGACATCCACATCCAGCGCAAACGTATTGCTGTCGAAGATGGTTAAAAAGGGAATGCTGAAAAGATGCTCAAGAGGTGAGTACTGTATCGTTGACGGAAACTGAAACGGATAGAAGGGAATCTCATATGACAGATAATCAAAGGGTCGAACAGGTGAACAGAACTGCAACACTGAAAGAGTATTACGGGCGTTTTTTGCGGGAGGTACGCGGACTTTCCGATTCTTCCGTCCGTCATTATTTTGATGCTTTGAATAATATTTCCAGGAGATTGGTTGCAAAACAATTGATTCATAGAGACATATATGAGGTTACAAACCTGGAGTATCTGACAAACCTCAAGGAAATCCTGTTCGCCGATCCCGAATTCATCGAGTTGAACGAGCGCGGAAACCAGATGTACAGTGCAGGCTTGAATAATTACCTGCGGTTTGCCTCTGGTGAATCTTTCGTTACAATGCTTGGTTCCATCGATAGAATGGATATGCCGATAAAACCGGAAGAGCCGATTGTTGTGGAGCAGACAATATGGAGAAGATCAACCGTATTGAGAAATCAGGTGCTTGCTGCAGCGGATTATAAATGTGAGATTAACGGATCCCATGAAACGTTTATCGCCGAAAAAACGGGGAAGCCATACATGGAGAGCCACCATGCAATCCCGATGCGGCTGCAACCGAGTTTTAACAACAGTCTCGATATTTACGCCAATATTATCTGCCTTTGTCCGATCTGCCACAGAAGAGTGCATTATGGGATACGCTCCGAAAGGACTGTTATGATACAGCAGATCTATCATAATCGCGCATCTCGTCTTGCAAACAGCGGGATACGATTAAGCCAAGATGAGTTTATCGAGCTTGCAGATACTGCCAGCGAGTAATAGTGATTCCGACTTTGTACGGGATTCGAACAAATCGGAGCGCGCATCGCTATGATGCACGCTCTGGTTTTTTATTTGTTATTGTCATCATCAGTATGCTTCGCCCGATAATGTCGTCCGCAGCGATCACTGCAGAACTTCTGATTCTGCCGAGATGCGAAAAACGCCTTATCGCAGTTTTTGCAAATCTTGATCGGAGAATGCGGATCGGTCATCGTGAATGCGAATGCCATGTGGATGGCGTGCAGCAACGAAGGAAAATCCC
>JAEEGL015272810.1_pt1 | contig 13649 bp, 11 predicted proteins | sample 9134231 | NCBI WGS metagenome assembly JAEEGL01 (sample SAMN16246548, study PRJNA631951) | gut metagenome | biome: gut microbiome; feature: rumen; material: fiber-attached | host: Bos | place: Iran: Karaj | collected 2018-10
GACTTATTTACATCAACAGAGCCATTAGATGACAAAATGAATGTTTTGCTTGGAATTGCAACATATTCTTACAAACGACTTAAAGAAGTATATGAGCATAATCTTTTTAACACTATTGCTGGCAGAAGTTGTGTCCGAGTAATAATTGAAGATTATATCATGATGAAGTATCTGGTAGCAAATGAAAGCAAACATGATAATATATGGAGAGATTTTCAGTTTTATGGGATTGGTCAGTATAAACTTATTTTAACTAAACATAGAGAAGCCGATGAAAATAACAATCGTCATTTCGACGTAGGTTATATAGAAGCGTTAGTTAACGAGTTCAAGGAAGAAGAATTCATTGACATGGATACGAAATACTTTGATAAGCAGAATATTCGACTTAAAGCAGAATCTGTTGATGAGAAAGCTTTGTTTGGGTTATATTACGATTATGATTCAGCTTTTGAACATGGTTTGTGGGGAGCAATTCGTGAAACCTCATTAATAAAGTGTATGAATCCTGCTCATAAATACCATTGCGTTCCTGATATTGAAGACTCCATTGTATTAAAATCGGTAATGCCTGATTGTATTATGGCTATGAATAAAACGTTAACGTACCTTAATGAGATTTACGGTATACCTGAAGCGATGCTAAATGAGGTGATCCATTTTGAACTCAAGCCTATTGATGGATAAAATCATTCTTATTCAAAAAGAATACAAAGAACTACTTATTTCATTGTTGCCTAAACTCAAATCGGGATTTGCAGCAGAGGCTCTTGATGAGATAAACATATTTTGGTTAAGAAATATGAATATTGTGCGATTGTATCTCGAAGCCATAGTTCCTTATAAAGATAGCTACGTTTTTACTGCTGCCACATTTTTAGATTATGAAGATAATGAGCACCTTCCATTTTTATTGCTTGGTGAAAATCATCTACTTGATGATCCATTAAGTAGATATTCAGAATTGTGCGGTAAAATACCAGAAGGAAGAGATGCAGATTTTCTCTATGAGCAGATAAAAACAACAGCAGAAGATAATATTAAGATTCTGGAAAATCTGCATTCAAGTTTATTAATTATTCCGTTAAGGCTTTTAGCTCAATCAAAAGCTGATGATATTCTATTTCAAAATAGTGAACGGCTATTTCTCAGATTATTCAACGAAATAGATAGTATCGATGATTATTTTAATAAATGTGACAGTATTGATGATATCATTAAATTTGCTCGTGATGATACAGAAAAGATAGTAATGTTTTCGGAAACCGATAATAAAGCGTTACCATTTAAAGAAAGGTTTCATCATTCGATAGCTGATGCTGAGTTTATGATTGATCCTGCCAAATCAGATGCATTGAATTTTTTTAATATGGTTTTCGGAAATATACACCAAGCGATTAGTATACTTGTGTGTTGTTTGGAATATGGTTGCATACCGTATGTTAGGTATCCTGTTTCGTTTCATTATTTGAATACTATTTCAAATAGTGTTTTGGAAGGATCACAGGTAAACATACTTCAGTTTAAAATGAGTGTTGCATTTTTACTATATAAGCTTTGTGATAAAAGTCAACTTTCAACCATAGACTCGAATGATTTTCTCCTTAAAAAACAATCATATGGCTTTAATAACAAACTTTTCAAGAGGTTTGATCTTCAAAGGATTGCAGATGGAAATGGGTATGATATTTCGATAGCAGATGAAATCGATGAAGAACTGGAGTGTTTTTATAAGTACATTTCAAATGAGTGATACCAACTTTTGGCAACTGCTGCATTCTGCGCTATAATATGAAATAAGTGGTAAGACAATAGATACATATTCAACTATAAGTCGCTTTTTTTTGTTAATGAGTAAGAGGCATTATTAAAAGAAGTAAATTAATTAGAGTCAAAGTTACTAGCGAGTTAATTTGAGTAATATCTTTATGCTATTCTTGAAACTATTATGAAAGGAAATGAAATGATGATTCCGTTTATTCCACCTAAAAGGCGTTATTTATATGCTCATAAGCCGTCACAGGATATAGAGTTCTATTTCCCTTTAACTGGTATAAGTATTACACAACCTTTAAAAATAGGGAAATGTCAAGTGATACCGATTTCTATGTTTAAGGAGCCGAACAAATTTCCTCGAATAATGATATCTAATATAACATGTGTAGCTAAAACGATTGTAGATGTATCTGAAAAATGGAAAAGCGTTTGTGATAATTATTCGATAGCGTTGCAATTAACTAAGCAGAGTATTGGTGCATTATATTTGGCACTATATAACTCAAAGAATAGAAGTGATGATAATAGAAGAATAGTTATTAGTAATGTTGGAAAACATGAATTAGATGAAGGACTGGTTATCTATAAAAGTGAAAGCTCACTAAATAATTATACTAATATATCGAAGACGCTCTTTTTTGATGATAAAGATCAAAATTCGTTATTTGTGAGTCATTTAGACGTAATTAACGCCAAAATGCAAGAATTCTATTCCAAAGATTGTGAATTCGGAAATAAGATATTAAAGGCATTAGAAATCATTTATTGCATAAACAATGAGATTTATTCTAATGAAAGAATTTTGAAAGTATGTGCGTCCATCAATATGCTTTTTAAAGATAACTCTGGAAAGGAAATTGATTGCAATTGGATCGCTTCACAGTTAAATCAACTATTCAATTATTTTAGTATTGATATAAAAGGAAAAATACCAAACGAACTACTAGATGATAGTTTTTCTAAGACCAAGTATACATTTCTATTTGTTGATAAATACAAAAAAATAAGAAATAATTTTATGCATGGTATAATTGAACTGTACCAAGAGTTTACAGTTATAAACACAGTTGACTATCTTTTTTATATTATATCTCTTTATGAATTACTTAATATTATGATTTGCAAGCCAGATTTTAAAATTGTAACTACTACTGATGAGTTTATTCAAATACTAAAAAACAACAATAAAAAGTATTCTAATAAATAAACAAGATAAAGAATGATATTAACTAAACTGAGTGTCTTATTAAGAATAACGATAAAGAAGAATCAGAATACATAAAGAAGTTTGGAAGCGAGCAATTTGAGGATTTATTAGAGGAAAAAGACGTTGACGTAATCGAAATAAAACGCAAATCTATAAGGGGGAGGCTTAAATCAGCTTGCGAAAACGGTGACGTACTTGATGATAGTCAGATGAAGCATATAAACATAGACGTTCACAATCGTATGGCAACTTTAAGGTATTCCTCGGAAAGAAAAATGCTGTATGTTGTGACGGCGAGGAGTGTCAGGCAAACTATCAACATGATGCAAAGAACGAAAAGCGACGGGCAAAGTCTAAAGACCCATATAATACCCATATGTTCAAATTGACCGATTATCTGTCACAGCATACATCGGGCTTGAAAGCTGCTGTTCAGGAGGATATGCGATATGTCAACAAGTTCAAGTCCCGAAATGCGGAGTTCAAGGCGAGAATGAAAGCCGAAATAGACCGCTGTCAGGCTGAAAACATTATCCCTGGCGATGAACAGACCGCACTGCTTAAAAAGCTCGAAGCAGAGATCGTGGTGTATCAATCGCAGATCGAAGCTGAGTGGAGGGCTGAACAGGGAAAGAAAAAGTGAGGGACTTTGATTCCCGTGGAGTCAAGGTTACAAATTATAAAATTTGAGAGAAAATCAGCTGAAAGCATTGTATTTCTTTCCGAATTGTGATATAATGTGAATTAATATAATTTGTCCAAATAGGTGGTATTATGGATAAACGAACTCCCGAACAGATAAATTTATGCATGGATCTAATTGTACAGCGGAGATGTCTCTGAATATTGGCTGGTCGCTGTCCTTTAGGATACATAATGCTTCAACTATCGTTGAGCCTTCGCTGAAATTTGATATTCAGTTCTTGGGTGTGCCTGCTAATATTAGTACAGTTAATTATATGTGGAGATAGTCAAACGTCAAAAAGTATAAAGGAGGTTGCATATGAAATTATTACGATATAAAGTTACCAATTTCCGCTCTGTAGAAGATAGTGGCTGGATTGAATGCGACGATGTTACAACCTTAGTTGGTATAAATGAATCTGGTAAATCAAATTTATTGCTTGCATTATGGAAGCTTCACCCTGTGAACAATGGCGAAATTGATATTCTGCACGATATGCCTGTTTCTAAATTAAGCGTTATGCGTAATAATACAGCTGACGAAATATTTATTGAAGCTGTATTTAGTGTTGATATGGAAACTATCGAGAGTGTTTACGATGAGACTGGATACAAGATAGATGAAGAAACAGAAATTACTCTTAAACGATTCTACGATGGTCATTATTCATTTCAATATAGTATACAGCCTATCCTTGATAATAATAACGAAGATATCGAAGATGAGGTATCAGATGATTCTGTCGCGCCCAAAACGATGCAAGATTTGAATGATGTAATACTCGAAGAAATACCCAAGTTTGTTTATTATTCAAATTACGGAAATCTATCTTCAAAAATATATCTTCCCAATGTCGTCAAGTGGTTAAATGGAGGTACTGTTCAGGGTATTGATGTGAATGAAGAACAAGTACGTACTCTTCGTGTGCTTTTTGATTTTGTGCATCTTGATCCTGAAGAAATATTAGAACTTGGTAAAGATCCTAAAGATGTAGCTGCGGCAAGGAATGGCAATAGAAATAACGTTCAGCCCACGGCACAAGAAATCAAGAAAGCAGAAGATGACAAGGAACAAAGAAGCTTGTTGCTTCAATCTGCGTCTGGAGATCTTACAACAAAATTCAAGGAATGGTGGAAACAAGGAGAATACAAGTTCAGATTTGAAGCAGATGGAGATTATTTCAGAATATGGGTATCTGATTCAAAGCGTCCATCAGAAGTGGCATTGGAACTTCGTAGTACTGGTTTACAGTGGTTTATCAGTTTCTATCTTATTTTCTTAGTTGAAAGTGAATCGCAGCATAAGAATGCTATATTACTACTTGATGAAGCAGGTTTAACTTTGCATCCACTCGCACAAAAGGATTTAACTAAATTCTTCAATGGATTGGCTGAGAAGAATCAGATAATAAATACAACACATTCTCCTTTTATAATTGACACATCAAATATTGATAGATGTAGAGTAGTTTATTCAGACGAAAACGGATTTACTGTTGTATCAAGTGACTTAAGAATAGGATCAGCTGAAGTTAGTCAACAGTCAATATATGCTGTTCATGCAGCGATGGGTCTATCGGTATCAGATATTCTACTTCAAGGTTGTCAACCAGTAATTGTAGAAGGACCTTCGGATCAGCATTACTTAAATGCAATTAAGACATTTCTGATAAAGACTCAGAAGATTTCACCTTCAAAAGAAATAATATTTGTTCCTTCAGGTGGAGTTAGAGGAATATCTGGAGTTGTAAGTATTCTTGGTGGAAAAAACAATGACCTTCCCTATGTAATTGTTGACTCAGATAAATCAGGCAAAGATTATGTTAATAAACTTTACTCAGATTTATATAAAGATGAGCATGGAAAAGTAATTGAAATACAAACAATTACAGAGATGGAAAATAGTGAAGTAGAAGATATTATTCCATATTCACTTCTTGAAAAAGGGATCAGACATTTCTTTCATTTTCTTGAGGACGAAGATTTTGAAGATGAGTACGATGATGCAAAACCAATAGTTAACCAGATTGAAAAATTTGCATCTGATAATAACGTTGATCTTGAAAAAGGCTGGAAAGTTGAGCTCGCTAAAGCAGCTAAAAAAGCCTTGCTTAAAGCTAAAGAAGAAAAAATAAGTAATGAGTATATTGAAAAATGGGTAAAGCTATTTGAACTTATAAAATAACCGCAATACCTGAACGTATAGCCGTTTCTTCTCGAAAATAAACCATATATTCAAATGCCATTACTATTGATTTGACTGATTAGAACGGCTATCATGGTAAATCCATCGAAGTATTATCATAGCGTTACTTGACAGTAATCGTTTTTTATTTGGAGGACTAATGAGCACAAGTATTAAAGTAATAAAGTTTACAAGTATACTTTCAGCTATATTTTTAGTAATCACTTACTTGATTACTGTAAATATTGAAAGTAACTTTATCTCACTGAACACAATCTGGATTTCAAACAATTTCTTGCTGACTGTTTTTGGAGGAGTATTTGCGAGTACTTTGGTGGTATTGTTTTGTGAAATAAACAAATATCTGATTGACAAGAAAAACACTGAAACCCAACTATTCTTTCAAACTTTATATCTTTATCAATCTTTATTCTTGATGCAACATAACGTTCTTGATTTCCAGTCACATCCTGATACACAAATACCTGAGAACGTTTTTGACAATACAACTCAAATGATAAAATCGCAAGTATGTTTTTTGCGAGGTGTAGATTATTCTTGTTTCAGAAAGAAAAATGATATTGAGAAAAGACTTTTTTCTTTCCAAACAGAAACATTTCAAAAAATTACACCAATAGAAAATGGCGTTAATCTGATTAGATGTGCTATTATAGAAGAAAGAATAGATAATCTTAAGCAAAACAAAAATATGCCAAATTATATAACATCTTCAAATACACGAGTTGCGAAAGTGTTATCAGATCAAATAGGCAATCTTGTACCATTGTTAGAAGAAATAGGTGAATTCTTAAAAACAATCGATGATAATTGTAATAACAGGTATAATTGGAGAAAGATTCGTGAGATGACTCAGAATAGTTACATAAGTTTGTTTTCAATAGACAAAAAAGAAACGGCTGCACCCGAAGGCACAGCCGTAAACGATCAAATATAAACCATACAATCAAATACCGCTTCTCTCGCCATACTGACGAAGCAGTTCTCCAGACCGAGCATCTTCTCAGCATCACCGCTGAGAACAGCTTTCTGATAGCAACTGTCAGTCTGTTTCCAAAGCTCTACCTGGCGTGAGATAGCGTCACTGACTTTCCGTTCCATATCATCGAGGTATTGCACGATCCTGCCCTCTTTGACGAGCCTGCGAAGCCTGTTGGGGCAATGGCTGTCAGAGAAATGAAGATGATAAACTTTATCAATTATTCCATGGCAGAAGTATCGTACCTGCCGGATTTGAAAACAGGTCGGTCAGATACTTTTCAACGTCCATAAAGGAAAGATAATTGCGCAGCAAAAGGAACAGCAAGTTCAGTTAACTGTTATCCTTTAATTTTGCTATGATTGTTTTGACAAAGTCCGAAAAATAGGCTTTTGTCGTATATCATATTTTAAGTCATGGACGTACAAATTTCAAACGCCTGAATGCCGGAAAATACCGATATTCAGGCGTTTTTCTTGTTTTTGAATTTCTGATGGACTTCCGTATTTGTGTTCCGAAATGCAGTAAATGGCATGTTTTTTCCATAAAAATCACACGGCAGTCACACACAGTCACACGAAAAAAGAATACATTGTTTAGAGTACGGAAAGTGATATAAAACTAAATCTAAATAGAATCAATTTTAGAATGATTATTAAGAAATGGCGAAATATAGCTTGAGATCTATAAATAAGATTCAAGCAGTTAATAAAAATAATGAAAGGATGAGATATATAATGATGAAAAAGGAAAAGAGAATCGCTATTTACAAAAAGATATGGTGTAAAATCCGTTACTGGCAGAATCTCAAAGATGTTTCTGACACCGAGCTTGCAGCGTATTTAAGAGTATGTGAGCGAACACTTAGAGACTATGACAAGAACGCCCGGAACATAACACTTGAAAAAATCGATAACTTTCTTATTGTGAACAGTATGGAGCTTGACGAACTGCTTGCAATGTAATATGCATATGCAAACTTTTTCTCTAATGTGAGTTGCATGAAAAGCATAAGGATTATATGTAATTGTTTCAAAGTGCAAAAATTGCACTTTGAGGTTATGAGTCCCATGACAGTGGCACAAAGCGCAAATATATATTATAATTGCGTTTTATTATTTTGAAAAACGTTAGCAAAACTAAAAATCGAACTAAATTGCGTTTTGATAAAACGGCAGCCTGTTAGAATAATTCAGGCTGCTGTTTTTTATATGAACTTAAGCAAAATACATATTGACTTCAAACACAGAAACAAATGAAAGAAATTAGTATAGTATTCCTTTTGATATTGCTTTTTAGGATTTATAACAATTGAAAAACACTGGACAAATCACACGGAAGGTGGTATAATATACATAGTTTTATATCGCTTTCCTTTACTCGGAAAGGAAATATATATGAAAGCTAAAAAACTTCCTTCGGGGAATTACAGAGTACAGGTAGTTGCAGGACATGATGAAAACGGTAAACGTATAGTTAAGTCCTTCACTGCAAAAGAAGAATGGGAAGCATTGAGGCTTGCTTCGGAATACGTTGGTAAGTTCGATCAGTGTTACGATGTGAATATGACTGTAGCACAAGCGATATTTATGTATATTGAGAGCCGCCGAAATGTTCTTGAAGAAACAACTATCCGTGACTATAATCAGGTATTAAAGTATCGATTTCCTACTCTCATGGACGTTAAGATCATGAACATAAAGCCCATACAGATACAGCAGGCGATAAATCTTGAGGCTGCAAACGTTAGTCCTAAGACTATAAAGAATGCATATGGTCTTCTGAAGTCTGTATTTAAAATGTTCAATGCAGATATTAACCTGTACAGTATTATGCTTCCGAAGGTCAGAAAAAAGGAAAAAGAGCTGCCATCATTTGAAGAAATCTTCAATATTGTTAAAGGCACAGAAATTGAACTTCCTGTTCTGCTGGCATCATGGCTCAGTCTGAGAATAGGTGAGGTAATAGGACTGCAATTTGGAGATATCAATAATAATACTCACAGAATCAAAATCAGGCGTACAGTTATTCGTACCGACGAAGGATTGAAGGTTCGTGAGGGCTGCAAGACTGAAAAGAGTCAACGCCAGCTTGAAGTACCGCAATACATATATGATCTGATCATGTCAATACCACATAACAGTAATGATGACTTTATTGTACCGCTTACAAGAAAAGCACTTTATAGCAGATTTACAAGGATGATGAAACGAAACGGTATTGAAATGACATTTCATGATCTCCGTCACTTGAACGCTTCAATTATGCTTATGTTAGGCATCCCGGATAAGTATGCAATGGAGCGTGGAGGATGGTCTACAGATAATGTATTAAAGTCAGTATATCAGCAGACATTCAGTTCAGAACGCCAGAAAATTGATAAGATAATAGATGGGTATTTTAATGGTATAGTAAGTGATTCTAAGTGAAAATGGCATAAACGTCCATATATAGCTAAGTAACCCCGTCACACGAATTACTTTTACCCACTCAAAATCACACGAGTCACACGACGTGAACTCGCAAACGACCGTATCAGGTGAAAAAGGCGGTTGGGGCATAAGTTCAAATCCAGCCGCCGCAACCAAGTTTGATTGACGAAAAAGATGACTCGTCAGAAAAAGCCCGAATTTTCGGGCTTTTTTGCTACCCAAATGTATGGGAAAAACTCGAAAAAATGAATGTTGACATTGGGGCTTTTAGGCCTCTGGCTGGATTTGAACCCACACAAGGGCAAGTTTTCGGCTCAATAAAGGTCAAAATACAGGCCCCCCCTCTTTTGTCAGCAAAAAAATAGTACACAAAGTTTCGGACTCGGTTTTAGTGCTTTTCACGAATTGTGAAAATGCTGAAACCGAGTCCTTTTTTGTTTTCTCGAAAAACGAACGATAGAAAACCTATCAGCGAATTATAAGCCGTTTTTGACAACATCGGTGGCAGTCGGGAAACTAAGCCACCGAGAGCAGTTAAAGCCATTGTGAGCGATTTGTGCGACTGGAAATGAAGCCATTTGCTTATCATAGTATTTTATTAAATATGCTTGAGAGAGTTAGTTATTTATGTCATTATTTACTTGCTTTTATTAATTCATATATTACTTTGCTTCTTCCTTTGTGTCTTTGTGCTTCACAGGATTGAGTTTGCTGTCGATCACATCCGAAGCTAGGTTTGGTTCGTGTGTTTTGTTTGCCAAATATGTCATAGACCTCATCTATCGAATTTTTGTAGCAAAGGAGATCAAAATCCATTTGCTGACCGCCTTTTAGTTCAGGCTGGTTGTATAAATAGTTTTGTACGCCTTTTTCGTTTTTTACTTTTTCGAGAGCGAGGTTTTCAACGCATTTTGATTTCAGTATTTTTAAATGGTCAAGTTTGTCCAAACGAAGCACCACAAGTTCTTCATCATTTTCATAAGAGCAAAGCAAATAGTATTTACCGCCTGAAAATGCAAGTTCATAAGGGTTTACGATGATGTCGTCCTTAAATCTGTATACCATATCAAAATCTATAGCTGTAATACAATTGCATGATATCTGCTTATGAGCAAATAAAGCCTTCTGGATAATCGTTACATTTTCAATTGTACCCCAAAAAGTATCTTTTTCTATTCTTTCAGCAGAATAAGCACGCTTTTTCATTTCCTTCTCAAAGTAACCGGAACCGAGCTTTGCAAGCTTTTCGATCATGTCAGCTGTATCATCCTCGGGAATAAGCCTTGAATACATAACTACATCGATTAGAAAGCGAAGTTCACCGTCGGATAAAGAATCATCGGCCTTCTCAAGGTAAAAGCCTTTCCTTCCAACATTTATCATCTTGTAGCCTTTGTTCTCAAGATCAGAAAGCTTTTTGTCAAGCGTAGTTCTTGATAATTCTATATCACGTTGTTTTAGTCGCTGTATTATTTCTTTTTTCTGCATAGGCCTTTCCGGAGATGCATCATTTATGATATCCAGTATAATATCATGCAGAAAGGTTCTGTCGCCAATTCCTTTTGCCATGCCTATTCCTCCTTTGTAAACAAATAATCTTCAATTATTTTAAATGTGGCTTCAAGTTGTCCCTTCACCTTGAAACGATGATCGGCACCGCATATAACTTCAAGTTTAACGCTCGGATTATACTCACAAAAGGTCTGCATATCCACAGGAAGAACAATATCGTCGCAGTCACCATGAACAATGAGCATTTCACGGCCGAAATCATGGCTGAGGATATAGTTGTTTTTGAGCTCAGTGTAAAATGTGTACGAAACTATTATCTTGCGTTCAAATCCCATTTCTTCAAACCCACGCTTGGGGAAGGATTCCATATCTGCTACGAACTTTTCAAATGAACGCTTCATATTCACTGCTGGAGCACGCAATACAATATCAGTATTTAACGGAATTTTCGGTAGATTGAGCAGCGTTATATATCCTCCGAAGCTTGTTCCGCAAATCGCTGTAGGAGCAGATACCCCATATATCCTGTTAGCATATCGCATTATATCAAGCATATCTTTACGGCAGTTTTCAAGACTGAAATACTCGTCTGCGGAGCTCGTTCCGTGTCCAGGAAAGTTGAATGCAAATACAGCTATATTGCGTTTGATACAAAGTATCCCAAGTTTTCTAATAAAGCTGCTATCCATATCTCCACAGAAACCATGAAGAGCAAGAACATAGCCACTTGCTTTCTGGTCAGGTTCAAAGCGTTTGGCCTTAATTACATAAGCCCCCTGTACGTCACATAGTATCGTTTTCATATAATTCTCCTTATCATTAATTATATCAGTCAGACATATCATAGTCAACCTTTTAGGCTATTATATCACCTGTTGTGTGCATTATTTTGGACACAAATCAAAAAGGTTATTAGTTTTTTGATATAAATAATAAAATAATATTTACAATATTCAGGGGAGGGGGATAAAATGCGTGAAAGAATATTGTTAGTACCATCCGCTAACAGTACAGAGTATATGCGTATGCTTACACGATATGGAACAAATACGCTTGGAATGCGAACAATGGGGGGGGGACATAGCTTGCTGAGTATGTACTTATGAAAGCAGGTAGGTAAATATGAAAACTCTTGCTAAAGCATATAAGAAGTTCTATGAGAAGAACGAGAAAACTGCTGCTGTGCAGGAAGAAGGACGAACAATATAAAAATATGGGACGGTTCACTACCGTCCCTTTATCAATTATAGTATCAGTTATTAGCTTAATTGCATAAAAAATGCAAACATTTTTCTTAATTATTGAAAAATATGTTTATTCGTGTTATAATAATATGTACAAAAGCCTATTTGGCGTTTAATAGTAACTATACGATGGAGTGAATAATCATGTCTGAAGGAACAAAACAAGAGAAAAAAGAGTATAAAGACTACATTACATATTCTCAGCTTATTGTTCTTTATATTCTGCTTAAATATTCTGATGAAAATCATATGCTTACTAAGAAGAAGGTAATGCAGCATATAGAAAATGAATTTGGCTCACATGGTATAATAAATGATAAAACACTGGACAGGAACCTTAATGTAATAAAAAGCTTTCTTGAAAAAAAGAACGATATATTCGGGGATTATAAGTGTGGTACAGATAACAATAGTGACAGAAAGACAAATATCCGCATTGAGCATATATTCCATGATTATGAGTTAAGGTATCTAATTGATATGGTAAGTTCATGTGAGTACATTGTAAAAAAGGAACGCAGAGATCTTATAAGGAAACTACTGACACTTTCTTCTGAAAACTTTCATTCCGAATTAAAACCATATGTTTTAAACGATACTAAGAAGAGCAAAGTTATGGTAAATGAATTTATGAGGAACATGAAAGTCATACATAAGGCTATCATTGAAAAAAAACAAATTAAGTTTTGCCGCTTGACACGCACACTCAAAGGTTCACTTCTGAATGAGAAAGACAAAAATGGCAATGAGATAATATATACCGTAAATCCTTACAGAACAGTTTTTAATGACGGCTTTTATTATCTTGTATGCAGTAAATCATATGATGATAACCGAATTCCTGACAGGATAAGCAATTACAGGATAGACAGGATGAGCGAGATAGAGATAATATACGATCCAGTTTACTTTCCTGAAACAAGCATTGCTAACGCACCTAAGAACGTCGATACAAAGAAATATATCAGTACTCACAGAATGATGTGGGGCGGTAAAACAGAAACTATTATTTTCAGATGCCCTGAATGGGCAATAACTGAGATAATTGATTTCTTTGGTGATGATTACAATATAATATCTCATGAAAAAAAAGAAGCAATTATAAAGGTTTCAGTCGAAAGCACCTTTGATAATATGCTAATATGGGCAAGACGCTTTTTTGATTTTGTTGAGGTCATTTCTCCACCATCGCTTAGAGAAAAATTGAAGGACGATATAAGCAAAGCATATGAAAAATATTGCAGAAATGATTAAAAACTCTATACAGGCAAAACTATAAAAGGTATTAGATGCATAAAATTGCCTTTTACAGCTCCTGATTTCATCGTGCGAAAACATCCCCTTTTAGGGATGTTCTGTGTGATATAATAACATCAGAAAGAAAAACAATGACGTTATTTGAGATCAGGAGGTAAATGTATGTTTATTCCAGAGGAAAGATGGATAGAAATCAGCAGGAGCTTCATTGATGCATACTCTTTGTTTTACAAAGAAGGCAAAGAAACAATCTGGATCAAGCTCAATAACAGAGATATTGAGATTACATTTTTACCAAACGATAATAATGCTCCCAATCTTATCAAAGTTATACTGTATTGTCCTGAAATTGAGA
>JAEEGL016297867.1_pt1 | contig 13649 bp, 5 predicted proteins | sample 9134231 | NCBI WGS metagenome assembly JAEEGL01 (sample SAMN16246548, study PRJNA631951) | gut metagenome | biome: gut microbiome; feature: rumen; material: fiber-attached | host: Bos | place: Iran: Karaj | collected 2018-10
ACGAAGAGACCGAGCGTTTGTTCAAGCGTGTCCGTGCCACCCGCGACATCTGCGAGCTGCGTAACATGATCAATGTCGGCTATCTCATCACCCGCTGGGCCCTGGAGCGCAAGGAGTGCCGCGGCCTGCACTTCACCACCGACTACCCTCTGCACGCCTACGACAAGAAATAGAAAACAGCGACCCGCCAGGTCACTATTGACGAGATTACGGCTCACTGACGGTGAGCCGTAATCTCGTTTTTATCGTGTCAGCGAGAACTTCATGGACAGTCCGAAGTCCTGCGTTGTTGTGGGATAGCTGCTGGAAGATAGCAACGGGGTGTTGGTCTGGCGGTCATAGTAGAACGACATGGTGAGCAGACGCGACAGTGTATAGTCCGCAAGGAACGAGATCTTCAACGCTGAGTTGCCGCTGCTGGCCGCAGAGGTACGCGAAGCAATGTCGCGGGTAATAGCCGCCTGGTCGCGCAGCGTGAAGTCGAGACGCAGGTTCAGGTCGTGGTTGACACCTGACCTGCGGTTGTTCGAGGTGCTCGCTTGACTGGTTTGACTTGCCTGACCTGCCTTACCAGACCTGCCGCTCTGGGCTTTCTTGATCTTGCGGGTGGCACCACTGGAGAAAATACGGAAGTCGCTAATCTTGTAGCCTACGCCGAATACCCAGTCGTTGGAGCGGCCCTCATTGATCTGTACACTGGTGGTAGAAAGGCTGATGGTACGCGTCTTGCGGTATTCCGCCTTCAATGTAAGGTTGTTGTTCAGCGTGGCATCCACACCCAGCAACGGAGCAAACGACTCGTTGATGCTGACCATGGGAACGCTCCACCCCAGCACAGAGGCACCCTGACTGCCCGAGGTATAGCTACCTACGGAGAAGATGCTCTTGTAAGAGTGGTTGACATTGAACGACTTGAAATGCTCACTGAACCAGTGCAGTTTTGACAGTCCCGAATAGCGGATGGTCCAGTTGGGCAGCATTCGCGTCAGGGTCGGGAACAGGTCGAGCGAACCACCTCCACCACTGCCCGTATAGGTATTGAGGAATGCCGGAATCATGACCGCAGCATTATACATACTGACGTCCTGTCCGTAGGCGGCTGCAGCCTTGGCCTGATACTCGGGCAACGCATTGCAGAACTTCTCGAAGACCTTGGACGGATAGCCGTTGCTGGCATCGCCCATCGACTCAAGGGCCGAAGAGATGGAGATGGTAGTCATGGTAAACGAACCGCTCTGTGTGGTTGGCATACCTTTATACATATACTGGATGTTGCGGGCACGAGTTTCCGTGCGCGAAGCATTGAGGTCAATCTTCAGGTCGCGGATGGGCTCCAGCGTGGCACGCACCTGCAGGTCGTTGGTCTGGTTGGTAGAAGCCGGTGTGGCAATGCTGTCTGCTGTCAGCAGCCATCCATTGTCAACGGCACGCTGCAAGAAGGAGTCGCCCGTCATACCGAAGGCAAAGCCTAATCCTGGAGCCATGACACCTCCCGTGCGCTGACCGAAGGCATCGCCAATCTTGGGCATGAATCCCGGCAGCGACATGGCATACTGGTTGCGGTATGATATGCCTATAGTGCGCACCATCATCAGGAAGCGTGCTGCCGACTGGGCAGGTTTATACCACCACTCGTTCTCCTTGGGCGGCTTGGCGGTGACGGTCACTTTCACCTTCAGCGAGTCGCGGCCCTTGATGACAATCTTGTTCTGGTCCACCACCTTATATTTAATAGGATAGCTACGGCCTTCAGGTGTCTTGGCGGTAACGATGAGCCGCTTGGACTTCTTGTTGTGGGTGACGGTGAATGTTGTGTCAGGCAGCAGAGCCAACTCGGTCTCATAGGAGTTTTTGTTTTTGGGGAGGGCTTTTTCCTCTTTGGTGGGTTGGTTAGGTTGGTTATTTTTACCAGTTGGCCTCGTTGGACTAGTCTTACTTGCCTTACTGGTTTTGTTCTGTTTGGCGATGGGTTTCTTGAAGCGGTCGTTGGCCTTCTTGAGGAAGGGGAAGTGGTTGTAGAGCGTCTCCATGTTCAGATTGCTGTTGATGTTGATCTGACGGTTGTTGGAGATGGTATTTCCCAGATCTGCACCATTCTGCAGTTGTGAGCCACGCACCCAGTTGTACGTCGCATTATAGGAGGCATCCGCATTGAGCCAGTCCAGGATAGGCAGCTTATTGAGCGGCAGCTGATAGCTGGCAGTGAAGTTCTGGCGGTAGTTCAAGGGAGTACCGAAATGCTTGATGCTTTGCCATACTGAGTCCTTCCATGCCTCGTAACGGTCTGGGTAGAGGTCTTTGTTGATGGGCAGATTGCTGTTGGGCTCTTCTATTTCGGCCTGCGTACCCGACTGGAAGTTCATGTGGAGGTTCTTGGTCAAGTCCCAGCGCAGGGTGAAGGCACGGTCCCAGAGGAAGGTAGAGCTCCACGTCGGAGCCGGCTTTGCTCCGCCCAGGTCGTCCATGTCTCGTTCCTGCATTTCGTAGTAGGAACGGTGCAACTCGGAATTGAAGGTGATGTTCTGAGGCAGGTAGTTCAGTCCCAAAGCCTTGGGCAGCTGCATCCATTTCGACTTCGACTTGGACTTCTTGAAGGGTTCCCACGGCTTGTAGACCGGAGTATAGCTATAGTTGAAGGAGCCGCGCCACTCGTCGTCATGTTCATAGACTGTTGTCTCGCCCGACTTACGGGAGCTGCGATGGCTATACGAGAACGAGAAGTTGGCAGGGTCGTACGGCATGGGGTGCCGCTTGGTCTTGATGCCGAAGCGTACGTTGGACAGAGCGAAGTTGGTCGTGGTCGTCTTGGTGACGGCAATGCTCTCAATGCTGTCGCGCTCATGCTGGTCGATGGCGGCATCAAGGGCGTCTTCCAGTTCCATATCCGTATCCAGCGGATTATACTTGGGTCGTGTTTCTTCCTTGGTCACCGAGTAGTAGAGCGGTGCTGTCACCTTCATCTTGTCGGGGAAGAACTTGCCCAGTTCGAAATTGGTGGTCACCGAATAGGTCTTGTAGTTGTCGGTGGTACGCTGGGCCACACCCTCTTCCAATCCGCCAAAGCCTTCGGAGATGACCTTACCCGTCACGTTGACAGCACCCACATCGGAGAGTTGGACGTTCAGGTTGCCCGACGCAGCCCAGCCTCCCTTGTTGATCACCTCCTGCAGACGCAGTTCGTTGACCCATACCTCGCCCGACTTAATCGTTCCCGTCAGGTTGCGCACACCAATCATCATGGTCTTCACCTCGCCCAGCGTAGGATTACCCATGATGGCAATGCGGTTGTTGGGATTGGCGGGATCGTAGTCCGAGAACTCCATAGTGTAGCTGGCCGTTCCCAGTGCGCGCGCCTTGTTGCGGGCCTTCTTGAGCTGGGTAAAGAGCGTCAGGTCTATGTCCAGCATGTTCTCCTGCGGCCATACGGCACGACAGTCCTCAAGATTGTACTTATTGTAGTCATTACGGTCTGGGGTCAGTTTCAGCGGGATGAGGTACTCATAATAGTTGTTGCGGTAGTCACTGCCCAGACGTACGAAGACAGCCAGCTGGTCGTCACCTAAGGCTTCGTCGTCAATGAGGTGGTTGGCATGTACGAACATCTGCATGTGCTTATATCGGCGCAGATCGAGCGTGGTATTGCGATAGACAGCCTTCGACTCGCCCTGTGACAGATTCTTGGCCACCATCATCAGTGCCTGCTCGTTGGCCTCGGTCAGCTGTGGCTGCGAGGGGTCGGTGACACGCGAGATGCCTGGGGGTACAACATAGTTGACGGGGCGCTTGTCGTTGTTCTCCTCGATGTTGACGGCACTGACTGCCAAGGTACCGCTATTGGACGTACCTGTCAACTGTTGGTTATAGATGCGCCAGTCGCCACGCACCAGTTCAAGAGAGCCGAAACGCAGCACGACGGGCTTGCTGAACTGGGTGAGGAACATACGCATGAAGCGGATGCTGGAGAAGTCGCTGATGCCCCCTACCCTGTCCTCGTATTGTGACAGGGGAATACGGAACTGATACCACTTGACAGGTTCCTTCGAACCATTGCGGAGGGTTACGGTATATTCGCGGATATCCGTAATATAGTTATGTCCCAGCCGCAAGTCCTCAGGACGGATGCTTACATGGTACTGGTAGTAACGCTCATACTCGTTCAGCGTATAGTCCTGGTTGATATCCTCAACGTCCGGATAGGTCTTATAAGAGGTGTCATAGCCTTCCGTCTGCTGGTCGTTGTCGGGCGAGTTGCCTTGTGGCATGTTGATGCGCTTGTAGCGTTCCAGGATGCTGGCACGGCGATCGTCCAAGTCACTGCCACGGAAGTAGTGGTAGTTATCGTTTGCCGGGTCGGCATTCCAGGCACTTCGCACACTGTCGTTGACGCTGACACTGTTGAGGAAAGCGTTATAAGCCGGATAGCTGCGCTCCTGTTCGTCGTTCAGACCGTTGAGTCCGACATCCTGCAGGGCACGCGAGCCGCTGGTGGTGGCGAAGGCATAGGTCTGGGTGGCCTGTACCGGAATGCGTCCCCACTGTGAATTGTTGAACGACGAGGTACCGTCGACGGGCATACCACTCTCGTAGAACTTCTTGCCGTCGCGCAGGATGTCCTCGCTGACTTCGCCAAGGTTAATGTACAAGTCACCGCCATAGTCGGCAGCGTCTTCCTGCTGGGAGGAATAGATGAAGGGGTCGAGCAGCCAGAACTCAATATACTCGACATTGGCTGTCTCGAAGTCGTTGGTATCCAGTTTGCGCATCATACCTCCCCAGCGCTGGCGCGGATTGGGAAGTGTTCCGTCTATATTGACAGCCGTATTCAGATTGTACGGGCCGCGCTCCTGAGGATAGTAGGCCAGGTTGAGCACGGGCAGTGTCGACGTAGCACCGCTGTAGGTAGACTGCTGACGGTTAGGATAGAGCTCGCTGACGTACACGGCACGCACATAGTGGTTGGAGAGTTGGTCGAGGTCGCTCTTGATGTGAGCAGGTGCCAGCGAGGACGAACGGTTGGTAAACAGAGGGTCGATGGTGTACCACGACAGCAAGGAACGGTTGTAACCGCTTGAGACGCTGTCCTTGTCGGCATATTCCGGGAACATTGTAGGCACGCTGGACAGCGTCCACGACTTGGGCTCCAGCACATCTATGCCGTTTTTGGCATTCTCGAAGTCATCGATGTACGAAGCATTGTCCTGCGTGCCCCCTGCCGTACCGGCGATGAGGTGTGCAAACTCGCCCGTAAAGGAGATTTGCGACGGCTGGGTGCAGTGCAGCAGCGGCAGTTTGTCGAGCATGCGCGTCAGCCACTGGCTCTCCGTCTTCCAGTTCATGTTCAATCCCCACAAGGTATTTTTCAGCGGCTCCGAACCCATGGTCACCTTCGATGTCAGCGTCTGCTCGCTGAGGTGCTGCAGCGTACCGCCTATCTGGAAATTCTTGGTAAAATCGTACTCCCAGTTGAAGCCCACCATCGTCTTGCGCTGCATGCCATATTCCGTGTTCGACTCCAGCGACACACTGACGGAGGTGCCTGCGTCGATGATGCTCTGGTTGAGGATGGTCACCTCGCCGGCCGAATAGTCCACACTATAGTCCGAGCCCTCGTTCAGTATGACGCCACCTGCCGTGACGACTACCGAGCCCTGCGGCACATTGTAGGCGCCCAGCGAGATGACATTGGCTGACGAGCCCTTGAACTGTCCTACCAACAGATATTTGTCCTTGTTCGTCATCTGGCGGGCAGCCGTGCGGGTGGTATCGTAGAGTTCCTGGAAGACATACTTGGCGGCAGCCTCGTCCGTCAGTCCCTTGCTCTTCAGGAAGTTGCGCATCGTGGTGCCGAACGGCTCTGCCGACGGGAAGAATACGCGTCCGTTGCTGACTGTGTAGCCCTCCACAAAGTCGAAGTAGCCATTGGGGCGCGGCTTGTTGTTATTGTCCAGCCGGTCGGCTCCCAAGCCTCTCAGCAGGGTCACATCCTTCACGTCGGGGACATAGGTCAGATAGACACCTGCCGTGTCGCTCTTGTACTTGATGTCGAGGCGGAACCTGGTCTTCTCCACGTTGGAGGCCAGATAGTAGACGTTCTTCATCATCAGGGGCCAGTTGGCCTGCTGCGGATTGTTCGAGGTATTCTTCAGTGCCTTGACGTACAAAGCCTCTGTGGCATTGTTACGGTCGGCGGCAAACTCACCGACTCTGTAGGTCTGTCCGCCATAGGTGTATTCGTAGGCCACCGCCAGCACCTGGTCGGTCTGCAGGCTGGTCTTCAGCGAGATGTATCCTAACGCAGCATTCAAGGTGTACTCAGAGGAAGTGAGCAGACGTGCCGCAGCCAGTTTCTCATAGTCCACACCGCCGGTCATGAAACCGTCGAGGGCTGCCGAGGTCTGGTCGATGTTGCGTGCCTGGTCAGGCATGCCGCTCACCGTCACGCGTCCGTTCTCGTTCTGCGGGAGCATGGACGTGCCCGACTGTTTTCTGCCCAGGCTCTCACCCAGTTCCGAGAGGGCTATCAGGTTACGGGTGTTCTGGGTGGTTCCCGTCTTGTTGGTGACCCACACCTCCACGCGGGTCACATTGATGCCGGTGGTCAGGTTGGGCAACCGCTGCATAGCGGCATCATAGCGCTCGCGGAAGTATTTGGCCAGGAAGAAGTGGCGGTTCTCCTCGTAGTTGGCTACGTCTATCTCGAAAGGTGTCATCTGGACGCCTCCCTTGGAGGAAACGCTCTTCGTGGAAGAGTTCTTCTGCGAGAATATCGTCTGCAGTTTCAGCTTGCCGAACTGCATATCGGTACGTACACCGAAGAGGCTTGAGGCACCCTTCACCAACGAGTTGTTGGAAGGGAAGGTGACGTTACCTGCCTCCACCAGCTTGATGATTTCGTCTTCCTTGCCCTCATAGCGCAACTTGAGGTTCTTGGTATCGAAATCGAAGGTGGCATCGGTGTTGTAGTTCAAGCTCATGTTCACCTTGTCACCCACCTTTCCCGTGACGTTCAGGTTGATTTTCTCGTCAAAGTCAACGGCTGTGGTCTTGCGGTTGCGCTCCGGCAGCGAGGGGTTGTCTATGTTCTTGAGCGTAGCACCCAGCTTCAGTTCTGCCGTTCCCTGGGTACGGATGCGCACACCACCTGGACCGAATATCTTCTCGGCAGGTCCCAAGTCGAAGTGCATGTCCGAGAAGTCAAACTTATCCTTACCCTTGGCTGCTACGTTCTGGGCGTCCTTCTTGCGGAAGAACTGTTCACGCTCTCGGCGCTCGCTCCATTGCTGATACTCCTCCGGCGACATCAGCACGGGGGTGTTCAGGTACGAGTCGCCCATCTTGGAACCTATCTTGTAGACGTTCAGCGAGTCGTCGTATTCCACCTGCTGACGGATATTCTCCGGGAATCGGAGGTCAAGGGCAGAGGAGTCAAGGTCAGCCACCTCGATGGGGGCTGTCTTCTGAATGCGCCAACGGCTGTGCAGCAGTGAGTCGGGAATGGTGTCTTCCTCTATCTCCAACACAGGCTGAGCCTTAGGCACAGGCTTGCGCTGTGTCTTATCATCCTGTGGAGGCATGGCTAAAGCCGTGATGCTCAACAGGATCAGTGCTGTATAGAGAAAGCGTTTCAAAGGGGGCTACTTGATTTGTTTCAAAGCCTGCTTGACCACCTGCTCTACGGGCAGGTCGGGCTGTGCCTGCAGAATGGCCAGCACCACCTTCTGGGTGGGTGCCGGGGCAAAGCCCAGCATGGTCAGTGCCGAGACGGCTTCGTCCTTGACCGCTGTGTTGACGGGAGCCGAAACCTGACCGCCCGTGGGAATCTCGTCTGCAATGCCCAGGGCGACAATCTTGTCGCGCAGGTCGACGATGATGCGCTGGGCTGTCATCTTACCGATGCCCTTGATGCCCTTGATGAGCCGCTCGTCACCGCGCGAAATGGCATTGCACAGCTCGGCGACACTCATCGACGAGAGCATCATACGGGCCGTATTGGGTCCCACACCGCTGACCGTAATCAGCAGTTCAAACATTTCGCGCTCTTTCTTCGACACAAACCCATAGAGCACATGGGCATCCTCGCGAATAGACTCAAAGACGTAGAGCTTCACGTCTTGCTTGCCCTGAATGGCAGAGTATGTCGTCAGCGAGATGTTCAGTCCGTAGCCTACGCCAGCGGCTTCCACCGTAGCCAATGCGGGGGTAAGTTCCGTCAACTCACCCTTGATATATTCTATCATGATTCTTATTTTAATGTATTAATACATCTAATTAAACGTCTCCGGCGGCTGGTTTATTGTATCAGGGGGTGAAAAGATGACACCGGATAACATTTTGCATGTTATTAACAAAATTTTCTGTCATTTCGTTATGTATTTCGAGAAAAAGATGTACTTTTGCAACCGAAAAGGATAAAAAGGAACCAAACAAAGACAAAAAGATGAAGAAAATCAGAGCAGCCGTAGTAGGCTACGGCAACATTGGAAAGTACAGTTTGCAGGCCCTGGAGGCCGCACCCGATTTCGAGATTGCAGGCATCGTGCGCCGTCAGGGTGCAGAGAACAAGCCCGCCGAACTGGCACAGTATGAGGTTGTGAAGGATATCAAGGAACTGAAAGACGTGGACGTGGCTATCCTGGCCACACCGACCCGTTCGTGCGAAGAGTATGCCAAGCAGATTCTGCCCCTGGGCATCAATACCGTCGACTCATTTGACATCCACACCAATATCCGCGGCTACCGCGAGCGACTGATGGAGCTGAACAAGCAGACCGGAACGGTCAGCGTCATTGCCGCCGGCTGGGATCCGGGCTCGGACTCTATCGTCCGCACGCTGATGCAGAGCCTGGCTCCCAAGGGACTGAGCTACACCAACTTCGGACCGGGCATGTCCATGGGACACTCGGTATGTGTGCGCTCCAAGGCTGGCGTCAAGAACGCCCTCTCGATGACCATTCCCCTGGGCGAGGGCATCCATCGCCGCATGGTCTATGTGGAGCTGGAAGACGGCTACACGCTGGAACAAGTCACCAAGGACATCAAGGCCGACCCCTACTTCGCCTCTGACGAGACGCATGTCTTCCAGGTAGAGAGCGTGGACGATGTCCGCGACATGGGACACGGCGTGAACCTGGTGCGCAAGGGTGTCTCTGGTCAGACCCAGAACCAGCGCCTGGAGTTCAACATGCAGATCAACAACCCCGCCCTGACCGGTCAGGTGCTGGTCAACGTGGCCCGCGCCTCCATGCGCCTGCAGCCCGGATGCTATACGATGATTGAAATTCCCGTCATCGACATGCTGCCCGGCGAGCGCGCCGACCTGATAGAGCATCTGGTATAGTGATTTTTCCATCCCCGACATAAAGAAAACGGGCTGGCTCTTGGTCAGCTCGTTTTTTATTCGTAACTTCGCAACCGAATTTGCACGAACGTGAAACCAATCATAAATTAAAGAAACTATGATGAAAAAGATTTTTGTCGTCAGCATGATGCTGACAGTCATGATGGCCGCACAGGCCCAGTTGAAAGTAGCCCCCAAGATGGCTAAAGGTACCACCAAGGTGTATGTGTCTGAAAGCACTACAGCCATTCCTGGTCAGAAAGACGTCCACACGACCAGCGAGACCAAGTTCACCGTGACCGCCCAGAACGCTGACGGCTACACGATGGAGGTGGTGACCACCGACGTCAAGAGCGACGCAGCAGGCGACAACTTCGCCGCCAAGATACTGAGCGCTGCTGAGAATCTGATGAAGGGACTGTCCGTCCGCTTGACGACCAACAAGGACGGCCAGGTGAAGAGCATCCAGAACTACGGCGAACTGAAGCAGAAGATAGACGGACTAAGCAATGAGCTGGTAGACCAGTTGTTCGAGCAGGCTCCCATGCTCGCACAGGCCATGTCCAAGGATGCCATGAAGCAGCAGATACTGGAGAGCACCACCGAAGAGAACCTGCTGAAGACCATGCAGAACATGACCAGCCCCCTGACCTTGAACGGCAAGACCATCACGACCGGCTCACAGGAGGAGTACAAGAACGAGCAGGGCATGAAGATGAAGCGCATGTACTTCGTCAACGGCAAGAACGTGACGACCAACGGTTCGATGAACATGTCCAAGGACGAACTGAAGGCCATGATTATCGAGAAGGTTGAGAAACTGGTTCCCGACCAGGCTGAACTCATCAAGCAGAACATCGACCAGGTGATGGCTACCGGTATGATCAAGTTTGAAAGCAAAGAGACGGCTACCTACGAGCTGCAGGACGACGGCTGGGTGAAGAGCATCAAGACTGAGAGCACCAACGAGGCTATGGGTCAGCAGATGAAGACCACCACTACCGTCACAATCAAATAATAAAGGTTCAAAGTTCAAAGTTCTCTGACCTGAAGGTCAAAGCGACCTGAAGGTCGATGACAAAGTTTAAAGTAAAAAGTTTAAGTGAGCTATGAAACGACTGACTACCTTGCTGCTGACGGCTGCCATCGCGCTCAGCAGCACCGCACAGACGGCCCGCGAGGAAATCAGGGCCAACAAGTACCTGGCAGGCAGCAACTATCTGGACTACGACCGCCAGCTGCCCACCAAGAAGCTGACTCCAGCCCCCAAGGGCTACATACCCTACTACATGTCGCACTACGGACGCCACGGCTCGCGCTGGCTCATCAAGGACGACAGCTACACCAGCGTGACAGAACCCCTGAGCACGGCACGGAAGGCAGGCAAGCTGACTCCCAAGGGCGAGGAGGTGTTGCAGTTGCTGGAGGCTTTTGTCAGCCTGCCTGAGCCCAACTTCCCAGCTCTGGACGGCCAGTACAGCGGCGCACAGCTGCGACTGGGCGACCTGTCGACGGTCGGCGAGCGCCAGCATCACGGCATCGGACGCCGCATGGTGCAGAACTTCCCCGAAATCTTCAAGGCGAAGAACGTCCATATCGATGCCCGTTCGACCACCGTCAACCGCTGCATCCTGTCGATGATTGCCGAGTGCGAAGAGTTCGCGGCTGCCAACCCCACCGCCGTCATCCACAACGACGTCAGCAAGGCCCTGCAATACTACATGAACCAGGACCGCAGCGGACTGGTGAAGTCCATGGGACGCAAGGGCCGCGAGATACGCCACGACATGAAGGACGTCGATGCAAGCCGTCTCATGGGGGTGCTGTTCAACGACTCCAAGTGGACGAAGGAGAGAGTCAATGCCAACGCCCTGATGTCCAACCTGTTCGAGGTAGTCACCAACATGCAGAGCCACGACGGGGCTCCCGACATGTACTCGCTGTTCACCGAGGACGAGCTGTATGCCCTGTGGCGTGTACGCAACATCGGCTGGTATGTCGACTATGGTCCCGCCCCACTGACCAAGGGCATCATGCCGTTCACCCAGCGCAACCTGCTGCGCAACATCATCCAGACGGCAGACACCGTCACCCAGACACAGGCTACCATGCGCTTCGGCCATGAGGTCTGCGTACTGCCGCTGGCATGCCTGCTGGAGCTCGACTCCTGCGGCGTACAGGTCAGCGACCTCGACCAGCTGGACGCCCACTGGCGCAACTACCGCATCTTCCCCATGGGGTGCAACATACAATTGATATTCTACCGCCCTGCCAAGGGTGCAAAGGGCGACATCCTGGTCAAGGCACTGCTCAACGAGCGCGAGGTGTCGCTGCCCGTCAAGACCGACCGCCATCCATACTACCGCTGGGCCGACCTGCGCCAGTACTATCTGGACAAGCTGGCCAGCTATGACGCCCAGGAGGCTGCCATGCCCAAGCAGCCGGAGATAGACGAGCGCTATGCCAAGTACTATGCCAACCTGCCGGTGAACATCGCTCCCGTCAGCCGTCCTGCCATCCCCGCCAACGAGGTAAGCCTGAAGGACGTGGGTGGCATAGCCGATGGCGTCACACTGAACACGGAGGCTTTTGCCAAGGGCATCAGCCAGCTGACGAAGCTGGGCGGCGGACGCCTCACGGTGCCCGACGGCGTGTGGCTCACCGGACCCATCATGCTCAAGGACAACATCGAGCTGCACCTGCAGAAGAATGCCATCGTCGTCTTCTCGCCCGACAAGTCGCTCTACGTAGACCCCAATCCTAAAGCCAGCCGTGTCTATGCCTGCATCCGTGCCTCGAAGCGCAAGAACATTGCCATCACGGGCAGCGGCATCCTCGACGGCAACGGCGAATACTGGCGCCCCGTCAAGCGCTCCAAGGTCAGCGACGTCGAGTGGAAGCAGTACCACAGCGTCGTAGGTGGCGTGGACAAGGAGAAAGGACAGCTGTTCTATCCTCATGCCGTCATTGCCGACACGCCCGAGAAGCAGGAGAAGATGCGCAACGACCTCATCCGGCTGACCGACTGCGAGAACGTGCTCATCGAGGGTGTCACCGTGCAGAACGCAGCCAAGTTCCACGTTCACCCGCTGAACTGCCGCAACGTCATCGTCGACGGTGTGACGGTACGCTGTCCGTGGAACGCACAGAACGGCGACGCCATCGACTTCTCTGATGTCAACATCGGACTCATCGTGGGCTGCACCGTCGATGCCGGCGACGACGGACTGTGCATGAAGAGCGGCAACTACAAGCCCCAGTCGCCCGCCAACGGCTGCGAGGACATTGTCATCCAGGACAACACCGTCTATCATGCCCACGGCGGCTTCGTGCTGGGCAGCGAGACCATCAGCGGCATCCGTCGCATGGTGGTGCGCCACAACCGCTTCAGCGGCACCGACACCGGTCTGCGCTTCAAGAGCGGCATCGGACGAGGCGGCAAGACTGAGCAGCTGTACATCTCGGACATCGTGATGACCGACATCAAGGACCAGGCCATCGTCTTCCAGTGCGACTACGAAAACAAAGCCCCTGGCGAGACCACCGACAAGTACAACAAGAAGGGATTCATGAAGCAGTTCACAGCCGAACAGCTCAAGATGACTCCCGACTTCCAGGACATCCACATCACCGGCGTCACCTGCCGGGGCACCCGCACCGCCATCAAGGCCAGCGGCATTCAGGACATGAACTGCGTCCACGACATCGACATCCGCAACTCCACCTTTGTCTATCGTCAGGACGGTGACCTGATTGACCCCCAGACAGCCCATCTCACGCTGGAGAACGTCAAGCTGATCAAGGAGTAACATCACCCCTACCCCCATCTCACAAGAGGCATCTGGAAACCGCAGATGCCTCTTTTCTGTATCGCCAATCCCGCAGTCAGAGAACCTTAGACCTTTGACCCTTCACATCTCACTTGCTTTTTTCATTTTGTCCTTGTTTTTTGTTTTTTTTATATCTCCTCGGCCTTCCGAGTGTGTCCTTTGTATCAATAAGTTTGAGACCGCTTTGTCCTTTCGACGATGCAAAATTAAGAAATTATTTCGAATTCTAAAAGCCTTACAATCAGCATGTTCAACTATCCGTTCAGCCTAAACTGGTTTTGTTCAACTATTCGTTCAACAAGGCTCTTTTTGCCCTTCTGTAAGCACTCAAAAACTGCTTTACAAGATTTGTTCGCCTTAATGCCTCCGAGGTTTTAGGGTTATCCAAGAACATCCAATTAGGATATTCCTCCATCGTATTATTCTCTGCGCTATATAAAGTGGTACGCGAAGGGACGTTCTGCAAGCCAATCTCTTTCAGG
>JAEEGL010282787.1_pt1 | contig 13648 bp, 15 predicted proteins | sample 9134231 | NCBI WGS metagenome assembly JAEEGL01 (sample SAMN16246548, study PRJNA631951) | gut metagenome | biome: gut microbiome; feature: rumen; material: fiber-attached | host: Bos | place: Iran: Karaj | collected 2018-10
GCTCTTCCGATCTAAACAAGGTATAAGGGGGGTTAACTGGTAGTATAATTTTTTCATTTCATAACCCCCAGTATAAACCCCAAATGAGCAGCAAAATTGGTTCAACAACTTAATGGTCATATGAACTTGTCGCACCAATTGAGCAGCAATATTGGTCAACCAATTCACCCTCAATATTGGTCTACCAATTCAGCAGCAAAATTTGTTGCACCAATTCCAATCACAATCACAATCACTCTCAAAATTGTCTGACCAATTCCCACAAAAACCTTGACATCTGTCAATACACATAGTATAATAAAATCAGCAGAAATAAACCCACACCAACACAGAAAGGAAGATGTATATGTTAGTCAATCAGATAGCAGACGCTCTCAACTATGGCTTCTACCCTGAAGCTACAGGTACACTTGATCCTGACAATGTAGATTCAGGCGCAGACGCAGGCGTAGAACTCTTCAAGGACGATCTTTCCAACGTCGTATCACTCGGCAGAAAGCTGACATCAGGCTCAGACTATGAAGGTGATCTGAATCAGGCTTTAAAGCGCATTGTCGATAAAGTAGGACAGACCATCTATCAGGACGGCGATATTACTTCAGGCGGCTTCGACATCTACGCAACAGACGCAGAATACGGCAGTATACTTGAAAAGATACGTATAGAAGCGCCTGAGTTTGAAGAGAATGAAGCCTGGAATTTTGAAGAGGACGGCGGCAGCACACATGAGGATATGTACGGTTATCACGCAGTAGACGCAGACGCTAAGTACTTCAATGTAACCAACACATTCAGAACTAAGCCCTATACTATCTCAGAGAAGCAGTTCAAATCAGCCTTTGACAGCCGCAGCTCAATGCTGAGCTTCATCGGAAGGATCGAGCAGCGTGTTGTAGCTAAGCGCAGACTTGCTATTAACCTTCTCACACATAAGGCAGTCACAGCTCTCATTGCTGAGAAGCTGAAGGACGGCAACAACATTGTTGACCTTCTTGCTGAGTATGTAGCTGAGACTGGTGACAGCAGCGTCACAACAACGAACTGGAGAACAAGTGAAGACTTCCTGCTCTTCGCCAATACATATGTACGTACTATCTCAGACATCATGTATGAGCCTACAGCGCTGTATAACAACGCTAACTATGTATCCCAGGCTAAAGACAGTGACAGACGTTTCTATCTGCTCTCTGACTTCGCAAGAGCGATTGAAAGCTATGTATACCGCAGCAGCTTCAATGAAGAGTACGTAAAGCTCACAGGCTATAAGACAATTGCTTATTGGCAGGGTGTAGGTAATGACCGCAACAGATCGAACTATCTGACAAGATCAACAGTCAATGCTATCCCGCCTTCTGAAGGTAAAAAGCCTTCATCAGGACCTGACACTCGTCTTGTAGTACGTCAGTCAAATATCGTTGGTCTGATCTTCTCAAAGATGGCAACCTGTGTCAACGCTAAGGAGCTTGAATCAGGCGTTGTATACAATCCTATGGATCACTGGTATAATACAACACATCAGTTTGACGGCGGCTACTTCTGCGATCCTGATGAAAATGCTGTTATCTTTGTCATAGGCACTAAGCCTGCAGTCAAGATAACAAATGAAGACCCTGAGATCACTGTAGGCGGCGATACGCTTCAGATGACGGCTGTCACACTTCCCCCTGACGCTACAATAGTATGGTCAACAGCAAACAACACATATGCTACTATAGACGCAAGTACAGGCGAACTGACAGCAGTATCAGCAGGTACAGCGAAAGTCACAGCAACAGTCACAGGATCAGACGGCAGCACAGCAACAGACACTATAGACGTAACTGTCAATGCTGCAGCAAAATCGAAAACAACGAAAACCGAATAATCTGACAACAGAATAAGCCGCTGAAAAGCGGCTTTTCTGCTATATAAGAAGGTGAAAAGATGAAAATACCTAATCTGTACAAATCAGGCTTTTATCAGTATATCACAGGCACAGGAAGGATCAGAAAGCGTGACATCTATGATATGTATATCAATATGCTCCTGATGATCGCAGCCGGTGAGCATGAATATGAAACGCCTGGCTACAACAAGTATTTCTATGAGCTTGCTATCAGAACAGGCGTCGCAGCGTTCTATAAATGCAATGAAGCAGGCTCTGTCAATAAAGGAAAATGGTGCTGTACGCCTGCAAGACCTGCAGAAGTCATAGACAATATGCTGATATCTGACAAGATAACTACATCAGGCTCAGACTATTCATGTGAGCTGACAGTAGGCAAGGACTGTATACTGATCTATAATAACAGCTCGCTGCAGCCGGACTTTATGTTCTGCAAGTACGCTGAAGACCTGACAGAGACAGCTATCTCAGCTTCTAAGCTTACTAAGTGGGCGAGAATGACACCAATACCCCGTGTAAACAATGACACTGATATAGTAAAGTATGAGAATCTGATGAAGAGAATACTTGACGGAGAAGACATCAATGTGATCACTGAAGAGCTGTCACTGCTGCAGGAAGGACACCGCACACTTGATGACAATGTGCTGCGCCTGACAGATGAATCATCTGTTGACAAGCTGCATTTCTTTGATCAGCACGCAGAGCAGATACTGCGCCGCTTTGCAACTATGAGAGGACTTCCCTTCTCTTCAACAGCTAAGAACTCACAGAATCTGAGGGAAGAGCTTCATGATATGGACGCAATAAGCACCTTTATCATTAATGATGAGATCGAGTGCAGGCGTGAGGGCTTCGAGAGAGCTGCGGCTTTCATGAAGAAAACAGACGGCACAGAATTCGACTTCGCATATAAGCCCTCAGAAACGCTTACACGGCAGCTTGACAGAACACGTATAGAATACAGGCTGCAGCTCGCAGAAGCTGACAGAATTGAATCAGAAGCTGAGAAGCTTGAAGCAGAAGCTGAGAAGCTGCAGGCAGATACAGAGATGACAGAAGTACAGACTGAGAATATGGAAGTGTCTGAAGAAACTTCCATAGGAGAGGAAGGTGAACAGAATGAAGAAGCCAATACAGCTGATACAGATACTTCCGTCATTCAGTGAGCTTGAAATAGCAGAGCTTGCTATCACAGACGGATCAGACACTATAGTCACAGGTAATATAGTATACGCAGCACTCAATGAATATCTCCTGCGCTTCTGCATACTGGAAGGAAATACAACAGCAGAGCAGAAAATAAGCTTTATTTTTGGTAAGTATAAGATGTGGCTCAGTGTGAGAGCGCCTGACATAGTAAAGACGCTCGCTGCAGTATACTCAGACTATGATCCTCTGTCAGACTATGAGATACATGAAGAAGAGATAAAGCTGCACAATGACGGTGAAGACACGACTACAGTCAAGAGTATCTATGACTATACAACAACAGATGAAGCTGACAGTGCTGATAAGCCTACATACAGCAGCTACGTAACTACCTTCGACAATACTACGCCCCGGCTTGAATCTCAGCGAATAGATGAAGGAAAAAGAACTTCACGCACATATGCCGACGATGAAGACAAGAATGTCAAGACAACTGCTTACACTCATACCAATGCTGAGATGACTATCGGAGATCAGACGGTTGAAGCAGATAAGATCGACTATAAGAAGAGAGACGCTGAAGGACACGTGCATAAGTCAGCGCAGCAGCTCGCAAGAGAGACAGCTGATCTGTACCGGCAGAGTGTGCTGCAGGGCTTTCTGAAGGAATTCATTGACAAGTATACATACTATGTAGGGATAGAAGGAAGGTGCTTTCTATGACAGTGAATCTGTACACTATAGCAAGTGATCCGAGAGCGCTTGACAAGATCCCAGGCGTACTGCCGATCAATAATACACCGATATCTGTAGAACCTACAGAGCTTGTCAACTCAATGAATCCTGTATTTGATATTGCTTATGACGCATCATATCTTAATGCGAACTATCTGTACTGTGATACATTCGATCGATATTATTACCTGTCACCGCCTCATCTGAATACTGCCGGGCGCTTAGAGCTGCACTGCAGCATTGACGTCAGACAGAGCTTCAGTACATCTATTCTGAATACATACTGCACTATCCTGCGCAGCTCTGTCTACAATAAGCCGACGCTGTACCCTGACAGCAAGCTGCCTGTATATCCGAATGAGAAGATAGTCACATCTATAGAGCTGCCTGAAACTAATAATGAACTTGATGTAGATGGTACATGGTGCTATCTTCTTACAGTCATGGGAAGCTGAGGTGATAGAATGTCAGATATCAACTATTCTGTATATGGTGATCCGACGCAATGGACGCACTGGCAGAACGCAACGCCGCAGAGCGGAACACAGGGCACTCTATGGGGACAGCAGAGAATAGGCGCTTCTCTATGGACTGACAGCGACTTCGACGATTATCCGTACTTCATGTTCGGAAAAGATACTATATACAGGAACTACAAGAACATCGGAAGTATAGATATCAATACGCCGCTTGACAGCAGCATAGCATACAGCGCTATGGCTAACCCTGAGCTGCCGCAGCAGAATACAATGGTCTTCGACCGCTTTCACAGCACGCTGTCTGATCCTGTAGCTTATACTGAAAAGACTGATCCTACGCCCTTTGCGCTTTCATGGTACTACTACGGAACAGGACACATCATGAATCCTGCGCAGCACGGTGATATATACGGTCTTGACGGCTTTCCTGATAACGCTTCCGTTTTCGGTGCGCAGGGTATGCAGCGTGTATCACCGTATGCTATGTGGGACAGTACATACACAAATACATGGGGAATGTATAATCCTAATCTGCGTATAGCGCCTGTAGTGTCCTTTGGCATTAAGTCTGTCATACTTGAGATCATCGTAACATATGACACTAACGGCGGCTACTATCCTACAGAAAAATCATCACTGAAAACATATCTCGCTCATAGTGAATCATGGTTGCAGTCACATAAGCTCATAGCAGCCTGCTGCATACCATACTACAGGACTAATAAGGACGGTACATACACAGCAGTCAACGCCGCAACAGCTACAGACCGCTTCGGCGGCTGTTCAACGCTTTTCTTCAGACCATACAAGCTTCAGGGTATTGATATATACAACTATACGGCGTATCTGTCATCAGACCTTAATATTTCAGGCAATCTTCCTATATACGGAAATCCTATAGCAGACGGCTCATATACTGCTAAAGACACATACGGTTATTATAGTTATAACACTCCTACTCAGACAGATATGAACTCATACGCTGTGCTTTTCGGTACTAACAAGGGTGATCTTGTGAAGACAGTCAGCTCCGGCTCTATAGCATGTCATATGGAGCTTGACATGAGTATTGCAGAAAATGTTGAGTACATCATGAGAGGTGCTGCAGCCTATGGTCTTTTCTTCTGTACTGAGATCGGTACACTCGGTGACTCCGGCAGAGATGCTGACAGATGGGTAGATAATAATATGTATCTCGGCATCATCAGAAGCGACGGCATGACATACGGTGAATATACTAAAGGTCTTGACAATGCAGAGCAGCCTCAGTACGGCTGGAAGTCATCGACAGAGACGCCTTATGTGCCCGGTCAGAACACGAACATATACAGTCAGCAGACACGCATCAAGTCAATAGGACATATCGAAACGATGACTAAGCGATATGTACTCGACGAAAACGCTGTGCAGGCGATGGCTGTTGATATGTTCGCAATTATGTCTGATCTTTCTGAGCAGGGCACTAACTGGTCTGAGCTACAGGCGAAAAGTGTTGACGCCTTTCTTGTTCAGAATCCTATCGACTGTATCGTCAGTCTGAAGAAATATCCTGTCAAAAGTATACCTAAGGAAGGCACGCTCGTGAATATCCGGTACGGCAGATATACGAGCGGCAGCGCAGCTGCTTATGAATGCACAGCAGATGTATACACATACGCTTTCACACCGAGAGAGATACAGCCCCGATTCGGTAATTCTTTTCTTGACTATGAGCCATATACTTCAGCAGAGCTGTTTATACCGTATTGCGGCACAGTACAGCTGAGAATGTGTGACATCTTAGGCAAGACACTACAGCCTTTTGTATGTGTAGACTATCACACAGGACAGTGTACAGGCTTTGTACTGTGTGACGGTATTGTCATCGAGACAGTACAGGGAACTATCGCAGTTGACGTACCTGTCACAGGTATACAGACTGCGACTGTAGAAGGACAGCTTCAGAACGCTGCGAACGTCGCACGGCAGGCTCGTGTCAATCAATTTGCTCAGTATGCAAAGGCTGGTTTGATAGTAGGTGCGGCTACTCTGATCAATCCCGCTATGGGTGCTGCGGCGCTTGCGACACAGATCAAGGGTACAATGAATACATGGATGCAGACGAATCAAGCAGACTATGATCTGACGCATACAGAAGCACCTCAGCATATAATAGGTACATCTTCAAGCGCCTGTGGATGGATCATTGACGCTGACACAGCAAGACTGATCCTGTACTATCCCGGCGGTGGCGTCATAGATGATGATACACCGCCGAACTTCGACGCAGCTGCTCTTGCTGATTTCATAGCGTTCAATGGTGTCGCTACAGTAGAGACAGGACAGATCAGATCACATCCCGGTGTGATGAGCGGATGCAAGCCGATGCTTACAGGAATAACAACTAATAATGGTATAGCTGCAACAGCTGAAGAGCTTAGTCTCATTGAAGATGCTATCTTTGAAGGGCTTATTGTTCCCGTGCTTACCTGATATACGAAAAGACGCTGCCTTATGGCAGCGTTTTTTCAAATGATTCAAAGTCTCTTATCTTATAGAGCAGCTCAGCGTCTATGATACCTGTATCATCTACATAACGCTGTATGATCTCAGCTGCTAAGTGTACAGCACTGTACAGCTGCATAACATGAGCTGTCAGCTCTGCGTCTGTGTACCATGTATCACCTATATACATATCATCATACCTCGATCTTAATTCTATTTTCATTGCAGCTCAATAACCTCTTCATCATCTGTATTAGGATCATATTGAGGACATTTTTCACAATCTTCACATAAACCAAAATTGATCATACAGTAATCAGGCTGCATACAATATTTACAATCATTCATTATATCACCTTCTTTACTTATATACCTTTGCAAGCTCGCCTGCGCCGGTGAGATTCTTCAGGAAGTCCCTGAAGTACTCGCCCGTTTCCATGCTTTCAAAGTACACATTTTTTGTGTATATGAGCCTGCTGAAAGCCCTGAACAGTCCCCTGTTAGGCAGATAGTTTATATAGTTCGGCTTCTTGAAGACGTATGTCTTGTTTATCATAGTGCATAAGTGCGGGATATCGTCATCATCATAGCTTCCAACATATCCGAAAAGGTTGTCTCCGATCCTCTTGAAGCTGAAGAGCAGAGCGCAGCCCGCAGGGGATATGATCTTGATGTTAGCTATGTTGAAAGCATTGTCAAGCTCCTGATGCGGCAGCATTGGATAATTGGAGACAGTCCAGTCACCTTTATAGATCATCTTTATGCGATCATTTTCAAATCTGTCATAGTACGCAGCTGCGGCTTCACGCATTACCTGTACATCATTGCAGTACTCAAAAACTATCGTCGGCTCTTTCCTGCTGTTCTTTACAACAGTGATCTGTCCCTTTTCCATCGAGTACAGATCGACACCGAAATTGACTATGAGTGAGCTGTTGCGTGTCACAGTATTGCCTACAAGTACCAAAGGGCAGAAGTAAACTCTGTTACGTGTGCAGTTATTATGAAAGATCATCAGGTTGTAAAATTCATCAGGCAGCTCTTTTTCACGGCTCAGGAACTCATCATAGAAGATCATGCTGCACTCACCTTCATCAGCTCCTGTGAAAGCTTCAACGCTGTTGAGAGCGCTGCAGACCATGAACGGCTTACTGTCCTTCAGTGTCACTTCCCCTGCAGCATTTTTCTTTATCAGGAAAAATCTGTTCTGATAATACTGAAAATCGTTATACTTTCCTTTGCTGTAGTTAATGAGATTCTGTCTCTGAGGATTGCAGAGAGACTGCAGGCTCTTCGGAGCTATACTTTCCCTGTACCGCCTGAGATATCTTGTCAGTCTTCCTGTGTTGAGACGTTCCGTCAGTCCTTCTCTCAGCAGATCATATGTCTTGCCGTTTCCTTTACCGCCTGCTATACCGATAACAGGGCAGTCTATCTTTTTGGCGTACTGCAGCACTGGTGATACCTTGTAATGCTTCTCGCTCTCTGCAGGCTCTTCCTTGCTTTTCTGACGGTCTGCGCAGTCTGAGGGATATATACAGTCAGTGTGATACTTCCTGCACTTGCCGTTTTTCATTCGATGTATGCATTCATTAGTCACTTCTTCACCTTCTTTCTGTACAGCTCCTGCAGCAGCTTCTCAGCTGTGCGCTCTGACGGCGGCAGCGCCTGCTCTTCTCTTATGAGCTGACTTAGCTTCACAAAGATGTCAGCGCCCTTTATAGTGAACTCTATCGGGAAAAGCGCATGATATGTGCCTATCTCTACAAGCTCTGTATTGCCCTGATAATCGGTAACTTTTTTCAGTCCGATATAGTCATCGTTATACTTGCTCGCAAGCTTCTTTGATCTGACAGCATTGAGCGTGAAATCGTTTTCAAAGACTGAAAAGGGATCAACCTTAGTCTCTTCTATATACTCAATGAAGCTGCTCTTGACCATACCCGCTACTGTAGGCTTTATCTTTCCTGAAGCTGTTCTGACTATATATCGCTTAGCTCCTAAGCCCTTGAAGCCTGTACAGTCCTTTTCATCAATTTCCCATGTTCCTAAGTCTTCATAATTTCTGTCAGTGTCCTTTGGGAAAAGACGCCTGTTCTTCATCATGATCCTTCTGTTATACTCTTTCAGATCAGCTTCCAGTGCCGCTATACGCTCAGCGGGTACTACATCAGGATCAGTGATATAGTACAGGCTATCTGTGTCATACTGCAGTATCAGATCAGGGTATGCTGCTATATAGTGCATGATGATCGCTCTTGCGTAGCTTGTAGTCCAGTATGCTATGTATGGAGACAGCCACATCTTTTCACGCCGCTGCGAGTAGTCAAGCTCAGCTGCGGCTTCCCTTATGTCCTTTTCATCTTCCATATACTTGTATATGCAGTCATACAGCTTAGTCGCTGTCATTCCGTAGTATGAATTGATGGCAGCCTTGATCTTGAAATATATTGGTGTGTCCTTCTTTCCCTCATTCTTCAGCAGCTTTTTCATCAGATAGTCTTCATTCATGCAGTCACGCAGGAACTTAGGCGCTCTTCGCTTCTCTGTGAAGTACCATAAGCGATATATACGGATATGTCTGAAGCTGTACAGCTCAGATAGTGCCTTGATCTCAGTGTTGTTGAGAAGCAGCAGCACATTATATCCTTCCCATAGCTTCCCGTTAACAGGGATCGCCCCTCTGATCCTGCCTATATCAGGGACAGCTCTTGAAGCTGTCATATAGTTCATGATCTTATGTATAGACAGAACAGCGTGTTTGGTCTTTGGTATGACATCAGCTGAAAACATAACTATCTTAAACCGATTGCCTATCTTTGAAAAATTCTCAGGCTTAGTTTCACGGAGCTGTCCCGCAGGAAAATAGTGATGATTCATCTGCGCCGGATAGTCTGACACTATATCTGCTGACTTACAGAGCTTCACGAACTGTCCCGCATATACAGGTGATGTGCCTGACAGCCCGCCTGCGTATGAGTACCGACGCTGCAGCACATAGTCTGATTCCTTTTCAGGCATCAGCGGCATGTTGCTCTTCTCTTCATAGTATTTGTTGTGTATACGATTCTTACACTTCTGTCTGAGGATCCCTGTTGATGTCATTGGTATACGCAGCTTCTGATCAGTGAACTCTCTGAAAGCGACTTCAGACAGCTCATCGAGTATGGCTACGTCATTACGACAGTAATGATATTCCTGTCTTGTCAGTCTCGTTGACGGCAGTCTGATCAGACTGTAGTCAAGATCACCTTTGAGCTTCTGCGTCTTTGTGTTGTTCGCTGCTATCTCTGCGAGACTGCTTCCGAAAAGTCCTATACACTCCCGCAGCTCGATACACTCCTGCAGTGTGATCTTCAGCGGATCACGTTCTGTCTTTGCAAAGACATCTGTTATACCTACATCAGCAAGCTGTCTCTTGAAAAAAGCGTACTCATGAGCTAAGTTTGCTATCCATATTATCAGTACAGGCTGCTTAGCTGTGCTGCTGTGCTTCTTGAATGTCTTCACCTCTGCGCAGAGCTGCCTGAAAAATGGTACTAAGAGACTGATGTCTCTGAAGTATATGTATTGACCGTTAATCATGATCTGTATGTGGTAGACGAACGCAAAAACAGGCTTTCCCTTGTCATCTGTGACAGTAGTCGATTCTGTGTCATATCCGGCGCCGCAGCGCAGATAATACTCACACTGCTTGCTGTCCCTCTCCCTGTTCTTGCATATCTGAACGCCCCTCAGAGCGTTTCTGCAGACCGCAGGGATATTTTCTGCGGTCAGTCTTATATCATCTTTCATAGCTTACCTCCAAAGTCATCTGATGGATCATATCCTACATCAGGTGTAACAGGGGATATGTCAATGCTGCCTTCTTCTCGTCTCCGGGCAGCTTCTCTGAGCAGCTGCCGCACTCTCTCTTCAAGTCTGTCCCTGAAAGAAGCGTCTTCATAGTTTTCAAACAAGTCTGAGTATAAGTCCCTGATCTCTTCCTTTTCTTCATCAGTTATATTTGGATCAGACATGATCTCATCATACCAGTCGTTGGTACTGTTATCAAAGTCATACAGCTTTCTTGCTTCATCTTGTATATCTATCTCATCAGGTGAAATTCCCCTGTTTTCTGCGTCTCTATAGTACTTCTGTGACAGTGTTCTCACTGTTCCCATTTTTTTCTGATCGTCCCTGATCTGCTTCAGATCGCTTCCGAAGTTTTCAAGAACATTCTTTGCTTCTTTTCCTCTGCTCAGCTGCAGCGGCTCTGTCGGTGCGTCCCCTTCATAGTCAAGTCCCTGTCTCGCTGTTCTTTCAAGTACTTCCTCAGGCAGATACTCTTTCACGTCCTTCAGTGCGTTCATGTACTCTTTGGATTCGCCGCCGAAGACGTTGAAGATATCCTTCATGTACTGATTGAGTGATCTGAGTATGTTATCGAGTATCATATAGTATATCCCCCCTGTTATGTTAGTCTGTATAGTCTTCCAGTCCGTCCTTATGCTGTGTATGCTGCAGCTTATGCAGCAGCTCACTTTCAGAATAGTAGTCATAGACTTCTATGTAGTTCTGTCCTTCATACCAGTCATCGAACCACATGATCGTATCTTCAGCAGGTGTGCTGTCAAAATACGGCGCAGCTACTTCAATGCTGTAGGCGTCATTCAGAAGCTCGATCATGCTGTAGCCGGTACGCATGATGAAGTATGTCTGCTCACACTTGTCATATACCTTCTCATGTGCGTATTCATCGAATTTTTCTTTGCTGTTGAAGATCATATATCACTCACCTCTATTCTGTATATTTCTTTGGATACTTCAAGCTGAAGCTTCATTATCTCAATGAAAGTATCATATCCGAATAACTGCGGATTCTCTGCAAGCTCGTTAATGCACATCTGAAGCTCTTCAAGCTTGTCCTTGTATTTGATAGCTGCGGGCGTCATTTTTGTTCACCTTCCTTACATGACTTTATATGCAGTTCTGAAAGCTCATTCAGTCTCTTCAGAAAATCCGAAAATTCTAATGCGTCATTGTAATTTGCTTCAAATCGGTATATATTGAAAAGCGCAGCTGCTGCACCGAGTATGAATTCATCATACTGATCATTCTGTAATTCATACACAACTTCTATTAATTGAAATTCACTCGTAAATATCGAGAAGAATTTATGCATTATTTCATCATTCATTTTCTTCACCTTCCTTGAAAAAGATAGCCTGCAGAAGTGTGCAGGCTATATGAATTAAGAGTTATATGTAGAATGTTGGAAGCATAAGCCTGTCAGCGGCTTATGAGATCGAAAGAATGTGCTTTACCTCTTTTGGTCTTGATCTCTTTGAACCTGATCACTATAGGCGCTTCAGGCGATGGAATTATTGCACAGGTGATGAGATTCTCAGCTGATCTTATGATACCATTTGAGACTGAAGCAATGTGCAGACCGTCCTTGCAGAAGAAGTGAACACAGGGCTTGTCTTCCCTGTCTGAAAGATCATCGTCTATGTCGATGTGTACCTGTGCTGTTGTGATGACGATGTTTTCTACAGTGATGTCTTCATCGAAGTGATCTGCGACTGATTCACTGCTGCTGTTGATAGAATTGAACAGCAGCACTTCATCGAAGGTAGTTGTATACCTGATCTTTTCAGACGTTCCTTCAGCTGTTGTCTCGAAAATGCTGCGGTCAACAGATGTCTCCTGCAGCTTAGCAAGCTGTCTGAGCTGTCTGTGATCTGCTGCCTGTACCGGCTCAGCTTCTGTCAGTACGTCTTCAGATACTTCTGCACCTGATACTGATTCACTCTGAGCTGCTGCAAGCTCTTCCATAGCGTCCTGATCAAATCCTGTTGATACTGTACTCATGATTGTTTCCTCTTTTCGTTGTTTTTGGTCTTGTTTTTGGTCTTGATCTTATAGGTAGTATCAATACCTTATGTGTCACTAAGGGCTGTTATCGTTCATTCTGAGTGCTCTGAGAGCTATCCCTGCTGATCTTAGTATGTACTGCCTTACCCGAAAAAGACTGTTAGTGAATGACATATACGGCTGCTGCGTCATGCCGGCGCTCAGAGCAGGCAGCCGCTGCTCAGACTGCAGCATAGAAAATGACGTTAAAACTATGCTGCTCTGTGATAGCGCCTGATCTCAGCTCAGACGCTTCAGGAAGCTGTGTATTAAGGGGCTATATGAGCATGATGTAGTCTATGTAGTCTATTGCTTCTGAAAGACTGTCTGCGAGATGATGAGCATTGAGGGACTTGCATTCTGCATACCAGTGATCACTGAAACTTCTCTTGATCACTGTGAACTCATAGCCGCAGACTGTGATCTTGTAGTTGTCTTTGGAAAGGCGGGTTATCTGCATACTGTCTCACCGTCCTCTGAAAGAAATGCACCTTCACAAATGAGAACAAGCTGCTTTACGATCTGCTTGATTTGATGATCTGACAGCTTTCCTGCGTTGACGATATTGAGATAGTACTCGATGTCAGCAGGTGAACCGATATAGATTTTTGTGCCGGTGCAGCACTCTTCAATGTTGACCAGGTATTCATTGTCGGCAAGGTTTTCGTTCATGATGATCTCTCCTTTGGGATTGTGATTGTGATTGTTTTGAGATTCATTATAACACGTTTCAACAAATTTTTCAACAGATTATTGTTTCATAAAAGAAGATTTTTGTGCACATGTATATATTTGTTATGTTATTACTACCAGTTATATCGAGAATTGGTAAACCAATTTGATGATCAGGGAAAGATTGTGATTGTGTGACCAATTATTGTTATGGAATTGGTAGACCAATATTGAGGGTGAATTGGTTGACCAATATTGCTGCTCAATTGGTGCGACAAGTTCATATGACCATTAAGTTGTTGAACCAATTTTGCTGCTCATTTGGGGTTTATACTGGGGGTTATGA
>JAEEGL011934301.1_pt1 | contig 13648 bp, 18 predicted proteins | sample 9134231 | NCBI WGS metagenome assembly JAEEGL01 (sample SAMN16246548, study PRJNA631951) | gut metagenome | biome: gut microbiome; feature: rumen; material: fiber-attached | host: Bos | place: Iran: Karaj | collected 2018-10
CCTCTTCGTGACTGTTGATATATTTGACGGGAATTTCGGTTGTAATTCCGTCAAGCTTGCTGATATCAACAAATCCTTTACTGCAAACAGGAGAATGCTTATCAAAAGGTTTCATATCCCTTATGGCATAAGCCGTCTCATTATCATGGCCACCGGTAAGATTAACGGCAATATCCCATTCCGATACTTCTCTGATTATTCTCTTGGGAACAATCAGATTGAAAGGTTTTTCAGGCAGAAAAGCGGTATAATAAACATAAATGTTTTCTTCTACGCCTTCAATATCAATTCTGCCGCCCTTTTTACGAAATTCCGGGTCTGTCTTTACCTTATTTTTAGCCATTTTAAGAACATCCTCGAGGTCGGGAACATTGGCTTCTTCAATTTTTTCTATCAGTGCGTCATGAGATACATGTGCAACTTCAATCTGATGAACGATTTTTAAAAGCTCACCCCTGCCCTCTTTTTCTTTTTCTGCGTTTGTCCACATCAGGTTATAGTGTGTATTGCAAAGCTTTTCATATTTTCTTGGAAGAAACCATCCTAACTGTTGCCAGCCGTTCCTGTCGGTAAAGCCGAGCTCCATGGAAAAAGTTGTACAGCTGTCGCGCGGACGCATAATTTCATCTTCTTTTGCATCCTTATAAATTCGCAGAGTACGGTTTATATCTGCTTTTTCATCTGCTATAATACGTAAACCGTCAGCAGAATGCATACATACATCCATACCGCGAATCTGGTCTTCCTTAATATTGTATCTTTCAATACAGTCATATCCCTGAATGGCATAAACCTGGTCAAAAATTCTTCTTAAATATTTTTCATTGATTTCGTCTGTATTTCTGTAACCTGGCATATCTATTCTCCTTTTTTGATTTAAGATTTAAAATAATATGAAACATATCAGTATCTTAATCATAAAATTTAAATACAGAAAATTAGTGTTCTTTAAACGTGTTTCGTATAACTCTCCCGCAGAACCTGCAGCGGTCAATATTGTATTTTTCAAAATATTCCGTAAACGGCTGATTCATATCACAATCACAGTATTCGGGTTTCTTTTTAATTATTCGATTATTTATTTTATATTCAGCCCAAACACCTGTTTTATCATGAAAAAATCTGATAAAAACAGGAGTAAAATATTTTTTATAAGAAAGCCAGCCGGGTTCTTTAAATCGCTTAGGAATATATCCGTCATCAACATTACAGTCTTTGTTGTATTTCGGATGATATTTGGCGATTAACATAAGCTCCATTATGTTCATAGCGGATTCGTTGGTGCATTCGAAATAATAAATATCGCAGTCCTGCGGCAAATCCTTTTTAGTTGTGTGTTCGTTTATCCGTAAATTCAGATTTCTTTTTGTTTTACCGATGTAAAGAATTTCATTGTTTAAAACGTATTTATATATAAAAAAAATAACTGTCACATCCTTTACATAAAGAATATGACAGATGAAAAAAGAGGGCCCGTTATAAAACGGACCCATAAATTTTATTTGATTTTAACCATAAATGTTTTTGTCCCTGCGGGAATATCAGTTTGTGAAAGATAAAAGGCGATTGGCTCACCGTAATCATTCATCTCAACAAAACCGAAATCCGGAACGGGAATACAATATGGTTTTTCTGTATCCTCAAGCATTTCGTTTAACTGAGCAATCTGCATCTCAAGTTTCCACATCTGCTCAAGGAGCGCTTCTTTTTCTTCCATTTAAATTCCGCCTTCCGCGAGGTAATAAAGTGTCTCCATATCAGACCACCAATAATTGGAATCCGAATTGAAGTCCTTGACAACTTCTTCAAATACGGGATTATCCGCATCGACGAATGTGTCCGGTTCACGGTTCTCAGCAATGTACCAGAAAAATACATCAGGATTGCCATCTGCTCTTTCATAGGCCTTTTTTATAAGGTCGTAAGAAACAGTTTCCGTTACCAGCGAGCCACCGGAATCGGAGTCCGGATTGAAATAAACGATATAAACCTCGTCCTGTGACGGATTATTGTATACTCTTTCAACACCTGACAGAATATCGGTTGCCATTATAAAATCCTCCTTAAAACGGCATTTCGTCATAAATTTTTTCAAGGGCCCTGTATGCTTTTTCAAGAATAGAATCTGAATAAGCACATTCGTTGAGGGTTTCAACATAGTTAATCCACGCGTTGAGCGAATCAACTATTTTTCTCACTTCCTCAACCCTACTGACACTGATGATTTCATATTCATCGGTATCGGGAATCAGAGCGCATCCGCCCCAAGTTCCGTGAATCTGGCCGGCATCATCAATATGTTTTACAATACCTGTTCTGCCGGCATATTCGGGTTCGCCCTCCATCCGTATAATACGGATTTTTTCGCCGGGAGAAGGTAACGGACCGTCTTTTTCAGCCCAGCAGGCCATTCTTCCTTTGTCCTCATCATATCTGTAATGAGGACACTTTTCGCATGAGCCGGCAGGCTTATCGCATACATACGCCATAATTATTCCTCCGTTATTTTAATATAATTTGCCATTATATCGGCAACCTGGTCGGGAGTAAGATTATCTACTCTTATGAACAGGTCTGACATATCGGCAACATCGGCGAAGGCGTCGCCATCGAGAGCAAGACGGTTTGCAATCTTTTCAGGCGAATCACCGCGGGCGCGCATTCTTTTGGCGGCGGTCTCAATAGTAATACCGAGACCGATAACAATAATTTTTTTATTGCCTTTATATTCCCTCTTTAATTGAATTAAACCGGGAATATCAACAATATAAAATTTCGCTTTTTCAATCTGGTCGATAGTAGCCCAGTAATCATAACCGGCATAGTGGTTATAAGCTACTATTTTTCCGGATTTTCTGTCCGCTTCGAGGTCCGCTATTGTGCAAAACTTGTGCCCGGTTTCGCCGACATAACGCTGAGGCCGTGTAGTACATGACTCAACGCTTGTTTCTTTAGGCAGATACTTTTCAATAATTTTTTCAACAGCAGTTGTTTTGCCCGAACCTGAACCGCCGATTACTGCAATTAGTGTACTCATAATTTTCCTCCTTAATTAAATTGTCAGACATACAATCGCAGTAAAAAGACATGCCGCGTAAAGTATTATAGAAGTAATTAACATATTAACTTCCTCCTTATTTTTTCTCATTTTGCTGTTATTTTAAAACAATATGCAAGAAAAGAAACGCCCCGATTATGAGGCGTTTGTATCGATTTTTTTAATTAATGATTTTCTTTGCCGTTCTGACAAAACGGTAATTTCCATATCTTCTGCTTCATTTACAAGAAACTCAATAATACGCGACATTTCTTTTGATTTATAAACTGAAGTACCGTAATAGAACCTTAACAAAACAGTATTGTCTTTTTCACCGAAATCTATTTTATCCACAAACCATCCAAGCCCGAATTGCGTCCATTCCTCTGTGACTTTTTCAATATCAGACTCGGAAAACTCGGCGTCTTTGAATTTTCCCGCATTACGCAGAGCGTCTTTATAAACATCAAGAACGCTCACCCCGCTTGCGGCAGCTATCTGCTCACATAATTCCCAGCAATAAGAATTAGCCGTTCTGCTGCGTTTGGAAGATTGTGTCTGAATGGCACATTCAAGTACACTGCCGAACAATCCACAGATATCCTGTTTCGGTTTTGAATGTGTTTTTAAGGTAATATATGTATGTCCGGAAGCATCTTCTTTAATTTCATGAAGAAGACAGTCAAACATAAAACCAATCGGTGATTTATTAGGTTTTTTCATTAAAAAGACTCCATATCAAATTTTGTATTCTGTCGGGTATAATTATGTCCCCACTTATTCTGTATTTATTCTGTTTATACCCTAAAGGGTATAATGGGTATAACGAAATTGCTGACGTTGGCAGAATGGTATTCAAAACAGCTTGCCACTTCAAGATAGCCAGTCATCTGTTGTTTTGTTTTGAAATGTTTTGCTGTCAAGCGCGGAATTGCTCTCTGCATCATCGTATTCATCTGAAAAATATACGGCTAATACGGGACCTAATATCATAATTAATGCGCCAAAAAAATACAAACACCCTCCGATGTTGTGTAACCATTGTGCATCAAAAAACAGTGTTGATGTGCCGGCAAGCATACATATAGTTCCTAATATTATTAACAACATTTCTATTTCTCCTTTTTGTTTAAAAACATTACTTAAACAGTTTCATCTTTGACTTGGTAAGCTCGGTATCGGGAGTAATTTTAGAAGTATCTATCAGCATCCTTGTCCCCTTATCTGCGTTTGTATATTATCTTTTGATGCGTATTTCCGGGAAAGACAGTGATACCAAAGTCTTCTTTTGCACACTTAACTGTCCACGGCAGCGCAAAAGCCGTAATATATATACAAATATAATTTTCAAAAAGGTGTTCATATATATCGTCATAGGAACACGCGTAATAATTTTCGTTTAATTCTCTTTCCCAGTTTTCTTGATATCTGTATTTAAGAAGAAAATGAGAAAGCTTGTTCTTATCATTTACGTATCCCCACCTTTTTTCAAACTGTTTTAACTGTTCAACATAAGGCGAGTTCATAATAAGCGCTCTGTTATGCTTTATCATATATCCCGGGTCATAATTATCCGGTATCATATCCCTTATGGTTATGTATTCGGGTTGTAAACGGTTTATTTGGTTCCAGAAGTTTTTGATGTAAGCAGCGTCTTTATATGAATATACTTCATGAAGGACAGATGACATGTTAAGAACAGCGCCGGGTTTACATTCATTCATTAATTCATTCAGTGACTCATGAACCCTTATAAAAGGAGCTTCATTTTTATCAAAACTATCATATATCTGTTTTGTCATATCGGGGTTTTCTTCTATTCCGATAAGTTCCGTAGCCGGAGATATATTGTTAAATGTTTTAAGCAATGTTCCCGATGCACATCCTATATCAATTAATTGACTGACCGGATGAGTGACACGCGACATCCAGAACAACTTGTCCGGAATAGTGATGTCCATCTTTGAAACATACCCTTCAATGTCTTTAATTTCGTTTATCATTTTGCTTTTTGACATTTTATACTTCTCCTTTTTGAAACGCATTTTGATATTCGTTAACAAAGTCAGGGGACTGCATTTGCTTTAGAAAACGGCTGCTTATGTTTTTGGTTATTTTTTCGTTTAATACTATAGTCAGAATACTCCAGTCTGAAAATATTTTCTTTTCATAAAAGTCTGTTACCATGTATTCTTTAAGACCATTTGTAACATCATAATAAACCAGTTGTTTAGTAACAGATAATTTGTACTTTTCCCTTAATTCTTTTGTCATATTGTTTTTATTTTTATAAACTCCTTAATCAGTTATTTAAAATGCGTACTATTGGAAATTATATACATAAAGACTTTGCGTTTTGTTAAGATACAGAATCGTTGTCTTTTACGTCAAAATATCTACATCCCAATTCCGGATATTCTATAATATCCGCACAGAGCGGATTGTCTCCATTTGTACATACCCCTTCAAATTCAGCATACCACTTACATTTTTTACAATTATGCGCACAGTTTTCCAGAGAAAAAACAGCTATACATAAAGACTCAAAAAGGTCATCAGACAGACAATCTTTGTTTTCTTCAAGAAAATCTCTGATTATGTTTATCGCATCTTTTGAATTCATTTTCAAAAACCTCACTCTTCGTTTTTGAGAAGATATTTATTATTAATAACCTTAATTGAAAGATATCCGCTTTCAGTATTATTATTTTTAACCGGTTCAACGGTTCTTATAACAATACCTTCTTTTTTACCGCCATTAGGATATTCTCCGTCTGCCCTTTCAAGCAGCGCCTCAACAGTTGGATATTCAGAAGGCAGGTCATATCCAACTTCCTCAATGGGAACCATATTCGCATCAATAGCGCTGCACACATCCTTCATTGTTTCAAGACCGACTCTTTCACCGTTAATAATAACAGTAAATACATACCATTCCGGCTTTTGAAGCTTCAGTCTGTTTCTTTGAATACCGGGTGCGCAGAATTCACCCTGGATGGTAATTGTATGTATCTCTTTCTTAAAGAAATTTTTAATATAAAAATCTTCAAGCTTTTTCTGATAGTCTCTGTCTTTTACCAGATTATAAAAAGCACTGGCTCCGTCATCTTTATATTCATAATTATGACCGGTCACATGAAAACCATTCTCGTCGATACCGATAGAATGCGATGAGCCGTCCATTTTGGTTGAAATATAATATTCAAGGCCGGCAAATTCTTTTAAAAGCTCAGGTGCTGTTTGAATCCGTGTTTCATCAGTATGCGGTATATCTCTCGGAAGATTTCCGATAACCGTACCGCCGGTTGTTGCCTTCTCTTCTATTTCCCACTTTTTGACTCCGATATAGCCGGAAACATCATCACCAAGCTCACAGGAAGACGGAATCTCACTAAATGAAGATATTGGAAGAAGCAGTCCCTGAGATACCTGTCCTCTGAACTTCATGGTTCTCAGTTTAAAACCTTCTCCCATGATATCTGTTTTTCTGTAGCTTGAATTTCTTAAAAATTCAAACTCGGGACGAACAGGAAGAAAACTGTCGATTTCAAAATAAACCGCAAGGTCCATTTCTTTGAACTGTCCTTTGTTTACAACACACTGCCAGCCCAGTACATGAGCAAGCTCTATTTTATCCGCGCCATCAATAGACTCTATTTTCCATATTCTTTGAATTGAAGCTAATTTTCTTGACACCTAAAATGTCCTCCTTTGATATTATTCTGTTAAAATCAATATGATAGATAAAATGACGAAAATATAAATATAAACAAAAAAAAACCGCCGGTATTATCCGGCGGCAAAAATACAAGTCAGTCCTGAATTTCGGAAATCACATATTGATTTTCGAATTTTTCTTTTTCTTCCATGATAAAAAGCAATTCTTCAGCTTCGTCAGCTGTAAGAGTACCTTTACTTGCAAGAAACTCTTCTTTGGCATCGAGAAATGCCTTATAATAAATCAGCTTCTTTTTATCATACAGAACCCTGAGCCATGTTATAAACAAACAGGCCGGAGAGAAAATGTATGAAAACAAAAGAAGAAGCACAGGAAACGCTGCTGAAGCAAGCAAGGCGGGAATTATAATATTCATTATATTCTCAGTCGCCCTTGCGTCTGTCTGCAATATAGGCAGAAATGCTGCTATATATATAAGCACGCAAACAAATGTAAATGCGGGCTTCAGCTTTTCAAAGGTTATTGCCCAAAGATAATCAACAGATTCTCTCAGAAGAAACGGAATATCTGACAAACGAATCTGTGTTTTAATCTTGGTGTTAACCTTTATTTTCTTCATTATGCTTCCTCCTCATCTTCTTCTTCGGGCATATCCCACTCTTCATACTGAGCAAGATATTTTTCGGTATCCGCAAACGCCAGGTACATAACCGGCAGCGTTCTTATCCACTTTTCGTTAAACACATAAAGCGGATATGTTACAAAACCGGACTGAAGCGTAAAACCGGTATCTCGTGCTATCGGTTCACCCTCAAACTCCATACTAAGGAGTTCTTTAACATCATCAGCATGATGATTAATATCCATGTATGCTGCGCATTTTATACCGATAAATTCAGGTACATTAGAAATCTTTCCTGGAAGATTAACCGTAAGGTTAATATACTCGGGCAGACCGTAATCATCAATATATTTTGTCTTTTTTCTGAGACAGAGGCCGTATGCCTGAGAGTCTCTGCCTATCATTTCGTTTTGGGTGTTTACTTGCTTGTAAAATGCTAATTCGTATTCAGGGTTTATACTCATATTATTTCCTCCTTTTGTTTTTCAAAGATTTAAAATAATATGACATAAAGAATACATACAAATCTGTTGTTTTAACCGGCGCTCCAAATGGCGTTCTTAATCATATCAACATTGGAAAACGGACAGTGCACATACGGAATATTATTGTTCTTACATTGATTCTTGATTTTTGAATATTTTGAATGACTGACAAAGGCGGTTAAAAAGATGACCAAATCCGCTTTCATTTCTTTAATGTTTTCCGATTCGCTGAAAACAGCATTAGGAAAACTCTTCTTTATTTGCTCAGTCAACCCCACATCATTTTCAATAATGAAAACATATCGCTTGTTCATATCGATTTCGATATTTTCTTCAATTTTAATATTTTCTTTTTGATTATTTTCTTGATTGTTTTGCAGTTTTTTATATTTATCTGACAAGGAATTATATTCGCCAGCAAGGCGGACATATTTACGGTTATTTAGTGAAATCATTTCTTCACAACTTGAATATGCATCCTGAATTTTTTCGTCCGCTTCTTCAGCCTTTTTATTTGCTGCCGCGAGTTTTCCTTTAAGCCCCGCTATTTCAATTTTAAGATTTTCAATCTCAGACATCAAATTGCTTCTGTCATCATCCGGAACCTGTGACTTAACTTCAATATCACTATCTTTATTGACATTAAAAAGCGCGTACAAGAAATCAGTCATAACAACCGATAGAACAGTTTTTAAAATCATAATGATATCCTCAGGAGTATTAGGTACTTCAAAAAACATATTCGATTCATTTAAAAGAGGATTCTGAACCCGTTTGTAATATAAATAGTTGTCACATGCCCATTCAAATGCGTTGTCGATAATTTCGTTAAGATTTTCCATGCCTTTAAGCAAATCATTTGATTCAATATCATCAACATCATTCTTTAAGGCAGTATCATCAGTATTTTCATCATTAGAAGAATTAACAGCTATAATGTTATTGTTGTCATCAAATTTAATTAATTGCTGTATGATTTCTCTGTGCTCTTGCTGAGAAATATATTCAGGAACAAGGCATAAAGAATCATGTAAATCACCGGACCAGTTTTCCGTAAAACAATATTCAAAATGAGTAATCAAAAACATTTTGATAAATTCATAAATATTGTTTAGGTTTCTGAAATGCGCAAAAAGATTAAAATCTTTCGAATGAGACCGTAGCTCAGGCATTAACACTTTTTGAACATATTGACTAAAGACAATATCTTTAACTTCATTTACATATTTACGCATGCGCCGCTCGCTCGCATTTTCACAACCGGTTGCCAGCAGCCTGTGAGCTCTTACAAAAGGAGAATCCGGGACCTTAATGTTTTTAACTTTGTCTCCCTGAAGAAAATCGTCAATTTTGACTTCTTTATTGATATTGTTTTCAAGTAAATTCATATTTTTACCTCCTTGAATCTACCAAAAATATGCAATATCAGGAAGAAAAAACAATAAAATAAATAAAAAAAAACCGCACTTTAAGTGCGGCTCCGGGCAAAGAATCAGCAGCAGTTTCTGATGGCGAAAACTTCGTAAGCATCCCACGTAGTATAAAAACACTCGAAGAAGCTCGGGTGGGCTTCCTTTGAAAGCAGATAATAGTAGATTTCAGTATAGGTATTTGCTTTCTTGGGAAAGTCCGGGTCCTGTTTGAGGCGGTCAATGAATTTGCTTATATCACCTTTATAAAGAGGCGACATTCGGTAGTGCGAGAGTAAGAAGCTGTAGTAACTCATAACGGTACCTCCTGTAAAAAAAATATTTTTTCGGAGGAATTTTATAAAGTGAAAACTCGTCGAAATAAACAAAGAAAATCAAAAGCAAAAAGATAAAACAATACAGTTTGAACATCAAGAGGCAAAACTTTATAACCTCCCCCAGTTTTCATTTATATAATAATACAAAACCGCCGGGAAGTCAATACTTTTTGCTTGAAAAATTTATTTTTGTATGTTATAATAAAAATTTAATACACAAATTTATACATAAATAACAAAAAATAAACCCGGCAATAAAGCCGGGTTTATTCTCTGATGTAACATAGGATATATTTATCCTATTTCGTCCAGTCTATTCCTGCACCGCACTTAAAACAGTATCTGTAAGTATCCTGCTCATTACGGTCATCAGCGGGATTTTCACTGTACAAAAACAGTACCTGTCCGCAGTTACCGCAGCAGACCTCATACATATCCATATCATTTTCGGTTTTTTCGCCTGTTATAGACTCAAACAAATTAATTCTTGTAATTTTTGGTTTTATCATTTATTTTCTCCCCTCTTTTTTGTTATTTTAATAAGTTTGAAAATAATATGATAGACCATTAATCACACTCAACAATAATACGAAAATACAAAGACTTATTGTTGATTCTCAAGTCTTTATTATCATTACCTTTTCTGAATTTAATGATTTTGAAATTATCGGGAATATTTAATAAAAAAGTAACCGGCACACCTATTAATCCTTTATAGTCTTTAGGGATATCGGAGATTCTATCACAATTAACAGCATCATAATTATCATACTTTACATATAAATCAGGTGAATATTTTTTTGTTAATTTAATTGATTTTAAACTTGTATTGATATCTAAATCGGTAAACCAATAACATAATCCATTAACACGCGATGAAATACCGTTAGGAGTAGTAAAATATTTAGGCGTAGTAAAACCGGTCTTTACATTATTGTTCAAAAACATAGGATAAAAGTCTTTATATGTAATAGCGTTTTTGTTTGCAATAATTAGGAATTTTTTATTATATTTTTTGATTAATTGAATAAAATCTCTGAATAAACTGAAAGGCTCATTAGTAACTACGATATCAGAATTTTTAAGTATTTCAACGCATTCATCACTTTTGAAATCACCATTTCCGGAAAGAGCTGTTCTTGATTCATTTATCCCGTCATACTCAGTTTTAAAAGACAAACCATTACCCGCAAAATATGTTGATATTATTTTTTTAAGTTTAAATTCAGCAAAATTTTTCTTAAAGAAATGCCAGAACGCAGAACATTCCGGATTATCGCAGTTCATATAGATAATTTTATTTTTGAAGTTATTAATATAACCATGTTCTTCCGGCAAAATTTCTTTTTCAATATCTTCCAATCTTGTGTAGTATTCATCTGACGGATTTTGGCCCGCGTATAACAGATTTTGATTTGACATAAAATAAACACCTCTCTAATAAAAGAAAGATGTAAGAAAATCCCGCCATAAATATGGCGGGATAATAAGTTATAGGATTATAAAGGAATATTTCTTTTCATCTTCATCACCATGCTTATCTCCAGGCAAAGTGATATGATAGTTTTTATAAATATACCTTAAAATCTCATAAGAACGTTCTTTAATGAAAGCATTATCAATATTTGAAAGTCTTTCGTCGGATAAATCATGTAAGTCGTTATACGTCAAAACTATATCTTTGTCATGTGATTTATAGAAAGCAACTTTTGCGTCCGGAGACATGTCCTTGCAACTTCTATTAGCCTTTTTAGGAACTAAAAAGAAATTTCCTAATTGATTTGCAAGACCGTCATATTCATGGCCAACATAATTTTTTGCAAGAAAATGCTCGACGTCAACACTTGCGTCGTCTACAAAATTATATCCGCCCGTTTGCGTCAAAAGATGAAGAAGAACCCTTGCAGCTTTTGAATTACTGGGTTTAGAAACATAATCAAGAATAGCGTCGGGGGTTGCACCAAAATTAGAACCAGCCTTACATTTTTTGAGAAGAAACTTATTTAAATCTTTAGGCGTCTTACCTGATATTGACTGTTCTATTAATTCAAATAATAAATTCGAAAAAATAGAACCGCGTAAACCATTAGCACCAGCGGAAACACTCAACACCATAAGCGGAGCCATTATTTCCTTGAAAAAGTCAGTAGACACTATAACCGGATTTTTCGGGTCTTTTGTAACGAAATTCTTATTTTTTGAAGCAATAAATGAATAGATAAAACTACAAAAATCGTTTCTGTTGACATTTCTGAAAACTTTCATAGCGGGTGTTCCATCTAAAGAAGAGCAAAGAGAACAATATTCAACATAACTCTTAAGTTTCTTAGCATCAGTTCCCAATTCTTTTATGAAAGACATTGCAGACATTTTTGGAAGAGAAAACGCTAAAGTAGATGAACGAGAGCTGCCTTCTTTTGCATCGTAAAAAACCTTGTATCCAACAGCGCGTCCTAAAATTTGGTTAGACTCTCCCACAAGAGCATCTGCAACATCTATTGAATTTTTGTTACCACAAATTATCAACTGTGATTTTACCACTTCTGATGCAGTTACGGGAATCGCATTTGCGTTTGTATAGATAAACGAGTTAGCAGCATCTTCCTCACTGTCATAAAATCTTGCAGAAGCTTTTATAGATAAAAAACTCTCTTTTATTAACTTAAGAGTATCTTTTGTCTTTTTTTCTTTTTTCTTAATGATGTTACCATTTTCATCCAAAGCGTTAAGAAAAGCACTGATGTTATTAGACCATACATTTTTAATTGTGCAGGCCTTCCTGCGCCATTGTTTTTCAGCATCCTCATCTTCTACTTTTAATGTGACGACCGGAACCGGTTCAATATTAAATTTCTCAAACCATTCATTCAAAAGTAATCCCAATATGCAGATATAAGAAAGCCTCTGCTGTCCATCGAAGACAGAACAATTCCCATTCTCATCTTCGTAAAATTCGATTTCTTTAATGTAAGGTTTTTTACTTTTTAGATTGACAATCTCATCATAAATCCAGAAAGCACTCTGGTCATTTCCTACGAAATTTCGCTGTATTTTGGGAACAAGAATCACCTTGTCTTTGACGAAGTTTGCAATATTTATGCGTTCTTCTCTGAAATCACCTATTAAGTCCATAAATTTTCCTCCTAAATTTTATATATTAATTCTCTTATTGTTCATTTGCCTTTCGGCTTATGCAATTAAAATATATAATAAAAAACATCCCCGAATAATTTTCGGGGATGAAAATGCAAAAACACTACCTTTTCTTTATAATCAATCGTTCGCTCGCTTCTTTTGCAAGAGGAGACCTCACGCAATCTTCCGGGTCAAACGTGAGTTCAGCGCAAAGTTTACTGCCTCTCATTCTGTCATATACGAAAGAAAGCAAATTATTTTGAGCATCGCACCTGTTATTATCTATCTGACCGGACGCATCTCCCATAATAACCATTTTACTTCCTTCACCACATCTGGTAATAATTGTCGAAGCCATACCCGGGACAGCGTTCTGAGCTTCGTCCAGGATAATAAAACTGTTGCTGATAGACTGACCTCTTAAAAACATAAGAGCCTCTTCTTTAATCCAGCCTTTTTCCATAATATAGTCAATCTTTGACTGAACATCATCGGGATTATCTTCTTTATTACCCAACAATGTTTCAAGCTGGTTATAAAAACTTCTGTAGTTGGGTAAAAGCTTTTCCGCCTCCGTACCGGGTAAAAATCCGATTTCTTCATCGAAAGCAATATTGGGTTTATATAACATTGTTTGTCTGTATATGTGCGAGTCTATTGTTTGACTTAATGCAGAAGCTAAAACGCAAAAAGTTTTACCGACACCGGCAGTGCCGTTAAGTATAACCAGAGGAATGTCCGGATTCAGACAAGCTTCAATCATAAAAGTCTGATTGGTATTACGCGCCTTTACTCCAAATGGTTTTGCGTTTTTATATTTCAAAGAAACAACAAATTCGCCGTCAAATCTGCCCAAATCAAATTCATTGCCTGCGCTGTCTTTCAAAATAAGGAATTCATTTACAATGAGGCCTTCAGATGAACCGGGTATAAACTTATTTAC
>JAEEGL013500479.1_pt1 | contig 13648 bp, 10 predicted proteins | sample 9134231 | NCBI WGS metagenome assembly JAEEGL01 (sample SAMN16246548, study PRJNA631951) | gut metagenome | biome: gut microbiome; feature: rumen; material: fiber-attached | host: Bos | place: Iran: Karaj | collected 2018-10
AGGGGAAAAGTGAGGATCAGCACCCGCTCCGTCTTCATTTTGCCGCTCAAATAATAAACGAGCCAGGCACTGAAGATGCTGCTTGCCAAAAACCAGGAACCGAAGTAAGTCGAAGCAAGGAAGAAGCGTTTAAAAAAATTCAGCCATGTGCTGACCAAGGATATATCGTTTTCATACAACCGCTTATACAAAGTATACGGCAGATTGATAATAAACCATGTACAATATAATAAAGCAACTCGTTTTGTATACTTCACCAGCGCATTCAGGGAAATGTTCCCTTTTGTACCTTTTCTGAACAACAGAAACGAAGAAGTGACAAAAAAGAAAGGAACTCCCCATGCGGACGAAAAACACAGCATCTCATTTGCTTTTCCAAAGTCTTTCAGCGCGTCAAAATGCATGAAAAAGATGAGAATGCTTGCCACAAATTTCAGAAGATCCGCAAATTCCAAATCAAGCTTCTTGCCTGTCATGTGGTTTTCCGTCATTGTTCTCGTTTCACCTGATTCTTTTTCCGGCAGCGCGATGTGCCGGTTCGATGCAACTTGCAGGCTGGAAAGCGGAGGCATGAGATGATATACGGCTGAAATCGGCGCCATGCCCTCTGCCATACCGCGCACAGCCTTCATTTCGGGCCTGCCCTCTGGATTGATTCGACACGGAAGAGCGTACTCCTTTTGAAAGTCCTGCATTTTTATTCTTTTAAAGATTGTTTCTGTTTTGAAGCTGCCATAGGTGTAAAGAAACTGCCAAGTCGCTGAACAACCGCTCAGCAGCATTGGAGAAGCTGATTGCCGCGACATATGAAGACAAGGTAAAAGGAATCATTCCCGAAGTGGTTTTGTGGAACTGCAGAACAGGTATCAGGCAGAACACACGGAAAAAGCATCTCAATGCCAAGCCCTGAACCAGCAGCTGGAAGATGCGTAAGCCATCGAAAATGCCGTTCAGGCATGGGTCAGTCTGATCCGGCAGTATCAAATCCTGAAAATGCCTGATCGGGAAACCCTTCTCTGCCTGATCGAAAAAAAACGGGATCAGGGCGGTCCGTATCGTAGGATGGGAAGAAAGAACGGGATATCAGGATCCACTGTCAATTCGCAGGGCACACTGGATAAAGTCAATATCCCTTCTTAACGGAATAATCTCTAAACAGCTTCGCTCCATGGGATTCAGAAATGCGGTATTCAATTCACCCGCAGTTGTCATGGACAGGCTGCGCGAAGCCATCTGCCGCCTGACAGATGAGAGGGGCAAAAGCAGGACTGCCCGAAAGCGGATCGCTGCATGCCTTTGGATTTGAACCAGTATAAAATGGCTGTCATCCGTTCCGGCAGGCTCCCGCCGGAGATTTCCTTCACAGTCCGGCAAGAGATTTACGCGGGAAAGCCCCCATGCCGGGGCCGCATCGCCCGTCAGGTTCTGACATAAGCCTTGACGGTCGCGATGCGCTTTTCCGCGCTGGGACCGTGCGGCGCAACGGTATAGCGGCCCGCCGCGGCAGGAACGATAAACGTTTCCGCGTAATGCACCAAAAAGGGGGCAAACCGGTTTTCCGGGCTTTCCACCACGGCCTCTTCTCCCTCGACCAGGTTGAGCACGTTCACCCCGCCGCAGGGATCGTGCAGCACGGGACGGTCAAACCAATGGCGCCGCGTCTCGATAAACTCGCGTTCATGCAGGCCGGTCCGCTCCTCGCGCACGCCTTCTTCCTCACGCACCACTTCCACCCGGTTGACCAGATTGTGCATGACCCATTCGGTGTCCCGGTCAAACTGAATGTTTTTCAGCCCGTGCTCCAGGTGAATGGGCCGGGGCCTGCCGTCCAGCCCCAGGCGGCCCCAGTCCCACAGCTTGAAGGTGAAGATATAGGGCGTGGCGCTGATTTCCAGCACCATGCAGTTCCGTCCTGAGCAGTGAAGGGTCCCGGCGGGAATCAGAAAATGATCATGCTTTTTCGCCGGAATCCTGTTGACATACTTTTCGGCGTCAAACTGTCCCGACGTCTGGCTTTTCTTCAGCGCTTCCGCGAACGCCGCCCGGTCCGCGCCGGTTTTCCAGCCAAGATACACGAAGGTATCCTCCCGCTCATCCGTATCCAGGAGATAATAGCTTTCGTCCTGTGTGTAATGCATGCCGAAGGTTTCCTGAATATACTCCGTCAGCGGATGCACCTGCAGGCTCAGATTGCCGCCGCCCATGGTGTCCAGGAAATCAAAACGGATGGGGAATTCCGTGCCGAACCGGGCATGCACCTTTTCGCCGAGCAATTCACGCGGATGGCGCAGCGTCAGGTTCATGGCCGGCGTTTCCAGCACGATGCCGCCGACCTCCATCAGCAGGCTGTTTTCCTCGGGAACGCCGTCAAAGCTCCATGCGTAATTCGGCGCCCCGCGGTCCAGGCCGCAGACTTCCTTCATCCATTGGCCGCCCCAGACCCCCGGATCAAAATACGGCCTGACCCGGAACGGCTGATGCGCCGTCTGCTTAAGGCCGCAGCGGAAGGCAAGGCCGCTCATCATTTTCGGCATGCTTCCGTTGGTATCCAGCACATAGTCCATCCGTTCGTAGAGACCGCGCTTGTGCCGGTCCAGCACGCGCCAGTCAACGAAATAGGCGCGCTTGTATTTCCGCAGGGTATCCTCCTGCCCGTTATCGTCCAGCCAGTTTCCCAGCCTGCCTGAGCGGAAGCGCAGCTGGATTTCCCAGCGCGCCATGTCCGCGTATATCAGCACATCCCCCGGATGCAGGAGCGCAGCGCCAACACCGAATACCAGCGTAAGGCCCCGGGCCGCGCGGATCCTCTCCCGCGCGGCGCGCACTTTTTCCGGGTCAAAAAAGTCTTCGATCCGGTGATGCGACAGCACACCGAAAACGCGGTCGTCCGTCAGATGGTAGGCCAGCATGGCACGGACCGCATCCCTGCCCTTTGCGCAGTCCGCGGACAGAAACGTCTGGTCCGGATGAAGCACCGCCTCCAGGGCGGAAAGCACCTCGTCTTCCCATACGCCGTGATAGCAGTCGACGCAGACCACGGCGCGCTCCCGGTCCGCCAGGCGCTTTCTCAGTTCGCCGCCGATCTCCTCCCAGCCCTGCCACGCCTGTTTTCCTTCCACGCGCACATGGACAACCGGGTTTCTGTCATAGTTGCAGTACTTCATGAGAGCTCCTTCCGTCTTCTTTTTCCCGTGCGGAAAATCGCTGCTCCCGCATCGGCCGGGCGCTCGCACGGGGCGGTTTCCTCTCCATATCAGCTCATATAGCACAGGAGCCTTCCGGTTGTCAAGCGTTCCGCTTTCCGCCGCTGAAGGCACAGGCGGCCCGGCCCGTTTTTTCATCCTCCGCGATGGACAAGCCTCTGCCGGCCTGTTATAATGGAAAAAACAGCACGATGAACGAACGGAGGGGCAGGCAGGTGACGACCTTATCCATTGACCTGGGGGGCACCCGGATCAAGCTGGCGGTGCTGCGGGAGGGGCAGATCCTGCGGGACGATGTGTTCGCCGTACAGAGCGACGCGCCGCTTCCCCGCATCCTTGCCGTACTGGAGGAACACGTAAAACAGCTGCTGCAAAGCGCACCGGAGCCTGTCGCGCAGGCCGCGCTGGCTTTTCCCGGCATCGTTGCGCGCGGTCAAATCCTCAGCGTCAACGGGAAATACGAGGAAGCCGTCGGTTTTGACTGGCACGCCTGGTGCCGCCGCTGTTTTGCCCTGCCGCTCCGCATCATGAACGACGCCGCAGCCGCGCTGACAGGCGAAATCCGCTTCGGCGCGGGCCGGGGCGCCCAGTCCGCCGTAATCATGATCATCGGCACCGGCATCGGCGCCGCGGCCGCGCTGAACGGCGAAGTGCCGGAAGGCCCGCACGGTCCGCTGGGCGTCCTCGGCGGGCATATTGCCATTGAAATGAAAGAGCCTCGCCCCTGCATCTGCGGCAGCACGGGCTGCGTGGAAGCCTGGGCCGGCACCTGGGCGATCCGGCGCCAGGCCTCCGCCTCGCCGCGCTTTTATGAAAGCTGCCTCTGCCGTGCTCCCCGCGTGGATTACCGCGCCTTGGCTGACGGCGTCGCACAGGGAGACGCGCTCAGCAGGGAGCTTTTCGATACCGCCGTCCGCGCCCTCTGCATGGGCGCCGTCAATCTCGTGCACGCTTTCTTCCCGGACGTCCTGATCCTCAGCGGCGGCCCAACGCATATTCCCGCGCTTTGCGAACGGATCACGTCCTACGTTCACCGGCACGCCTGGACGCCATGGGGGCAGGTGGAGGTCCGCATCGCGGACCGGCCCGAAGCCTCCGTGCTGCTTGGTCTGCACGCCGCCTGCCTTCCCCGGTGACACGGCCGCCCGGCCTGCCCCTTCCCTCTTCCGCCTCATTCTTCCGTGAAAGGACCTGATCCCGTGCCTCCTGTAAGCGTTCTCATCAAGCCCGCCTCCGGCTTGTGCGATCTGCGCTGCGACTATTGCTTCTACTGCGACGAAGCGTCCAAACGCCGCCGGGCTTCCTACGGGCTCATGGCCGCGGACACGCTGACAAACGTCATCCGGAAATGCGTGATCCCGGCGGAGGGTTCCTGTTCCATCGCCTTCCAGGGTGGTGACCCCACGCTCTGCGGGCTGTCCTTTTTTGAAAAAGCCGTGGAATACGCCGCGCATTTCAACCGGAACGGCATCCGGATCGATTTCGCCCTGCAAACCAACGGGTACGGCCTTACGGAAGAATGGTGCCGCTTCTTTGCGGACAATCATTTTCTGGTGGGCGTGTCCGTGGATGGCACGCGGGCGATCCACGACCGCTGCCGCCGCAGCCGGCAGAACGGCCCGACCTATGACCGGGTGATCCATTCCATCGGGCTGTTAAAAAAGCACCGCGCCGAATTCAACATTCTGACCGTGGTGCACCGCGAAGTGGCCGAAAACATCCGCGAGATTTATCAGGCCTACCGGCAGCAGGGCTGGAATTACCTGCAGTTCATCACCTGTCTGGATCCCCTGAACGAGCCCCGGGGAAAGCAGCCCTATTCCCTGCTTCCCGAAGCCTACGGACGGTTTCTGATCGAACTGTTTGATTTATGGTACGCGGATTACCGACGGGGGAATGCCCCTTTCATCCGGCAGTTTGAAAACTATATCGGCATCTGCCTGGGTCTTGCCCCGGAATCATGCGAGCAGGTCGGCGTCTGCGGCATTCAGTTTGTGGCGGAAGCGGACGGAAGCGTCTACCCCTGTGATTTTTACGCGCTGGACGAATGGAAGCTCGGTAATTTCAATCAGGACCGCCTCGCCCAATTGAATGAGCGGCGCGCCGCCCTGGGCTTTTGCGCCCGGTCCCGCAATCATCCCCCGGAATGCCTGGACTGCAAATGGCTGTCCCTCTGCCGCGGGGGCTGTTTCCGAAGCCGCCTGGCGGCGGGAGAGCCGGAGGCGGGGCGCAATTATTTCTGTTCCGGCTACCGCATGTTTTTTGACAGGTGGGGCGGCACGCTGGCGGACATCGCGAACAAAATCCGGCTGCAGGGCACAGGCAGCATCCCGCGGCCGCCGGCTTGAATCCTCCGGCCGCGCCGTCCCGGCTTTCCGGAAAAAAGGAGCCTTTATTCGCCGGAAAAGCGAAGGCCGCCGCAGGAATCGTCCTGCAGCGCATAGCGCCGGATCGCTTTGGCGACGCCGTCCGCTTCATAATCATCGGTAATGAACCGTGCGCTTTTTTTGACGCTTTCATCCGCGTTGCCCATGGCGATTCCCCAGCCGGCCGCCTTGATCATCGGCAGGTCGTTCAGTTCGTCGCCCAAAGCCATCACGTCTTCCATGGGGACGCCGTAGTGATCTGCCAGCGCCTTTACGCCGGTTCCTTTATCGATTCCCTCCGGCATGATCTCCACGTTGTCATACCAGGACCGCGAAAGCGACAGGCCGGGGATTTCCGCCAGCGCGTCCCGCACCGCCTGAATCTTTTCCCTGCTGCTGGCGATGATTTTATAAACCGGCTTTTCTTCCATGCAGCGGAAAGCGCTGTCCAGGCCGAACATGACCTGCACCCCGAATTGCTTCAGCCTGCCGAGGAACGATGGATCCACGGAATAGCTTCTTTCCTCGGTGGATTCGCATACAACGCCCCGCGCGTTGATGGCGAACCGGATCTGCATATCGGCAAGGATCCGCAGTGCCTGCAGCGCCGAATCCCGCGGCAAAAAATGCTCGCAGATGGTGCCGCAGCGTTCATCCGTGACATAGGTTCCATTAATCCCCACGACCGGGCAGGAGATGCCGTGCGCATGCATGATATCATGCATAACGGCCGGGATCCGCCCTGTGGCAATGGCGGCGATAATTCCCCTTTGCCGGGCCGCCCGGATGGCTTCCAGATTGGCCGGGGAAATGCGGTTATACCGGTCCACCAGGGTCCCGTCCACATCCATGGCAATCAGCCTGACGCCTGACATGCGCATCCTCCTTTGTCCCGGATGGCGTCCGGGGACATCGAGGCGCACAGCGCGAAGACGCGCCGTGCACACCCTGTACAATGTACCATCAAACAGGACACCCGTCAACCCGCCCCGGGATGGCGGCGGCAGGCCTCCTCAGGAAATCCGGCCGGCCGCCCGGCGGCGTGAAGGACGGCTAACCGGCCGTAAACGAAATGTTTATGTCACAAAAACGAAAGGCGCTGCGACATGCTGACCATTACACTGGACCAGGCGGGACGGTTTATCCTCTGCAGACAGGGGCTGCTGGGAAATTACCGCTTTTCGGGAAAGGACGGCGCCTGCCGGTATGTCCGTCAGGCAGGCTGCATTCAGTATGACCCGGTGGACGTATGCGGAAAAAACGCGGAGCTGACCCTGCAGTCCCGGGTGAAGGGCTTCTCCCGGCAGATGCTGGCCGATCTGCTGTACAAGGACCGCCTGCTGGTGGACTACAGCGATAAGGAGCTGTCGATCTGGCCGCGGGAGGACTGGCCCTATTTTTCCGGGTATCGGGAAGCAAGCAGGCGGCACGGCGCTTCCTTCGCGGGCATCCCGGAGCTGGAAGAGCAGGCGCTTGCCTATATCCGGGAGCACGGGCCGGTCAGCAGCGCGACCCTGCCCATCGGGGGAAAAGTTTTCTGGCATTCCTCCATGCACTGGAGCGGAAACTGGAGCGGCCAGTCCCCCGCCGCCCGCTCGGTGCTGGAGCAGCTGTACACGGACGGCGTGCTGGTGATTCACCACAAAAGCGGCTCCAGGAAATTTTATGATCTGGCGGACAGGCATCTGAGCCCCGCGTTTTTGTCCGCAGCCAATCCCTGCCCGGATGAAGCGTCTTTTCTCCAATGGCGCATCAGAAGGCGCATCGGCGCCATAGGCCTTTTGTGGAACCGGCCCTCCGACGCCTGGCTCGGCATCGGCATGACGAGCGGGCAGCGGGAGCAGGCGTTCACGGCGCTGGAACAGGCGGGAAGCATTCTCCCGGTCCGGGTGACGGGCATCCGCTGTCCCCTGTATATGCAGTCCGGTGATCAGCCGCTGCTGGAGGCCGTCATAGCGGGAACGGCCGACTGCAGGCCGCGCCTGGAATTCCTTGCCCCGCTGGACCCCATGCTGTGGGACAGGAAGCTGATCGAGGCCCTTTGGGATTATCAGTATTCCTGGGAAATCTATACGCCGGCGGAAAAGCGGAAATACGGCTATTACGTTCTGCCCATGCTGGCAGGCGACCGGTTTGCCGGCAGAATCGAAGCCGCGGCGGAACGGAAATCCAAAACGCTGATCGTCCGGAACGTCTGGTATGAGGGCGGCGTCAGGCGGACGAAGAAGCTGGCCAGCGCCCTGGAAAAAACCGTGGACCGCCTGGCAAAGCTGAACGGCTGCGTCCGGACGGAACGCCTGGATTGCGGCACGAGCGCCGCCGGAGCGCCGTAAAGGGAAGAACGGGCCCGCCGCACAGGCGCCCGCGGCCGGAGGAAATCAAGGAAGCGCCCGCAAAAACAGACTGGCAGAAAAATACAGTTGAAGAACAGTTCCGCTCTTGACAGAAGAAAAAAAGTATTTTATGCTTGATGCACAAACCGACGAAGCGGAGATCAAACCGCAGCGCGCACTCACAGAGAGCCGGGGAGGCTGGGATCCCGGCAGAAAGCGGCGCGGCAAATGGACCGCTGAGGGAAAGGTGAACGGCGTTTTACGCCCAGTAGCCGGACCGTATGCCTGCGTTAAAGGCAGGAAATGTGCTGGCATTTCCGGAAAGCGGATGAAGCGGGACCGGTTCCCGTTCATCAACAAAGGTGGTACCGCAAGGCATTCAATGCCCTGTCCTTTGATCGGGACAGGGCTGTTTTTTTGGGGGAGGCGCGTTCCATGGCTGTCCGTCATCTGGTTCTCATGCGATTGAAGCCCGGTATCTTCACGCCGGAGGTTCTGGAAGATTACAGGCAGACCTTTTCCTCGATCAGGGAAAACCTGCCGGAAGACGTTCTGGAGGCCCGGGTCTTTGTCAATGTGATCGATCGGCCCCAGAATATGACCGTCATGATCGAAATGATATTGAAAAGCGAGGCTTCCCTGCCCCTGTATCTGCAGCATCCGCTGCATCAGGCGATCGGGAAGCGCTACAACCCGTTTGTGGAAGCCATTGCTTCGTTTGACTGCGAGGTGACCGCGCCATGACCGCCATGCCGCTCCCTTCCCTCCATCTTCCCGCCTGGCCCGCCGGTGAACGCGCGCTGGACCGGATCCGGGACTTTTGCCCCGCCGGACAGACAGCCGTGGTGATCGGCGGCCGGAAGGGCACGGCCGCCATCCGGGCCCGCCTGGAAAAAGCGGCGGCGGGCCGCGTTTCCCTGCTCGGCTTTCTCTGGTACGGCGGGGAAGCGTCGGAAGAAAACGTATCTGCCCTCCGGGAGCAGGACATGGTCCGGCAGGCGGACATGATTTTTGCCGTCGGCGGCGGAAAAGCCCTGGACACGTGCAAAGTGCTGGGCATGCGCCTGCAGAAGCCGGTCTATGCCTTTCCCACCATCGCGTCCACCTGCGCCGCCTGCACTGCAGTGGCCATTCTGTATCATCCGGACGGAAACTTTGCGGGCCCCTGCTTCCTGCCCGCGCCGCCGGTTCACACCTTCATTGACACAGCGGTCATTTCAGCCGCGCCACCCCGGTATCTGTGGGCAGGCCTGGGCGACACCTACGCCAAATTTTTCGAATCCTCCGTTTCCAGCCGGGGCGACAGCCTGACTTACTGCCAGGACCTTGGCGTCAGCGTGAGCCGTTCCTGCCTGGATCCCCTGCTCCGGTACGGTGAAAAGGCGTTTCTGGATCACCGGAACAAAACGGTATCGGAAGAATTGACCCAGGTCATCATGACCATTATCGTCACCACCGCCGTCGCCTCCATTCTTTTGACGGCGGACAGGCGCATCGATTACAACACCGGTCTTGCCCACGCCGTGTTTTACGCGCTCACCGCCTTTCCCGAGTTTCACATGGAACGGGATCACCTGCACGGGGGGGTGGTCGGGTTCGGAGTGCTGATCCTGCTGCTGGCGGACGGCCAGGAGGATATGTTCCGCACCATGTACACTTTCAACCGATCCGTGGGGCTGCCCACCCGTCTGGAGCACATCGGCCTCACGGAAAAAGACCTGGAAAAGGCGCTGCCCCGGGTGGTGTCCATGCCTGATATCGCCCACAACCCCTATCCCGTCACGCTTGAAATGCTTTCCGGCGCGTTCCGGAGGCTTCAGGAATTCACCCCGGATTAAAAAAGGAGGCAACAACATGAAAAAGCTGGTATCTTTATTGCTCGTCCTGTCCCTGGCCTGCTGCTGCGCGTTTGGCGCCGCGGCGGAAAAGACCCAGTACAAAATCGGCATCGTGCTCATGATCGAAAACGGCGCTTTCCTGGATATGAAAGCGGGCATCATCCAGGGGCTGAAGGATCTGGGCTACACCGAAGGCGAAAACCTCACCATCGATTACCGGTGCGCCCAGGGCGACGCCACCAACCTGCAGACCATCTGCCAGAATATGGACGACGGCTCCTATGACGTGGTCGTCACCGTCGCCACCCCGCCCACCCAGGCCTTCGTCGGCCTGGAATCCGAAACGCCCAACGTGTTCTGTTCCGTGGCCGCGCCAGTTGCGGCCGGCGTCATGAGCGCGCTGGACACGCCGGACATGAACGCCACCGGCACCTCCAACGCCATCCCCGCCGGCGACATCATCAGCCTCGGCCTGCAGATCACCCCGGACGTGCGCACCTTCGGCCTCGTTTATTCCACCAGCGAAGTGAACGCCGTGAACGCCATGAACAACGCCAAGGAATTCCTGTCCGCCAACGGCTATGCCTTCATTGAAAAGACCGTCGCCAATTCCGGGGAAGTGCAGACCGCCGCGCAGGCCGTGCTGGATCAGGGGGCGGACGTGGTCTTTGTGGCCAACGACTCGGTGGTGCAGGCTGCCGTGGATATTCTGGCGGAAATGTGCACCGAGGCGGGCGTGCCCACCTACTGCTGCTCGGCGACCACCGTGCTGTCCGGCTGCCTGGCCACCCTGGCCATGAGCGATGAATTCATCGGCATTGAAACCGCGGGCATCGTGGCCAAGGTGCTCTCCGGCACCCCTGTCGCCGACATCCCGGCCATCGTGATTCCCGCCAATATCGTGTCCGTCAACAGCGATACGCTTGCCGCCCTGGGGCTTGAATTGCCCGAATCCGTGCTGGCCATGGGCGAAATCCAGTATCTGTCCGCGAAATAAAGCGTCGGTTACCGGCTTTCCGGGAAGCGGCGGCGCCTCGCGGCCGCTTCCCGTTTTCCCGTTCGGTTCCGCTTTCTGATCCTTATTTCCGTCCGAAGGGATGAATGCGCATGAAACTATTGATCGGCTCCCTGCAGCTGGGCCTGCTCTACGGCATTCTGGCGCTGGGGATTTATATCAGCTTCCGCATCCTGTCCATACCGGACCTGACGACGGAAGGCAGCTTTGCGTTCGGTCTTTCCGTATCCGCAGCCATTACGGCCGCCGGACATCCGGTGGCGGCGATCCTCGCCGCCATGCTGGCGGGCGCGCTGGCCGGCGGGGTGACCGGGCTTCTGCAGACCCGTTTCCGCATCCATCCCATTCTGTCCGGCATTATCACCATGAGCGGACTCTATTCCATCAATCTGGCGGTGCTGGGCGGAGCGCCCAACCTGTCGCTGGTCAGGGCCGCAACGCTGTTCAAGCTCATCCCGTTTCTGAGCAAGAACGACGCCATGACGGCGATTCCCATCGCGGCGGCGCTGCTGTTTCTGGCGCTGGTCATTCTCTTTTTCCATACCCACATCGGCATGTGCATCCGCGCGGTCGGCGACAACGAGGAAATGGTGCGGGCCTCTTCCATCAATGTGAACGCCTGCAAGGTGCTGTCCTTCTGCGTATCGAACGCCCTGGTGGCGCTGTCCGGCGCGCTGATCGCCCAGTACCAGGGGTACGCCGACATCTCCTCCAGCACCGGCATCCTGGTGGTGGGCCTCGCGTCCGTCATCATCGGGGAGGCGGTGTTCGGAAAACGGAGCGTGACCCTCGGCTTTATTTCCGCGATCGCCGGCTCCCTGATCTACCGCTATATCATTGCCCTGGCCACCCGCTACAGCCCGCTGCCGGCTTACATGCTGAAGCTGGTGTCCGCGGTGATTGTAGCGCTGGCGCTCGCCATCCCGGCCATGCGCCGGAATATCCGGGAAGCCCGCAGGAAGCAGGGAGGGAGCCGTCATGCTTGATATTGTGAACGCCGTAAAAATCTTTGAACGGGGCACTTCCCTGGAGCATACCGCACTGAACCGCCTGAACCTGCATCTTGACGCGGCGGAATTCGTGACGGTGATCGGATCCAACGGCGCCGGCAAAACCACGCTGTTCAACGCCATCTGCGGCACGTTCTGGCTGACGGAGGGCAGCATTATCCTGGACGGACAGGATATTACGGGCATGAAGGAGCACCGCCGGGCCCTGCATATCGGCAGGGTGTTTCAGGACCCCATGAAAGGCACCGCGCCGCACATGACCATCGAGGAAAACCTGAGCCTGGCTTATTCCCGCGCCACCGCCAGGCCCCTGAGCTTCGCGCCCTCCCGCAGGCAGACCGCCCTATTCCGGGACAGGATGGCGGAATTCGGCATGGGCCTGGAGGACCGGATGAAAACCAGGGTCGGCATGCTCTCGGGCGGACAGCGTCAGGCCGTCACGCTGCTGATGTGCACCATCGTGCCGCCCAAGCTGCTGCTGCTGGACGAGCACACCGCCGCCCTGGATCCCGCCACCGCGGACAAGGTGATGGAGATTACCAAAGCCACCGTAAGCCAGTATCATTTGACCACGCTGATGATTACCCACAACATCGCCTCGGCCCTGTCCACCGGTAGCCGCACCGTGATGATGGACGAAGGACAGATCCTGTTTGATATCCGCGGAGAAGAGCGAGCGCATACCACGGTGGACGATCTGCTGCGCCTGTATTCCGCGCGCCGTCACAAAGCGCTGGACAATGACCGGATGCTGCTGCAGGATAAAGGAACGGAAAAGCAATGATCAGACGTTTGGACGCGGTGTTCAGGCCCGATTCGAAATACAGGCCGTTTTTCCTGTCGATGGTGACCTTCGGCCTGGCGTACGGGCTGTACAAGGGCATCATCGACAACTATCTGGCGGAAATCGTGGGGATGTCCGGCTTTGACAAAGGGGTTTCCGAGTTCTTCCGGGAGCTGCCGGGCCTGATGCTCATTTTCATCCTGGCCGCGCTGTACACCTTTTCGGCGGAGCGCATTTACAAGCTCGGCGCGCTGTTCATGCTGACCGGCATGGCGGCGCAGGCCGCGGTGCCCGCAAGCCGCGCGGCCGTGATCCTGTGCATTTTCATCTACTCAATGGGCGACCATATGCAGCTGGGCATGCGCAACACGCTGTCTCTCCAGTATGCCCGCGAAGGCCGCGGCGGAGAAGCGCTGGGGCTGCAGAACGCCGCGCAGCAGATCGGCACCCTGGCGGGCTTTCTGGTCATCATCGGCACCTTTTCCCTGGTCAAGGCTTCGCCCGCCGTATACCGCACGGTGTTTGCCGTCAGCGCGGCCGTCATCGGCCTGGGCTTCCTTTCCAGCCTGCGTGTGAAAGGCGCAAGCGCCACGGATAAAAACAAACGCCGGTTTTACTTCCGGAAAAAATACACGAAGTATTATATGCTGGAAGTGTTTTACGGAGCGCGCAAACAGGTGTTTTTAACGTTCGGCCCCTATGTGCTGGTGCTGTTCTACGGGGCGGACGCCATGGTGATCAGCGCGCTGTTTGCCGTTTCCTCCGTCTGCGGCTTCTTCGCCTCGCCGCTCGTCGGAAAGATCATCGACAGGCTCGGCTACAAAACCGTGATGGTCGCGGATACGCTGATCCTGGTCGTGGTCTGTTTCTTTTATGGCTTCGCGCATCATATTTTTCCCATGCGCGCCGCCTTCATCGTATGCTGCCTGAACTATATTCTGGATTCCATCATCTCTCTGGCGTCCATGGCCTCCAACGTCTACGTCCAGGCCATCTCGGACAGCCCGGATGAGGTGAGGGCCACCATCTCCACCGGCGTATCCGTCAATCATCTGATCACGATCTTCATCGCGCTGTTCGGCGGATGGATCTGGAAGGC
>JAEEGL015191595.1_pt1 | contig 13648 bp, 13 predicted proteins | sample 9134231 | NCBI WGS metagenome assembly JAEEGL01 (sample SAMN16246548, study PRJNA631951) | gut metagenome | biome: gut microbiome; feature: rumen; material: fiber-attached | host: Bos | place: Iran: Karaj | collected 2018-10
CGGATGATTCATGCACTTTACCCAGTCGGCAAAAAACGCCGCGTAGTGCGCGCCGGAGGTGACCCGTTCGTCGGCGGTAATGCCGATCGGCAGCCAGCGTTTCATCCGCGCCTGCCCCTCCGAGTCCACAGCAGCCTCCTTCAGAACGCTGCCCAGTCCGACAAACAGGCTGACGTTGCCGAAGTTATAGATGTGATGCCACACATGGTGCAGCCCGATGGAGGCATTGTTTGTGATAAACATACCGCTGTAAAAGGGCAGTTCCTTCATCAGCACCTTCGGCGCAATGCCGTACCGGTCCAGAAAGCGGACGATCTGGACAATAACTGTCGCGAGTCCGGGAACCGCCAGCACCGCCTTCGCCAGCTTCTGTACGAAAACGTCGTCCTCCTCGTTCCTTCCGGCTTCCACCATGCCGTTCATCCTGTCACGGACATCAAAGAGCGTGTCCGACGGATCGAACTCGATTCTCAGCGTGATCTCCGCGCTGTCATTGTTCTGGCTTTCCTTGAGCGCAACGAATGAAACAGAGCAGTTTTTGCGGGCATAATACTGCTTGTTCATGATAAACCGGTTGATTTCCGGATGCTGGCTCACGGCACGCACATAGGCAGCGATAATGATCTGCATGAAGGTGACCTTCTCGCCCTGCTTGTTTTTCTCCGCAATATACCGGGTCAGCATTTCAAAGTCCAGCTTGTGCTCCAGAAACACCTGCGCGTCGCACCGCATCGGCATCAGATAAGGCGTTATCTGTACGATGGCGTCAACATCCCTCAGCCTTTTCCCGTCCGGTCTGTGTCCAAACATTTTCCGGTCCTCCCCCGACTCTGTGTTCAGAACAGATCGGAAGCCTTTTCAAGAGCTTCCTGCTGAGCCTGAAGCAGCCGCTCAAAGCCTTCGCGGTAATTGGCAGCCGTCGTCTTCAGTTCGGCGATCTGTTTGGTCAGGCCGTCCCTTTCCTCATTCAGTCCGTCCAGCCGCTCGGTCGCCTCCGCCTCCGCTTTCGCGCGGATCGCTTCGGCATCCTCCTTGGCCTTGCGGATCGTTTCGTCCCTGACCGTCTTGGCCATCTCCAGTATCTCACGGAAGCTGTTCTCATCTTCCGCGCTGATACCGCTCTTTACGGAAGCCGCCGGTGCGGGAGCTTCCCGGACCACGGTTGTCTTCTGGCGAAGATCCTTGATTTCTGCTTCCATCCGTTCCATTTCATCACAGATATCATCCAGAAACTCATCCACTTCTTTTCGGTTGTAACCTCTTGTTTCAATCGAAAACTCCTTGTTGCTGATCAGATCAACAGTAATACGTTCCATGGTCTCCTCTCCTCTCTTTATATCAAGCCACCCTGGGCCGGGTTTCAGTATCCGTATCCGCCGTAGCTCCCGTAGGAACCGGCGGCGGCAGGCATGCTGCCTGTATAGGGATTGTAATTGGGTGCCGGATTCTCTCCGCCCGGATACCATCCGGCCGCATTCTGGCTGACCCGTCTTTCACGGCGGGGCATATATTCCTCCGCCTGGACAGGCTGTGCCGCATAGGGCGGGGTGAAAACGGGTGCCGTCCCTTCGGCGTAGCTGCTCCGCTGTTCCGGGAGAATTTTCACGTCCGCCGGCGCGATCAGTACGATCTGCCCCCCGTTGATCGACCGGACGCTGCAGCCGAGCGTAAACGCCGCGCCTGCAAGCATATCCTGGCAGCGTATTCTCTCACTGTCATTGCCGATAGCGTCCAGCGATACAATCAGGGTTTCCCCGTTTTTCATGCATTCGATCGCTTCATAGCAGCTTCTCAGCGACGTCATGGCCATAATGTGCTCCACATGGGTATAGGTGCTGCCGGCGTTCTGCGCGAACACGCCGGGCATATAGGAGATATTGTTCCGCGGCATTTCCTCGGGCACAGGCTGCGCGGCCGCCATCCTGGCTTCCTCCCGGGCCGCCTGTGCCGCGCCGTAGCCGTAGGGATCCACGTTGATGGTGCTCTGCGCGTAGCTGTAATCCGCCGGAGGCGTCATTCCGGTAAAGCCCGTATGTGCATACGGGATCTGCTGAGGCTCGGATGCCGCGTATTCCGCTGCCTTATTCTGCGCGAGGCGTTCCTCTTCCCCGTTTTTTCTTCTGATGGGCCGATAGCAGCTGGTCCCTCCGTCCGGTCTTCTGGTCCCGTCCATCCTCACGGACGCCAGACGCGTCTTTACCCAGCTCTGCAGATCCTTCAAAGTCATTGGTTACCGTTCCTCCTTGCCCGGTCAGTTTCTCGGGCCGAATATGGCGCTGCCCACCCGGACCATGGTCGCCCCGCATTCCGCGGCCAGCCGGTAATCACCGGACATGCCCATGGACAGCTCCTCGATCTCTGTTCCCGGAAGCGCCTCTTCCCGCAGCTGCTCATACAGTTCCCTCATCCCCGTAAAAAGCCTGCGGAGGAGGTCGCTGTCCTCTGTCAGCGGCATCACCGCCATCAATCCGCGGATCCGGATCCCGTCCAGGCGGCGGATCGCGCTGATCAGCGGCCGTACCTCATCGGGGCGGACGCCGCCCTTCTGTTCCTCTCCCGCCGGATTCACCTCGATCAGGATCGGGATCCGCCTTTCCGCTTCCAGCGCCCGCCGGCTGATCTCCTCCGCCAGCGGCACTGAGTCCACCGACTGGATCATATCAACGCTGCCGGCGATATACCTGACCTTGTTGCGCTGCAGGCGGCCTATCAGATGGATCCTGAAATGCCCCTCCAGCTCCGGCAGCTTTTCCCGCAGCTCCTGTACCCGGTTCTCTCCGATCTCGGATATCCCGAGCTTTTCCAGAAGCAGGATGTCCTCCGCCGGCCTCGTCTTTGTCACGGCGATCAGGCGGGGAACCGGATATTTCCCTCCGGATGCTTCATTCAGCTCCTTCCGGATCTTCTCCAGCCGGGCTGAAAGGATCTCTTCCGTCACTGCTCTTTCCTCCCCGCTCAGAACAGGCGGACCGTCTGTCCCTCAAACAGGTAGCCCTGCTGAATGGCCTCTATGAAAGCCTCTCCGTCTTTCCTCTCCAGGATGTTCACCGGAACGAAGCCCTCAATGCCCCTGTCCACCACAACGATGCCGGGCATCTGGTCCTGAATGAAAATCGCCCGCTCCGGAACCTTCAGGGTGGAAACATTGTCGCCCAGTTCTCCCGTACAGGTGCGCACATACAGAACGGGCTGCACCGGCGCCTGGACACTCAGCCGGACCACCATTTCTCCCCCGCTCCGGGTGAAGGAAACGACCCTGGCCTGTACTGTCGTATCCTTGAAGCTTTCCAGCTTCAGTTCATAGCTCGCCCCTTCCACAGGGTTCCACTGCGGATCGCGGACCGTCATCAGAACGTTCCAGGAGCCGTCACGGACGATCCGGAAAACTGTCGTTTTTCCCTTCTGAACGGATGTCTGCTTCGGTTTTTCCCCGTTGAGCATGCTCCGCACCTGGGCAGGTGTAAACTGGTCATAATTTTCGACGGTCAGCCCGTACTCATAGCCGTCGGAATAAAAGCTGACGATGCCCTCCCACATGGCGGCAAACTGCTTTGTCCAGCTGCTGATACGCTGCAGCTGGCTCTGCTCGTCATCGTACAGGCGGGTCATGCGCTGATCCTCACTGTATTTCTGCCGCAGAAAGTTCTGCCGCGCAAGGATCGCCGCGCTGAGCAGGGTTTCCTGGTTTCCCATATTGCTCCTGCTGCCCCAGACGATCTCCCGGACCTGGCGCGCGCAGGTCATAACTTCCGATTCCAGCTTTTCCATCCTGACGTCCGTAGCTATCTCGGCACGGAGCAGTTTGATCTGGTATTCCTTGATCTGGTTCCGGTAATCCTGCAGCGTCGTCATTTCACGCGTGCTGAATCCGGACGAATAAACATTGCAGACCGTTGTCCCGCGGAAAACACGGGCGCCCTCATCCGCAATATAATCCACGCTGCTGACGCCTTCGGCGTCATAGGGTGTTTCATCGCGGACGATCAGGCAGTCTCCCGCGTAGCGGTTCCCGATCGTACCCGCGGATATGATACCGTAGCGTTCGGGTTCCGGTGTCAGCGCGGTGACCAGATACCAGACCACAAAGCCCAGCACAAGAACGATCAGCATGATCTGCAGCACGCTCATACGCCCGCGATCCTGCTGAGGTTCAGGCATCTGCGGCTGCTGCGGAGGCATTGTCTGATACAACGCTGTTTCCCCCTTCCCTGCGGATTATCAAATAATATTATCACAGAAAAGGAACTCTTGGCAACTTTTCCCCCGCATTATCCGATCCTGCAGAGCCATTCAGCCGGCCGGACGATCGCTTCCGCGGGATCTCCGTCCCGGATCTCCAGGGTCATCAGCGCCTTCTCCCCGCTGACCCGCTTCTTGACCGGGTTGACCGTCGCCATCACAAAAGCCATGCCGATCACGCTGACGTTGAATTCCCGCATCAGCTCCACCATTCCCTTGGCGGTCCCGCCTCCCTTGAGGAAATCATCCACGATCAGAGCGCGCTGATTTTCTTTTACCGCGCGCCGGCTCAGGCTCATCGTTTCAATGCTTCCGGATCCGGATACATAATTGATGTTCACCGCCGAGCCTTCATAAACTTTGGAGGAATGCCGGGCGATCACAAGCGGGACTCCCAGCGCGTTCGCGGTGGCAAAGGCTACCGGGATCCCTTTTGTTTCCATGGTCAGCACAAAATCCGGCGTGCCGGTATAATACTCCGTGGCGATGATCTCTCCCATCCGGTTCACGGCTTCCGGCTCACTGAGTATATCGGAATAATAGAGAAAACCGCCGGGCAGCACCCGCTCCTGTCCGCTGAGCCTGTCGCACAGCGTCTCAATATAGCCGCAGGCTTTCGCGGGGCTGATCACGGGACGGTAAATAACGCCCCCGGCTGCCCCCGTGACCGTCTCGATTTTCCCCAGGTCAAAAGTATCCGCCACCCGGCGAAGCGCGTCGATATCCTCGCTCATCGTGGATTTCGCCGAACCGAAAAGCTCGCAGAAGGAACTCAGGGTAAACAGGCGGTTCGGTGAATCGGACAGCATCTTCAGCATGGCGCTCATACGTTCATTACGGCGAATTTTTTCCACGGGTTTTCTCTCCTTCACCCTCGTAGTAAAACTTCATAAACAGATGGATTATAGCACTGAATTCGAATATTGGAAAGCTACATTCGGTAAAAAGTTCGGATTTTTCGGCTGAATTTTGCTGTTTTAAAAGGCAACGTCCGTCTTTTGGCAAAAAAACCGCTGCGGCCCGGAGCCGCAGCGGTTTGCATTCATCAATATGTTATTCCAGGAAAGGCTTGATCTCCTCCAGCAGCTGATCACAGTCCGCACTGTAGATTTCAAGTGTGATCGGTCTGCTGAGATCCAGGGAAAAAATCCCCAGAATGGACTTTGCGTCAACAACGTGACGCCCTGCCCGCAAATCCATCTCGAACGGATACCGCCCGACAATATTGACAAACTGATTGACGTTTTCCACCAGGCTCAGCCTGATCGTAACTGTCTTCATCCGTGAAGCACCTCCTTCGCAGCGGATGAATATATTATACTCCTTTTTCCGCGCTTTCGCAAATCAGTCGGTCGCCAGAGCGGCCTCACGGCTCGGAATGCGCAGCATCAGCGTGGTCTCCTCGGCATCCCACTCCGCCGTTCCGTTCATCAGCTTTGTCAGGAAAGACGCGTCGATGAAATGGCCGCTTCCGAAGTCGAAATCCTGTCTAGTCATGGGCAGCTCCACTCCATCCACGGAGGCCTGCCTTTCTGTCTTTCCGTTATATAGGCCTATGGTATAGCCTTCCGCTTCCAGAACGACCGTCTCCGTATCGTCTGTCAGTTCCCAGTCCTCCAGGCAGCGGACCAGGTCATCCAGGCTGACGCGTATGCGGCCTTCCGCTTCCCGCAGGCGGGGCGCGCGTTCAACCGGAATGCCGTCGCTCATTTCGCTCCAGCTCAGCTGTTTCCCGCCGTCGTTCAAAACGACCCATCCGGCGATATCCTCGGAGCTCAGCTCTACGTCTTCCTCCACCTCGGCCAGCTCCGGGGTTTCCGTCGCCTCGGGCACGGCAGTTTCGTCCGGCAGTTCTTCTTTCTCCGCCGCGGGGGTCTCCGCGGCAGTCACCGGTGTTTCTGTAACCGGAATCGGTGTCTCTGTGGCCGGGGCCGGGGTATCCGTAGCGGGAGCCGGCGTTTCCGTAACCGGGGCCGGGGTGTCCGTGGCGGGAGCCGGTGTGTCCGTAACCGGGACCGGGGTGTCCGTGGCGGGAGCCGGTGTTTCCGTAACCGGCGCCGGAGTTTCCGTGACCGGGACCGGCGTTTCCGTAACGGGGGCCGGGGTTTCCTTCGGTTCGGGCGTTGCGGTTATCTCCGGTGTCGGAGTGTCCGTCGGGCACGGAGCGATGTCCGGATTTTCAAACAGGTTGGTCTGCGTGGCTCTTCCCGCAATGCCGTCCTGAGCCAGGCCGTTGTAATACTGGAATTTTCTGACTGCGTTATAGGTCTGGCGGCCGTAGGCTCCGTCCGCCGCCCCTTCCGGCAGATAGCCAAGCTCGATCAGCTTTTCCTGAAGCCTGCGGACCTCCGCGCCCTTATCCCCCATGGCAAGATTGTGATATGCCGAAGTATTTGCCGTAATCAGCGGAACAGGAGCGGGTGTGACGGAAACGGTCGGTATCGCCGTCACCGTTTCCGGCATTTCGGTCAGGACTACGATCGCGGATTCCGGAACGGGAGTCAGTGTCGGGACAGGGGTTGCTACGGGAGCGGATGTGCTTTGTACGGCAACAAGGAATGTTGTCGCCATATAGGCAAGCATCGTCTTCAAAAGATCCATTTTTTACGCACTTCCTTCCCCTTTTCCCGGTTCGCGCATATTATATCAAAGCTTCCGTTTAATGACAAGAACCGTTTTTTATGGTATGATTCCCGATAGAACCAACGGGAAAGGGAACAGGTATGGAACGGCTGGAAGCAAGTGTCCTCGGCACCGTTTTCCGCAATGAGGAAAACGGTTATTCCGTTGTGTCCGTCCGTTCCGGACGGTCTGAAGTGACTGTTGTCGGCAATCTGCCGGAGCTGACCCCCGGCGAGCAGGTCCTCTTCTGCGGGGACTGGTCCGAGCACAAATCCTACGGACGCCAGTTCAGATGCGTCTCTTTCGAGATCCGGCAGCCAACCACGCTGCTGGGTATTGAGCGCTATCTTGCCAGCGGGGTCATCAAGGGCGTCGGACCTTCCACAGCTGAGCTGATCGTCTCTCATTTCGGTGAGGAGACCCTCTCCGTCCTCAGCGAGCATCCGGAGCGCCTGACAGAGATCCCCGGTATCGGGAAAAAGAAGATGGCTCTGATCGCCGAAAGCTACCGGGAACAGCAGGGTGCGCGCACAGCCATGATCTTTCTGCAGTCCTACGGCATTTCTCCGGCCCTTGCCATCCGTATCGGAAAGTATTACGGCGATCAGGCCGTGGATCTCATCAAGTCAAATCCCTACCGGCTGTGTGACGATCTGGAGGGGATCGGTTTCCGCACCGCGGACCGGATCGGCGCCGCTCTCGGCATCGCCCCGGACAGTGAAAACCGCGTCTGCTGCGCGATAAAATACGTGCTTCAGGAGGCCTCCGTATCCTCCGGGCATGTTTTTCTTCCTGAGGACGAGCTTTGCAGGCTTTCCGCAGGGCTTCTGCAGGTATCCGCCGATTACTGCGGCCGCTGCCTCGGCTCGCTTCTGTTCCGCAGGGAACTGGTTGCCGAAGCCGGGGAAAACGGTCCCCGCCGGGTCTATCTGCCTGTCTTTGAGCGTGCCGAAAAAGAAGTCGCGCTGCGGATCCGCGAACTGATGCTCGCCGTCCGTCCGGGAAAATACGCCGGATCCTCCCGCGCTGTGTCTTCTTTTGAAAAGAAGCACGGCATCTCCTTTTCCCTCCGTCAGCGGGAAACGATCGTCCAGGCGCTGGAAACCGGCGTCTTCGTCATTACCGGCGGACCGGGAACAGGAAAAACCACGATCATCAACTGTATCCTCGAGCTTCTTTCACAGGAAAACGAAACCGTCCTCTGCGCGCCGACGGGCCGCGCCGCCAAAAGGATGACGGAAGCCACCGGGCATGAAAGCAAAACGATCCACCGCCTTCTCGAATTCGGAGGGGAGGAGGGTACTTTTGCCCGGAATGCCGATAACCCCGTTGAGGCGGACTGCGTCATCGTCGACGAAGCCTCCATGATCGATATCCTTCTGATGCGCGCGCTGCTGCGGGCCATCGAGCCCGGCACCCGCCTGATCCTTGTCGGCGACGCGGATCAGCTTCCCAGCGTCGGCCCGGGCAATGTGCTCGGGGATATCCTCACCAGCGGTGAGGTTCCCTGCGCCCGCCTGACGGATATCTTCCGTCAAAGCGAAAGCAGCCGGATCGTTGTCAACGCCCACCTGATCAACAGCGGAAAAATGCCTTTGCTCAACGAAAAAGGAACAGACTTTTTCTTTGAACGGAAGCTCTCCGCGCTGGATGCCGCCGAAACGATCGTTTCCCTGGTGACGCGCCGTCTCCCCGCGTATCTCGGATTTCCGGAAAAGGAAGCCGCCTCTCAGGCGATCCGCAGCATCCAGGTCCTGGCGCCGACAAAAAAGGGGGACTGCGGCGTCAACCGCCTGAACGAGCTGCTGCAGGCGGCATTGAATCCTCCTGGAAAGAACGTTCCCCAGCTGACCTGGGGAAACACCGTGTTCCGCCTGGGCGATAAAGTCATTCAGAACCGGAACAATTACGATATCGCCTGGTTCCGGAATACGCCCGCCGTTCAGGATTCGGGGAACGGCATTTTCAACGGAGACGTCGGTTTTATCACAGCCGTCGATCCGCAGGAGCATACTTTGACGGTCCTCTTTGATGAAGAAAAAGCGGTCACCTACGAAACAGAGGATCTGGAAGATCTGAGCCCCGCGTACTGTCTGTCCGTCCACAAAAGCCAGGGCAGTGAGTTCCCGGTCGTTGTCATGCCCGTTGTCGGAGGTCCGCCGATGCTTCTGACCCGGAATCTTTTCTACACCGCGCTGACACGCGCCCGGAACCTGGTGGTCCTCGTCGGCAGCGAGGAAGTCATCCGCGCCATGGTTCAGAACGATCATATCGCGCAGCGCTGCACCACGCTGTCACAGCGCCTGCGGGAAACGGCGGATCTTTTATGAAGATGAGCATGAAGCTTCCTGTCCTTCTGAAGGAGATCCTGTATCCGGAAGGCGCGGTATGTCTGTGTTGCGGTACTGTTTCGGACGGAACCCGTCTTTGTCCCGCCTGCCGGGAAGAACTGCTTTACGGCGACATGCTCTCCTTCTGGCGCTTCAGGGATCTTTCGGGTGTTTCCGCTTATTCTCTCCGGCCCCACCGGGGCGTCGCGCGTTCCCTTGTCCTGCAGCTCAAGCACGGCGCCGTTTCCGGAGCCGCGAATGAACTGGCTTCCGTTCTTCTTCCTCTGCCCGAAGGCCTTTCCTTTTCTCCCGACACCGTGGTGACTTTCGTACCGATGCCTGCCTCCCGCCGGCGGGAGCGCTGCATCGATCACGGGGAAACGCTGGCCCGGGCCTTTGCGGATCGTCTCGGCCTCCCGTGCCGCCCGCTCCTGGCCCGGACAAACGTCCGCGCGCATACGCAGGAGGGGCTGGGAAAAACCCGGCGCGCCGCCAATCTGAAGGGTGTTTTTCAGCCGCTGGAGCCCATTCATTTCCCTGTTCTTCTGACGGATGACGTGCTGACCACGGGCACCACGGCGCTGCGCTGTATTGAAAGCCTGCGGTCCGCCGGCGCCTCGGAGATCACCGTCCTGACGGCCACCTATGCCATTTGAGCAGCCCGAAAACGCAAAGCTTGACAATCCGTCCATACAGGCAGTAAGATGTAATTTGGTATGTAATGGATTGGAGGAAATCTCAGGTGCTTGAATGTATCGTAACCAAATTCGGCGGAAGCTCTCTGGCCAACGATGAGCAGTTCCGCAAGGTTCGCAGTATTCTGGAACTGGAACCCACTCGCCGTTATCTGATCCCCAGCGCTCCCGGCAAGAGATATCCCACGGATGATAAAGTGACGGACCTTCTGTATTCCTGCCATGCGCTCGCCGCGGCCGGAAATACTTTTGAAGATCAGTTCGTGAAAATCCGTGAGAGATATCTTTCCATTGCACAGAATCTGCATCTGAAGGTCGATATCGAATCCGCGCTGGATCAGGTGCGTCAGGGCATCGCTTCCGGAAACAGCCGGGACTGGTGCGCCAGCCGCGGTGAATATCTCTGCGGCCTGCTGATGGCGGATTACCTGGGCTGGCGTTTCGTAGACGCTGCGGACGGTATCGTCTTCCGTGAAGACGGGATCCTGGACGATGAGGAAACGCAGACCCGCCTTTCCGCCCTGCTGGCGGACGGAAAGCCTTCTGTTGTTCCGGGCTTCTACGGCGCCACGAAAAGCGGTGAAGTCCGTACCTTTTCCCGCGGGGGCAGCGACATCACCGGCGCCCTTGTTTCCCGCGCCGTCAACGCAGATGTCTATGAGAACTGGACGGATGTGTCCGGTTTCCTGATGGCGGATCCCCGGATCATTGACGGGCCTGCCGAAATATCCTCCATTACGTATAAAGAGCTCCGTGAACTGAGCCACATGGGAGCCTCCGTGCTTCATGAGGATGCCATGTTCCCCGTTCACCGGGCCGGGATCCCTACCAATATCCGCAACACCAACAAGCCCTATCACCCCGGCACGCTGATCAGCAAGAACGCGCCCAACGAGATCTCCGTTCCCACCATCACAGGTATTGCCGGCCATAAAGGCTACAGTGTTATCAGCATCGAAAAAAATATGATGAACAGCGAGGTCGGTTTCGGCCGCAAGGTGCTTCAGGTGCTGGAGGATGCGGGCATTTCCTTTGAACACATGCCCACCGGCATCGATTCCATGTGCGTGGTGGTCGCCAGCGAGGCGCTTGCGCCGCACCGGGAGGAAGTCCTGCAGAAGCTGGAAGCGCTGGTGGATGACAGCGGCTCCGTTTCCGTCAACGACAATATGTCCATCATTGCCACGGTCGGACGCGGCATGGTGCACAACTGCGGCACCGCTGCCCGTCTCTTCAGTGCCATGAGCCGTTCACGGATCAACGTCCGCATGATCGATCAGGGCTCCAGCGAGCTGAGCATCATCGTCGGTGTCAACGACAGTGATTTTGAAGCCACAATCCATGCCATCTACCACGAGTTTGTCGGATAAGGAGGGATCCGGGTGAAGGTTCTCGTCACGGGCTGTGCAGGTCAGTTGGGATGGGATGTTATGGAGACGCTTCGCCGCCGGAATATCGAATGTGTCGGTGTTGATATCGATGACTTCGATTTGACGGACGGGCCGGCAGTCAAAGCCTATGTGATTCGCTGCAATCCCGACGTGATCGTTCACTGTGCCGCCTACACCGCCGTGGATAAGGCAGAATCCGATCCGGAAAGGTGCGCTGAGGTCAACGGGATGGGGACCATGAATCTGGTCCGCGCCGCCCTGGCCGTCAACGCCAAGCTTGTCTATATCTCCACCGATTATGTTTTCCCCGGCACGGGGACCCGTCCGTGGGAGCCTGACGACGCTTACGGCCCCCGGAATATTTACGGCATGAGCAAGGTCCAGGGAGAAACAGCCGTACGCAGTCTGATGACCCGGTTCTTCATTCTGCGTATTTCCTGGGCATTCGGGCTGAACGGCAGCAACTTTGTCCGCACGATGCTCCGGCTGGGCGCAGAAAGAAGCGAGCTCCGGGTCGTCGATGACCAGATCGGCTCCCCCACCTACACCAAGGATGTTGCCCGGATGATCTGCGACATGATCCCGACCGAAAAGTACGGCATATATCACGTATGCAACGACGGTTTCATGTCCTGGGCACAGTTCGCGCAAATGATCATGGAACGCGCGAATCTGCCCTGCCGGATCGTCCCCGTCAGATCAGAAGAGTATCCGACTCCTGCCCGCCGGCCTCTGAATTCCCGGATGAATACACAGAAGCTGACGGAAGCGGGATTCCGCCCGATGCCTTCCGTCCGGGACGCTCTGGACCGGTATTTTAAAGAATTGTATCCGGATTGATCGATCCGGCTCTGAGACCTTTCAGAAAGTCCTCCGGAAGAGGCGCCTGAAAGGTCATTTTTTTACCTGTCCGCGGGTGGTCAAAGCTCAGGGAGTACGCATGCAGCATCAGGCAGGGCACGCGCACTCCTTTTTCATATCCGTAGATCGGATCGCCGCAGACAGGATGATGGATGGAACGCATATGCACACGGATCTGATGGGTCCGCCCGGTCAGGATATGGACATCCAGCAGCGCGCAGGCCTTCCCTTCCGCGAGCACCCGCCATTCCGTCACGGCCTCCCGGCCCTCCGGATCCGGCGCCATTTTTTTGCGGTCCTTTTTGCTGCGGGCGATCGGCAGCTCGATACGGCCCTCCTTCTCCTTTGGGATCCCCTCCGTCAGAGCGCGGTAATGCTTTTCGATCCGCCGCTCCTGCAGCATCCGGCTCAGGGCAAGCTGGGTCTCATCGTTTTTGGCCACCATCAGCAGCCCGGAGGTGTCCTTGTCCAGCCGGTGAACGATCCCGGGGCGCAGCTCGCCGCCGATGCCGCCCAGGTCTTTCAGGTGATGGAGCAGCGCGTTCACCAGGGTGCCCTCCCCGTGGCCGGCCGCCGGATGGACCACCATGCCGCGCGGCTTGATCACCACGGCCAGATCATCGTCCTCATAAAGGATCTCCAGCGGAAGATCCTCCGCCTGCGGCGCAGCTTCCTTCGGCTCCGGGACCCGGAGAACGACCGTTTTCCCCTCCGGAACCTTTGTACCCGCCTTGAGGCAGGCTTTCCCGTCCATCAGGCAGCAGCCCTGCTCCATCAGCGCGGCGACCCGGCTGCGTGTCAGGCCGGTCTTCTCGCTGAGCAGGACGTCCGCCCGCCGTCCGTCTCCGGAAAAAGAATACTCATTCATTCTTCAGCTCTCCTCTCTTTCCGAAAAGAAGGTCGGCCATGACCAGAATACAGCCGACAGTCAGCGCGGTATCCGCCAGGTTGAAGATCGGAAAGGAAATAAACAGGGTCTCGATCATATCGGGAACAGCCCCGCTCACAAAGCGGTCAAGCATATTTCCGGCAGCGCCGCCGAGCATCAGCATCAGTCCCGTCATTGCCGGCAGCGAAACCTGTTTTTTCCGGAGATACAGAAAGCCCGCCAGAATGACCGCCAAGCTCAGCATGCCCAGCAGCCACGGCCTCCCGCTCAGCAGGGAGAAGGCCATGCCGGTATTTTCCGCATAGCGCAGCCCGATCACCCCGGGGATCAGCTCCAGGCCCTCCGCCGGGATCCGCGGGGCCAGCGCCTTTGTGACCCGGTCGGCGGCAAAAACCGCCGCGGCGATCCAGATTTCCTTACGCACCTTTCTCCTCCCGCGTCAGCTCGTCATACCGCTGAATCAGTTTTTTCATCACCTTCAGCCCGTCAGTCAGGAGCAGCGCCTCCTGATCGGTTTCCGTCCGCAGCACCAGCGAGGCGGCGCTCATCTTCCCGAAGGACAGGCGCGCGTCCGTCTCCGCCACAGCCCGGAAAAGCGTGGCGATATCCGGAATATACCGC
>JAEEGL016173886.1_pt1 | contig 13648 bp, 11 predicted proteins | sample 9134231 | NCBI WGS metagenome assembly JAEEGL01 (sample SAMN16246548, study PRJNA631951) | gut metagenome | biome: gut microbiome; feature: rumen; material: fiber-attached | host: Bos | place: Iran: Karaj | collected 2018-10
AAAGGTTCGCCCCAATCACCGCTATACCTACGATGCCTGCGCACTGATGGTGATTCAGGACGAATATACCTGGGCGAAGGCGGCGTTTGAAGCGTCCGACTTCGGAACAAAGGCAGCGGTATGCGTGGTGACGAATCAGATTTCTGATGATGCCAACGGCTGCAATATCGACCAGGACGAAGTGTGGCTTCAGATCGTCCGTGTCGGGGATGTTTTCTGCACACACTATTCGCTGGATGGGGAAAGGTTTGATATGGTCAGGCTTTTCCACCTGCCTGTCGGAAAAACGGTGAAGGTGGGCATGGAGGCGCAAAGCCCCGCAGGAGAGGGCGGCCTCCGCTTCTTCAGTGATGTTTCGCTTGAGAACAGAACTGTGGCCAATCTGCGGAAAGGAGTCTGACCGGCACCGCTCATTTTTTTAACCGTTCGCGGAAAGCCCTGGGTGTTATTCCTTCGCGCTCTTTGAAAACCTGTGAGAAATAGTTCCTGGTGCTAAAGTGCAGGAGTTCACTGATCTCCTGAATTGGCTTTATTGTGGTGGCCAGCCAGATTTTCGCATACTGGATGCGGATATCTGTAAGGTAGCCGGAGATACGGATCCCCATCTCATCGTGAAAGAGTCTGGAAAGGTAGTATTCCGTATAGCCGGCGCTTTTTGCGATGTCTGCAAGTTCGATATTCTCCATAAAATGTGCCTGGATATACTCACAGCACGCAAGAACAGGCTGGGAAATACTGCTGTTGTGCTTTAGGTCATTTACCTTAAGTACGTATTTTTCCAGTGTCTGTTCATGGATAAACGCAATATCAGTCAGAGTCCGGCATTTTTCCACCTGCCGAATCGCCCGGATCTCCATGTCACGGGCTGTCTTAATGGAAAGACCACCTCTAATTGCCGCATCGCAGCACTTCGAAATAAAGATGATCACAGCTGTTTTTGCTTCTCTGACAGGGTCCCCCGTAAGGTAATTGTCGGGTGTTGCCTTTAACCTGGATGCGCCGAGCAGTTCTCCATAATGCAGATTTCCATCCTCTACGTATTGCAAAAGAAGTTTTTCCCGGTTATATGCATTTTCGTAATCCAGGAAATGCTTTTCCGGGGTATTATCAACCCTTTCGGCATTCTCTTCCTGCATGGTCCGGTAACAGATTCGATCCGGAGAAAGAATCTGTCCGGTAGCCGCAAAATGCAGCATGCGGATGTACTGGTGCAGCTGTGCGGCAGTCAGAACGGGCAGGTCGATGAGCATGTGCCTGCCGGCGCTCCTCAAAGGCAGGGAAATGTCGAGGGCAAGTAAATGTTCTTCGATCGTCCGCTGTGAGGTTTCGCTGGTAAAAAAAGGTCCTATAAGAACCAGTGTATCCTTAAGTTCCTCTGTCAGCCGGGTATATTCTCCGAACCACACAAGACCTATAGTGTCACTGACGACAAAAGGCAGGTTCAGTTCGGTAAAACTTAATGCGTGCTCTTTGCATCCGCCAAGATCCAGAAATGCTTCATACTCCTTCCGGTTGGAACTGGTTGTATAGTAGAGTTTACCGTTCCGGCCCATGCACCAGACGGAGAGCATACTGCCGGCGTACAGCAGTTGTGTCAGCAGTGAGAGGCGGGCAGCCGGATTCCGTTCATCTAATTCCATAGTCCCTCTTTCAAGATGATCTATAACAGTTCAATTGTCGCAAATAAACAATTGTCAGCGCTAATAATTATACTATGTCCGGGCGCCTGTCATGAAATAATCGTATATGGAACACACGATATATCGAAAGTGCGCAAAAAGCAGAGGGGAAGCAGTTTGGATAAGGGCAGAACTGCATGAAGGAGAGGTTCCGGGAAGGAGACACTAAGATGGATGCTTTTGATCTGACTGGAAGAGTTGCATTAATAACCGGCGGAGGTACCGGAATCGGCAAAGGCTGTGCAAAGATACTTGCGGCATACGGCGCAAAGATCATGGTAATCGGACGCCGCATCAGCAAGCTGGAAGAAACAAAAGAAGAAATCGAAAAAGCGGGTGGTGTCTGTGCCTGCTTTTCTGCTGACCTTACGGTGGAAGAAGAATGCAAAAAGGCCGTGGAAGCGTGCCATGACATCTTCGGCAGGCTGGACATTGTGATCAATTCGGCGGGCGGCAGAGGCAGCCATGGCACACTGGAGGATGAGTTCAAAAGCGACAGCTACCGGCAGACAATGGCAATGGATCTTGATTCGACGTTCTGGGTTATTAAGTATGCCTATCCGTATTGCGCAGAAAATAATAGCGGCTCAATTATCAATATCGCGTCTCTGGCTGCTCTCCGCGCATCGGGGCCGATCGTTTACACAGCAGCTAAGGGAGCAATCCGCAGCATGAGTAAGACGCTTGCTGCCAGATTTGGCAGCTGTCACATCCGTGTAAACACGATCTACCCCGGGTTTATCATCACAGAAATGACCGAAAAGGTGCGCGAGAATCCGCAGATGATGGAACACTTCACCGGGGAGTCCCCGCTGGGCCTGGTCGGAGAAGTGGAGGACATCGGATACTGTGCCCTTTATCTGGCAGGTGATGCTGCGAAATTTGTGACCGGGCAGGACTTCGTTATTGATGGAGGGGCTACCTGCGGGGCATAGTAATCGGATGGGCGGCATCAGCCGGCCCATCCGATTGCTTATTGGGGTAAGTTCAGTTTTCCTCAATATGGCTGCTTCTTTGCCTTGCCCGTGCCTAGATGCGAATCCATTGCTTCTGGGCCTCGAAAAACTTATCCACCATCTCCTTGATCTCTGCAAGCGAGCACATTGTGGCCGTGAGCGGATCGAAATAGCAGGCCTGGTAAATCATGTCGCGGTCGCCTGTGAGCGCACCTTCGACAGCCATCTCCTCGCAGCGGGCGCTGACGTTGTTTAAAAGTGCGAGCTGGGGAGGCAGCGGGCCGACATGGATGGGCTCCAGTCCCTTCCTGCTGGCAAGCACCGGCACCTCGACGCAGCATCCCTCCGGCAGATTGTCGATGAGGCCGAAATTGCGCACGTTGCCGTTGAATTCAAAAGGCGTTCCGTCGCCGAAAACGGCGTTGAAGATAGAGGCGGCATATTCGTTGCCGCGGGCTAGATCCACCGGCTCGGTCATGAACTTGCCGAATTCTTCCTTACGCCGGGTGACATGGCTTTCCTCGCCCGGCACATGCACGCGGCTGTTCCACAGATCCAGGCGGTCCAGGCCCGGATTCCAGCCGGTGCCGTGCGTGCAGTACTTCTCCAGAAGGTCAGGCCTCTTGCGGAACCACCACACATACTCGCTGTTGTGGCCGGAGGATTCGGTAACATAGTAGCCAAGGTGCAGGAACATCTCGTTGCGCACCTGCTCCTCGTTGTATATCTCGGGGCGCTCGGTGACGGCCTTGCGGATGAGCGGGATGGCGTCCTTTCCGTTCCAGTCAAAACGGATATAGTGCGCCTGGTGGTTGATGCCCGCTGCGGTGTAGGTGATCTCGTCCATGGGAGCGCCGATCCACCGTGCGAGCATCGCTGCAGTTCCCTGCACGCTGTGGCAGAGTCCGCTCGTGCGCACCCCGGAAATCTCCTGCAGCGCGCGGCAGACCATGGCCATCGGGTTGGTGTAATTAAGGAAGATAGCATCCGGGCAGTACTTTTCGATGTCCTTCACGATCTCGATCAGTTCGGGGATAACGCGAAGGAACCGGAAAATAGCGGACGGCCCGCGCGTATCTCCTACGTTGATGGAGATGCCGTACTGCTTCGGGATGATAAGCTCGTTCAGTTCGGCCTGGTCGTTGCCAACCCGGATGGTCGTCACAACACCGTCGGCACCGGGAAGCACCTCGCGGCGGTCCGTGGACATCTCGACAGTCGCAGGATAGCCGCCGGCCTCGATAATGCGGCGCACGCATTTTTCCGCATCCTTAAGGGCGTCCGAGTCAATATCGACGAGACCGATTACTGCGTCCGCGAACGCCGGAAAAGTCAGAAGATCTCGCACAAGATTCCTCGTAAAGGTCACACTGCCGGCACCGATAAATACTATCTTTTTACTCATGCAGGAACACCTCCTTATGTTGTTTTGCTGAGTCAGGGCCCATTGCAATCTGCCGTAACCTGATAGATCCACCATAACCATCCGGTGCAGCTGCAAGCCGTCGGATTACACTTCTTTTTTACCACATTTCAGGGGCTTCCTGCCGTCGAATATACAAAATTCTTTCCCTTGCCGCGAAAGAACTGTATGTTATATAGTAAATTGATTTAATCTCTGCAAGGCCGGAAACAGAACAACCATAAAAAAGAGGTAACTGACATGTTTAAACGGATTTTCGAAATCACCGGAAATGTAGCTATCGTAACAGGGTGCTCTTCAGGACTCGGCGTCCAGATGGCGCATGCTCTGGCAAACCAGGGCTGCAAGATTGTTGCGATTGCCCGCAGACAGGATATGCTGGAGAAGGTCTGCCAGGAAATCGCGGAGCAGCACGGCGTGGAGACCATGCCGATCCGCTGCGATATTACCAATACAGAAGAAATTGAAGCTACCGTGAAGAAGGTTATGGAGCGCTTCGGCCGCGTGGACATCCTTATCAACAACGCGGGCACCGGCGCCGTCGACCACGCGGAGAATATCACCGACGAGCAGTTCCAGAAGGAATTCGACGTCGACCTTTTCGGCACGTTCAAGTTTGCGCGCGCTGTGGCCAACCAGGCGATGATCCCGCAGAATTACGGCCGCATCATCAATATTGCCTCCATGTACGGTCTGGTCGGCAACAAGATCGCAGGTTCCGCTCCCTATCACGCAGCCAAGGGCGGCGTTGTCAACCTGACCAGGGCGCTTGCCGCGGAATGGGGCAGGTATAAGATCACCGTGAACGCGATCTGCCCCGGATATTTCTACACTCCTCTCACCACCGACACCCTGAACAGCGATTTCTTCCAGCAGAATGCCAAAACTATGATCCCGCTGGAGCGTTACGGCAACGAGGGCGAGCTGGATACCGCAGTAGTTTTCCTCGCTTCTCCGAATTCCTCCTATGTGACCGGCATCGCGCTTCCTGTCGACGGCGGCTACACCTGCATGTAAATGATCTGAAGAAACACAGTTAAAACTATTGCAAGGCCCGGAACTGAAAAGTGTCCGGGTCTTTTTCATGGAGATCCCGGTGAACAGAACATCAGCACGAAGTCCTTACTATGGCGGATTGAGAAATGTGCAGAGGGACGTTATTATTGGATTGAACGGACTGTCACAATTCTATTTGAATCAATAACGTCCGATATAAGCACGCGGAGAAAAGCGACGCATAATCCAGGCATCATATAAACCGGAGGGTGCAAATATGAAAAAGAGACTGATCAGCCTGATAACATCGGCCGCTATGCTGGTAATGCTTCTCGCCGGCCTTAAGCTGGAAGTATACGCGAAGACCTACACGATAACCTATGACCCCAACGGCGGAACGCCCGGACAGGGCTTTGTGGAGACCGAACAGGTCACACTGAGCGATACCGCCCAGGAGTCATGGTTTACGCCCTATTATCACGAGGAAGACGTAGCTCCGCCGGCGGGAGCGGTCTTCGACGGCTACGACGTCAACGGGCAGAGGGTGGCGGCGGTCACCGCAGTCCAGTCCCTGCTTACGGAGAACACTCTCATCAAGTATCTCTGGAAGATCGAGAAGTACTACACAATAAACTATGATGTAAACGGCGGCACCGAGGGACCGGACTGGGTGGACAGCGTCCAGGTCAAGCTGAACGGATCGGGTTCTGTCGATCCGTGGTATACGCCGAATTATTCGGATCAGGTCGCGGCCCCGCCCGAAGGGATGGAGTTCGACGGCTTCGATGTCAACGGAACAAAGGTGGCGGCGGTCACCGCGGTTCAGTCCCTGCTCACGGAGAACACTACGATCAAATATCTCTGGAAGGAAAGCGGCGTTAAGAATTACCTCCCTGAGGCAGAAACCGACACCATATTCAAGAAAAGATCCCTGCGCCCCATTATCTTCAGATTCCATCGCAAAACTGATGATGATAAGACTATTGATCTCTTCAGGAACCTCATCGTGGATCGCGCAATTCTTGACAGGTCGAATTACCGGATAAGCCGTGGAAGTCTCGTTGTCGAGCTGAATCCGGATTATCTCGAGTCCCTGCCCGAAGGGGAGCACACGCTGCAGCCGGTATTCGAGGACGAGATAGGTCCGGTGGTCAGCTTCCGGATCGAAAAGGAAGGCAGCTCCGCACCGGCCTCTGCTCCGGCCTCTGCCGTTCAGCATGAGCACAGTTTTGACTGGGAGGTAGTAAGAGAAGCCACTCCCGTCTCCGACGGAGAGATGGCCTATGTCTGCAGCGAATGCGGTGCGGTTTCCCAGCGCCTGCCGCTTTCCGGCTACGTGGCGTTCAACTGGGATCTGGCGGAGAAGATAAAGAACGCACAGCCCGGCGCGGCGGTCAGTGTGAAGACCAGCATGTGGGTCAGCCTCTATGCGATCTCCCTCGATGAGCTGGCCAGGCGGCCGGACGTGAGTGTGGTTATCGATTTCAGGTATCAGGGAGTGAATTACCAGGTTACAATCCCTGCCGGTGCGGATATCGCGGCGCTGAAGGATGAGAACGGCTATGCCGGATTCCTCTTCCTCGGAACGAAGTTCGGCCTGACAGTGCCGGAAGAAAGGTGAGGCCGACTGCCGGCGGATCGGACAGTATATCGGGCATCTGACAGTTATAAATAAGGAGTGTCTCTCATGTTCAGCGATGCTGGGCAGGAAAGGCACTTCTTTTTTGCCGACAGAGTATTGAAATAATGATTGCTCAATGATTCCTAAAAGTTGCTATTTTTATAGGATAGAGTTGCCGACGGTGGAGAAAGAAATATAATAATGTATAGTTAAACGATTGATGAGGCGCCATCAATCAGCATATTTACAGTACGCAAAACGAAACTATAGGGAAAGGATGGATGAAAATGAAAAAGTTTTTCAAAAAGGCCTTAGCCGTTTGTGCATCCTGCATCATGCTGGTAGGTCTTACAGCATGCGCTGGTGCACCGGCACCTGCCGCAGCACCTGCTGGTGACAGCGCAGCTCCTGCAGCAACCGAGAGCAGCGCACCGTCTGGAGACTATGTCAAGCTTGTGTTATGGGCTGTCGGAAGTGCTGATACCAATGACTGCAACGAAGTAGCAGAAGCGGTCAGCAAGATCACCCGTGAGAAGATCGGCTGCGAGATCGAGCTTGTTCGCGGACAGGATGCTGAGCAGATCAACCTGGCTCTTACCACTGGTGAACCGATTGATCTTCTTTGCTACAACAATATCAGCGGCCAGTTCAATACCGTAGTTAACAATAACTGGGCATATCCGCTTGACGACCTGCTCGAGGAATACGGCCAGGGCGCGAAGGCAGTCATCAACCAGTACGACCTTGAAGCCTGCAAGTACAACGGAGTTCTCTATGCGCTTCCTAACCAGAAGGATACCTCCCGTGCGGCAGGTTTCGCGATGCGCAAGGATATCTGCGACGAGCTGGGCATCGAAGTTCCCGAGTTCGGTTCCTACGAAGAGATGCATGACATCCTCGTAAAGGTTCACGAAGCATATCCGGATATGTATCCCCTTGTTCCTACATGGGCAGGCGGCGGCATGCAGACAACTCTGCCTACAGATCCGCTCGGCGACAGCCTTGGTGTTCTTGAGGATGCCCGTACGGACTCCACCACCGTCGTAGACCAGGCCGAGACAGAGTCCTTCAAGGAGTTCTGCGAAATGATGTGGCAGTGGAATCAGGAAGGCCTGATCATGCCTGATGCCACCACGACAACAGAGAATGCTCTTCTTTCCAGCAACGGTTTTGCAATGTTCGAGAACTGGAAGCCGGGCAAGGAGCTTGAGGTTTACAAGGGCAACGGCAAAGAAGTTTACTTCATGAAGATACATGGCCCGATCAAGCACACCGCTATCCCGAACGGAAACTCCTGGATTATCCCTTATTCTTCCAAGCATCCTGAGGAAGCGATGAAGATGTGGAACCTGATGTATACCGATGCTGAGATCTCCAACCTGCTGATCAACGGTATCGAAGGCAAGCACTGGGTATGGGCAAATGACGAGCACACCCTGATCAAGTCCCCTGAAGGTGTTGATCCTAACGCTTCCGGTTATTCATCCGTTGACTGGAGCTGGCCGAATCAGCAGATCACCCCTGTTTGGGAAGGTGCTGAGGATCCCGATCTCTGGACCAAGCTCAATGAGTTCAACAACAGCGGTGTACCGAGTCCTGCAATGGGCTTCGTATGGGACAGCAGCTCTGTGATGAATCAGGTCACGGCCTGCAACAACGTTTCCGCTACTTACAGAACCGCTCTTATGTGGGGTTCGATTGATCCTGCGGAGAACCTTCCGAAGTACATCGAAGAGCTGAAGGCTGCGGGTATCGACGAGATCATCGCCGAGAAGCAGAAGCAGCTTGATGAGTTCCTTGCCAACAAGTAATTCTGCCTGAAGGAATATTCCGGTTCGACGGAGCCGGATGTTCGGGTTTGACGGAGCCACCTTTCCGGTTGCTCAGAGCCGGCAGCTATATGCCGCGAACAGCTCTTAACAGGAGCAGCACATGATGGTTTTTCCCGGCAATAAGGCTGAAAGCGCCTTTTTGCTGAATTGCCGGGGAATCATGTGCGGAAGAGACTCGGGTTGGGAGAACCGCGGAACAAGCGCCAGCGAGGGCTCTGTGCTTCGGAATGGTGGCTCCCAATATCATGTGAAAAAGGGGGCGGGTTACACTTGAGTAAATTAGGAAAAGCATTAAAGCACTATTGGCCGATGTATGTAATGTTCTTACCCGGCGTAGTGTATCTTTTTGTTAATTCATATATTCCGATGTTCGGCGTGCAGATCGCTTTCCGACAGTACAACGCCGCGAAGGGCGTATATGGAAGTCCCTGGGTCGGATTTAAGAATTTTGAGTTCCTCACCCGGACCAAAGACGCGTGGATCATGATCAGAAATACGGTTGCGTATAATCTCGTATTTATATCACTGGGCACGGTCCTGGCCGTAACTACTGCGATTATCCTTAATGAGATCCGCAACAAGACGGCAAAACAGTTATATCAGACGATCATTCTGATCCCTTTCCTGATCTCGATGGTTATCGTCAGTTATCTTGCCTTCGCTTTCCTGAGTACCAGTAACGGATATATCAACAACTCATTAGTAAAGCTGTTTGGCATAAAAGCTATTGACTGGTACAACACGCCGAAATACTGGCCGTTTATCCTCGTAATCATCAATATCTGGAAGGGTCTTGGATATAATATGATCCTGTACTACGCCACCATCTGCGGTATTGACGGTACTTTGTACGAAGCAGCGGATGTGGATGGCGCTTCCCGCTGGCAGAAGGTGGTGCATGTTACACTGCCCGGCCTGAAATCAACCATCATCATACTGACACTTATGGCACTCGGCGGAATCTTCCGTTCGGATTTTGGTCTTTTCTATCAGGTTCCCCAGAATTCCGGTCCACTGATCAATGTGACTCAGACTATCGATACCTATGTCTACCGTGGTCTGATGCAGAATAACAATATAGGAATGTCTTCAGCAGCAGGTCTTTATCAGTCGGTTGTCGGATTTGTGCTGGTAGTTACCGCCAATGCGATAGTCAGAAAGATTGACAATGACAGCTCGCTGTTTTAAGAGGAGGGGCATCACATGGTCAAAAGAGACAGGGGATTTCAGATCTTCGCTAATACACTGATGATTATACTTGTTATCTGTGTGCTTGCGCCTTTTTTCCTTATGCTCATGTCGTCGCTCACTGATGAACAGACATTGATCGCAAACGGATACAGTTTTTTCCCTGAAAAGTTCAGCACCTATGCCTATAGGTATCTGCTCGTTCAATCCGGCTCTGTGGCACACGGTTACTATATCTCGATCATGATCACGGCGATCGGGACCTTCTGCAACTTGTTCATTACATTGTTATATGCATATCCGCTTTCGAGAAAGGAGCTTCCGGGAAGAAATATATTCGCGTTCTATCTCTTCTTTACGATGCTTTTCTCGGGCGGCCTTGTCCCTGCATACCTGATGTGGACGCAGACGTTCCATATCCGCAATACGATTTTCGCACTGCTGATCCCGGGCTTGCTCATGAGCCCGTTCAACGTCATTATGATGCGTACTTACTTCACGACCAACATTCCGGACGAAGTTATCGATGCGGCAAGAGTTGACGGAGCTAATGAGTTCAAGATTCTCTTCGGGATTGTCTTCCCCATGGCTGTGCCGATCACCGCTACGATCGGACTTCTGGTCGGACTTGCGTACTGGAATGACTGGATGAACGGTCTGTACTATATCAATGATGACAGGCTGTACAGTATTCAGGTGCTGCTCATGAAGATTCAGAGGAATCTGGACCAGCTGAGGCAGCAGGCGCAGAACGGAAGCGGAAATGTCAATATGGCGGATCTGCCGTCAACTTCGGTTCGAATGGCTTTGACTGTCATGGGTATTCTGCCCGTTATGATCATATACCCCTTCCTGCAGAGGTATTTCGTGAAGGGTATTACGATCGGTGCAGTAAAAGGGTGATATGAAATATATCCTTATAGATCAGGTCTTTTCTGTGAGCAGGGCAGAACCCGGGCTCGCGGGAAAGGCCTGATTTTTCATTATTATTCAGTATCCGGCAGATGCCGGGGGAGAACGGAAAGAAAGGAGTACGCCATGTCTCTATGGGTTGGGGCCAACTATCACCCTCACGACTGGTCCATCGACCGCGTCCGCACCGATATCCGGCTTATGCGGGAGGCGGGGTTTACCAGAGTCCGCCTCGGACACCTCTGCTGGGACAGTTATGAGCCTGCGGACGGAGTTTATACCTTTGACTGGTTCGACGAGGTCATGGACCTCTTCGCCGATGCAGGTATCGGCGTGATCCTGGATCTCTCCACACATCCCGCTCCCACATGGGTACATGTCCTGTGCCCGGGCTGCAGCATTGTCTCGGCCTCCGGCGCGGTCCAGGCTCCGTTAAGGCGCTACATGGAAGACGTGGACGACCCGGAATACCAGCACTACGCCTATAGGTTTGTCTCCGAACTGATAAGCCGCTACAAGGACCACCCGGCACTCGAGGGCTTCGGGCTCTGCAACGAGCTCGGCGACGGATACCCCTCATATTCCGAATACGCAAGAAAACGTTATATTGCGTGGCTTGAAAGAAAATACGGCGACATCGAAAAACTGAACCAGGCCTGGAACACCCGCCGCTGGTCCAGGAAGATGCAAAACTTTGACCAGATACCCATGCAGCAGAACGAGATTTCCTGCGGCGCACCGGAGGCCTGGCTGGACATGCGGCGGTTCTTCGGCGAGGGCGTAGCGCGCCACATTGTCAACTTAAGCCGGATCGTGGAAAAACTCGCACCGGGCGTTCCTTACTCCTCCAATCACTGGTCCGAGCGCCCCGGTTTCGGCTTTGACTACATTCCGGAGGCAGACCAGCTCTCCAAATATGCTTCCGGCATGGGATTCTATCCCGGCCTGAAGCCTGGCAACAGGGAGGGACTCTTAGGCACGCTTACGACTCATGAGCAGCGCCTCGCGGAGACGGGCACCCCCATGTGGTTCCTGGAGTTCGTGACGGGCGGTCACGGGGAATATGAAGGGCCTGAAGGCCTCATCCGCATGTATGCAATGCTCGGCCTGATCTACCGCACCCAGATGGTGCTCGGCTGGACATGGCGCAGCATGCTGGGCGGCGAAGAGCAGTACCTTTACGGACTTCTGGATCACGACGGCGAACCGAGCCGCAAGTACTATGAATTCAAGAAGCTGGCGGCAGATTTTAAGATCCTGGAAAACTTCAGTTTTCCTTATCTTCCCTCCCCGAAGATCGCTATCGCCTACAGCTGGGAGAGCTCTGTCGTGATGGAGTATGAGAAGCAGCACTACAGGACGGAGTACTCCCGCCAGGTCATGCAGGCGTTTGCGCCCTTTTATGACCGGAGCCTCGATGTGAACTTCGTCGATCTGAGAAAACTGAAGAACCAGTACACGCTGATTGTGGTGCCGGGACAGGCTCTGATGGACAGAAAATCCGCCGAAACCCTCCGGGAATTCGTGCGCACCGGCGGCATGGTGATCATGACAGGTTACTCTGCCATGGTCGATGAAACAAGCACCGTATTTGAGTGCCGTCACCCCGGGCTGCTCGCGGACGTTTTCGGCATCCGCGCTGCCGGGTATCACGTCATTGATCCGGAGGAGACGCTGCATTTCAGGTACTGTGGTGCGGAAGCCTCCGAACCGGCAGCTTTTGACGGCAGCGGTATCCGCTACTTCGAACAGGTCACGCCCGTTGAGGCTAAGACGCTGGTCGCCGCCTCCGATGCGCACGGGCGGAATCTCGGAAGTGCGGTCACCCTCCACCGGTACGGCGAAGGCGCTGCGGTCTATTTCGCCCCGGAGGCGAATGAAAAACTGCTCGGGCAGCTCTATGACCGGCTGCAGTCCGCATACGGCCTGCCGGCACCGCTGTATTTCGCAAAGGATGTCATAGGAAGGTATCTCAGCGACAGCGAACTGTTCCTGGTCAATACAAGTTCTGAGGCTGTAAATGTATCACTGCCGTCAGGCGTCTGGCAGGGAAAGCTTACCGGAGAAAACAGTACCGGAAGTATTCTGCTTGCCCCTTTTGATGCGGAGCTGCTTGTGACGCAGAAGAATTAATTCCTGAAATAGAGGAAGAGAGCGATGCCGGAATAACGACATCGCTCTCTTCTTTTCTGTCTATCTGTTCATCTTCTGTCCGAGCTTCTTGCCAGAAGCACGATCAGGACAATTACCCCGATCATAGGAAGAAGGAATACACCTGCGAAGGACAGCACCAACGATGCCACAATCAGGAATCCGATGAAGCCGAAGAACGCTCTCATGATTCCGAAGCCCATCCGGAAGGCGAATCCCAATACCTTAAAGAACAGAACCATCATAAGAATTGAAAGAATCATCATCATAGCTGCTCCTCCTTTACGAAAACCCCGCGGCAATAAAAAAGACCTTTACCGCGGTTAATGCCGCGATAAAAGTCTTGCAGTCTCACTTGATACGGGAACTAGTCGTTCCGGCTGACGGTTTCAAGACGGCACGGATAAGTTTTCGTGCCTTCCGCTACTCCCTTTTATCTGTTGACGATATCCTATCCCATACGATTACCCTGTTCAAGACTTTAAAGATTAAGAATCCATTAATTCTGCCGTTTCCCGGGGCGGACACAAGGCGCGGCAGACTTATCAAAGTGCACAAAATCATGTGCCGATTTTTGGCAGGCCAATCTGAATAAATGTCGGACAGCCCAAAAATGCTGTCGTTGCCGCGGCGCCCGAAGCTGGGGGAAAAAAATGGAACAGGAAGGCCGGTGCAATACGAGATGGCGGAAAACCGAGGTTTTCCGCGCAGTGGAGGGCTCATGAAGACGAATGAAATCAACATCCGCGATCCTTATATCCTGCTGCATGACAGTAAATATTACCTGTACGGCACCCGCAGCGAGAGCTGCTGGGGTGAGGCGGACGGCTTCGACTGCTATGTGAGTGAGGACCGCGAAAACTGGAACGGGCCCTTTGAGGTCTTCCACC
>JAEEGL014819174.1_pt1 | contig 13647 bp, 6 predicted proteins | sample 9134231 | NCBI WGS metagenome assembly JAEEGL01 (sample SAMN16246548, study PRJNA631951) | gut metagenome | biome: gut microbiome; feature: rumen; material: fiber-attached | host: Bos | place: Iran: Karaj | collected 2018-10
AAGAATTTGATTTTATAACTATTATTCCAAAGTTATAAAATAAATTCTTCATATTTCTTTTATTTAATATTTATTTTTAAAAAGTTTTGAAAAAATATAATAATTTGTAAAGAATAAGAATTGATAGAATCATTTTTTTGTGAATGAAATTATTTATTTTTTTAAGAAACTAAAAATTATCTGTTTATTTTATTTAAGATTAAATATTATAAAAAAAAAATAAAACAATTGTTTTACAAAAAAAATTAAATAAATATTTTAAAAAATAATTTTAATTATATTTCACAATTATTTTCTTTCTTTAATTATTTAACTTTTAAATAATCTTCAAATACTTCCATTAAAAATTGAATAATAACATTATTTATTTCTAATATATTTAGAAATTAAAGTTTTAATTGAATCAACAGTATCTTCTTCATCATCAGGATCATAAACTTCTAAAATAGACATAATAACATTATTATTATTATTAAATAAATCTAAAGCAACTTTTTTTTCATTATTATTAAAATTACCTTTTTGTAAAATAGTATTTAAAAGATTATTTAATTGATTAGAATTTCCATTATTATTATTATCATCATTAATTTGAAATTCATTAATTTTTTTTTGGAATTTTTCAATAAATATTTCAATATTTTCTTCTAAGCCTTCAACATCATCAACATCATTTAAATAAACTTCCCAAAAAGAACATAACATTTCATTTTTTTCTTTATATTCTTTTAAAAGAAAATGATATACTTTATTATCTAATTTATTATTATCTAACATTTTTTTTATAAATGATTCAAAAGAATTTGAATCTTGAATTGGTTGAATTTTATCTTTTGATGTATTTTTTTTAAAGTTTGATTTTTTTTTAGTTTCTGATAATAAATTTAAAAGAACTTTTTTTGTTAAAGATAATTTATTCTTTTGAAATTTATTAAATATTGCCATTATTTTATCATTGTTTGTTGATAATAAATTTAATATATTATTTTTTTCATCTTCATTAAAAGCCATTCCATTAATTACTTTAATAAATTCATTAATTTTTTTTTGTGAAACTCCAGGAATAACAATATTACTTATTTTACTTTCAATTTTTTTATCATTATCATCATCATCATTTTTTTTAAAAGAAGATTTATTTTTATTATCATTAGCATTATTAATTAAATTTAATTTAAACATATTATTATCATTTTTTTTTCCATCTGATGGTTTATTAGAACTTTTTTTACTACTACTATTATCACTATTTTCATCATCAAAATCAGAAGAGTCATTTTCATTTTCAGAAGATTCATTTTCTGATTCTTCTTCACTTTCTTCTTCTTCTTCTTCTTGTTCTTTTTCTTGAATATATTTATCTATTATTTTCCTTATTTCACTTATTAATTCATCTATATTTTTCTTTTTTTCAAATTCTTTATATATATTTATTATATATTCATTATTTTCTTCTATTAATTGATCATAAACTTCTAATTCATTTTCATTAAAGTTTTTAAATAATTTCGTATGAAGTTTATTGCTATAATATTCTTTTATGTATTCTTTTGTTTCTGAATTAATTGAAGAAGAATCTTTTATATGAAAAGAATTATTAAATAATTCTATTTTTTGTTTTGGATTAAGAGATGATAAATCATATTTTAATAATGAAATTATATCTTCTGATAAATCTGAAATGAAACTCTTTTTAAGTAATTTCTTTTGAATTTTTTCTGATTTTTTTATCATTTTTTCCTCTTTTTTCATTGAAGGATTTTTCTTTGGTTTTTCAAATCTTTCTCTATAAACATTTATAATAGTATTTAAATTAGTTAATAATTTTTCTTTATTATTATTAATGGAATAATCATCTAAAGCTTCAAAAATTTGTTCATTATTTTCTTGCATTAATTTATTTAAAATAACCATATCATTTTTATTAATTAAATCTTTAATAGAATCAATATAATTATTATAATTCATTGAAGAAGGTTTTTTTTGAGAATTTTCATCTGATTCATAAATATCATCTAAAATAGGGTTTATTTGAATTGCTAATTTTTTTAAATCTTTCCCATGATTAATATATAATTTAAATAATTCTAAAATTTCATCATTTTGTTCTACTATTAATTGTCTTAGAACATTAAATTTATTTTCATCAATTAATTTAGCATTAAATAATTTAAAAGCAATTTGTTCATTTGGATCTTTTTTATTATTCATTGAAAAATTTTCTTTCTTTCCTTTTGGACTTGAATCTGAATAATTATTATATATATTTGTTATTTGAGAACTTGAAGTTGAAATTTTGGAATTTGGAGAAGTATCTTTTAAAACAATAAAATAAAATGAACTATAATCTGATGTTAAATGAGTATTATTTATTGCACTTGATAATGTATAATAATTCCCATATGAATCTCTTATTCCTTTTACACTCGATGGACTTATATTTAATATTGTCGCAATTAAATCTCTTAATTCATTTTCATTTCCTCCTAATTCTAATGTAAATACATCATCACTTATAGGTGATATTAATTTAATTAACCGATTATTAAAAAAAGAATTCATTTATCTAATATATAAAAAACCAAAATAAAATAAATAAAAACCCAAAAAAAATGTTTTTATATGAAAATAAATAAATTAAAAAAAACGAAAACCCCAAAAAATTCAAAAAAAAATAAAAAAAAATGTCAAAAATTTATATATTTTTAACATTACTAATAACAACATTTTCAAAATTATTTAAACATTCAAAACTATACATAGGTTCAGACAACACTTTAGAATCAATATACATAAATGAGAACAACTTTCCTATATATACATTACCAAATAAATCTAATTGGAAAGTAGTAAAAGAAATAGACGTAGTATTATTTGAAGGTGATGAACTAAGAATAGTAGTTTCAGATGGAAAATCAAAAAGTAATGGAAGAGTAAAAGGAACTTTAAGTCAAAAAACTGGATTTTCTTTTGGAAGATTTATTCCAGATTTTGGAATTTTTATTCAAAAAGAAAGAAAATCAATTTTAGAATTTTTAAATAAAAATAAGGGTGAAGAAAAAAATTTTGAAGAAATTGATGCTGATAATATTGTTGGATTAGCTGTTACTATTGATTATTATAGTCAAAAAGGAGGACATAAAATTTTAAATACTGATGAAAATTGGGTTTGTAATGATGGAGATACTGTTTTAAAAGAAAAAATAGGTGATAGTAATAATTATAATCAATGGAAAGGAATTATTAGTGATGATGCTTATGTTATTTGGGCTTATGGTGATCCTTCTATTTCTACTTGTATTTATATTATTCCTGATATTGATAGTTAAAAGAATATTTTTTAATTTTGTTTTTATTTGGATTTAATATATTTAGTTTTTTTTTTTATTTGTATTTTTTTTTCCCCTTTTTGATATAAGAGTTTCATTGAGGAGTTGATATTGAATCTTGAATTTCTTTTTGACATTGTTCTATTGTTTTTAATATTTCTTCATTTGTTTTTTGATTTTTTTGAATTTCATCTTCAATATTTTTAATACTATTTTCAAATTTATTTAAAAACAAATTAATTTCATCACTCATTTTTTTCAAATCATTATTTTCATTATCATTAATATTATTATCATTATTATCATTATTATTATTATTCTCATTTCTTTTTACCATTTTGTTACTTAATTCATTTAATTGATTAATAATTTTATATAAATATTCTGCTGAATCAGGAGTATTATAAACATAATTATCATTATTTTTGAATTTTGATGTAATGAAAGACATTAAAATTCTACAAATAATTCCTAAAATAAAAAAACATCCAAAATCAAATGGTTCTTCAATATTAAAGTCATTTATTAATTTTGAAATAATTTTAGTGGTAATTATTTCTATTGTATTTGATGATTTTAATAAATATTTAATTATTATATTTTCTTTTTTATTTTCTTCATTTATATTGTTTTGTTCATTTGATATTGAAATTAATGTAATGAATATTATGAAAATAAATTTGAATGATGTATTCATTTTTAATTTTTTAATCAAATAATAAATAATAAAAAAAATAAAATTAAATATTAAAAAAAAAAGAATAAAAAATTTACAAAAATATTTTATATAAAAATCCTAATAAACAGTAAATTTTATTATAATAAAAAACAATAAATTTTAAATTATAACTTAGAAAAAAAGTAAAAAAAGTTTTTATTGAATATTATTTTTCATCATTTGAACAGTTGCTTTTTTTCTTTTTTCTTTTGCATTTTCTAATTCTTTTTCTAATTCTTGACTTTCTTTAAATTTAGAAGATAAAGTATCATATAATTTACTTAATTCTTTTTCCATTTCTTTTTTTGAACTTCTTGCTTTTTCAACTTCTTTATTTAAATTTTCTATAATTGTCTTATTTTTTTCTATTAAAGCATGTTTTTCTTTTATCATTTTTTTTTCTTGTTCTTCTTTTTTTTTTTCTTCTTCAATTACTTTATTTTCATTTGAAGATTCATTTTTTATATTTTCTTTTTTGGGATTTTTTATATTTTCTATTTCTTCTTTTAATTCATTTAATTTTTTTTTTTGAGAATTAAATTTTAAATTCTCATTCATTGCTTGTTTATAAATATTTTGATAAATATTTCTTGAAAATTCAATATTTTCAGAAATAATATTATTAATTAAATTTTTATTGACTTCATCAATATGATTAGTTTCTTGTTTTTTTAAATTAGATTTTTTTTCTTCTTCTTCTTTTTTTTTTTCTTCTTCTTTTTTTTTTTCTTCTTTTTTATTTTTTTCTTCTTTTTTTTCATTTGATTCTTCTTCTTCCTCTTCTTCTTCTTCTTCTTCATTTGAACTTGAATTTGATTCATTAATACTAATTTCAATTTCTTTATTTTCTCTTACGACATTATTATTTAAAAATATATCATCTATTAAAAGTTCATTTGAATTTTTTTTCTTTTTCCCTTTTTTTATTTTATCAAATTTTATTTCTAAAAATTTTAACTCATTTTCTTTTGATAATAATAAATTTTCCAATATAAATATTTCTTCTTCATATTTTGCTTTAATTGAAAATTTTGGATTTGATAATTTTTCTAATTCATCATATAAATTTGAAAATTGAGATTTTAATATTTTATTTTCTGATATTAAAGAATCTAATCTTTCTTTTAAAATATTATTTTCTGATTTTAAAAATCCTCTTATATTTTCTTCTAAATTATCTCCTTCTTCTATATTATGTAATTCTTGATTATATTCTTCAATTAAATTATTTAATATTTCTGTTTCTTTTTCTCTTATTTTTGTTTCGAAAGTTAAATTATTTTTTTCTTTCTCTAAATCTAAATATTCTCTTTCTAATTCTTTTTGTTCTTTTTGAACTGAATTTTCATCACTTGAACTATCTGAATTTCTTACTTCTGATTTTACTTTAATTTTCTTTTTTTTGCTTGAACTAAAACATGCAAACATTAAATTAATAAAAAACTTTTTAATTATTTACTCAAGAAAAATTCTATTTATTTTTAATTGGAAATAATAAAGTAATTTAACTGTATGATTTAAAAATAGAAAAGAAAATTATTGTTAATAAAAAATGTTTAAAAAAAAGGAAAAAAGAAGATGAATTGTTTATGAATAGATTTTAAAAGTGAAGTAAAAAAATATTAATAATAATAATATTAAAAAGTATAAGTAAAAGAAATAATAAAATTTCACTAATAAGAGAAAATTTAACACCAACTTTAAATAAATCAAATTTAAAATTAATAACAAGAGTTTTAAGTTATGATAATATTAATAGAAAAATAAATGAATATAATAAAAAAGATCAAGAGAATTGAATTAGAGAAAAAAGAAATATTCCATTTCCTTCTTTATTATCAAATACTATAAAAATAAAAGATAAAGTCATTAATGAATTAATTCGACATAGTAAAAAATTTCAAAGTCAAAGTCCAATTAAAAACAATAATTATAATAATTTATGATAATAATAATAATTAATTAAAGACAATTATTAATTATTGATTTTTGATAATTATATTCAAAAAAATATTATTCCTTCTCATAAAAACACTTCAAAATAAAAAAAAGATTATTGGTTATTGTAATTTAAGACCTAATTAATTTTAATTATAAATGAATAATTTATACATTCAATTTATTCATAGAATCATATTTTGAACCACAACCTATGCAAAATCTTGCTTCTCATTTTTCAATTCTCTACCACAATTTTGGCATCTAAAACATTTTCCTTTGAATATATATTTTATATATAGTGTTTAATTTAAAAGATTTTTTTTTTCATTATTTGGTTTTCAAAATTAAAAAATATTTCACAATATGGAAATTAAATAATTCAACAATTAACTAATCACTGATTGATATAAAACATTAAAATATTTATTTCATCTTTATTATTAGAATTATTATTGAATAAATAAAATATATGGTATTAACTTGTCTTTTGAAGTTTAAAAATCCAGAAAAATATTAATTATACTATATATAATTAGATTTTAAAAAGAATTTATTAAAGATAAAATTGAATATGTAAACAAAAATGAAAATATAAGAGGAGAAGAAAATTGAATTAAAGTATATAATAAATAAAAGAAATAAATTCCTTTATCTATTAAAAACAAAGAAAGATAAAAAAAAGAATATATAAATTATATTGAGAAAAAAATATTAATTGTATAAAAAAATAAAAAAATCTAAATTTAAAAATTATCATATAAAATATAAATAAAAAAAAATCTTTTTATAAAAAATAAAAAAAAAGAATATAAACAATGTCAGACACAAACCAAGGAGTTGCTTCATCAGAAAGTGACGAAACCACTTGTCCAAATTTACCAAAATCAACAAGAACATTAGCATATTACGTTCAATCAATAGTAGGAATAATATTAATGCCGTTAAGTTTTAGTACAAAATATCCATTAATATTCGGAATATTTTTATTATTAACATCATCATTATGGGTAATGAAACCAAATACATTATTTAAACAATTAATAAATCCAGTTAGATTTGTCTCTTTTATTATTTTGGTTGTGGCAATTGTATTATGTATCTTATTCGGGACTCCTTTTAATTTAGTTCTTTGTGGTGTTAGTTTTTGGTATTTTCTTTCTTTTATTCCTGGTGGACAAGAATGGTGCAAAAATTGTCTCTCTGGATGCTGTAATAATTGTAATAAATCTGATAGTAAAAATGAAAATTTCGTTTAATTTCTTTCTATTAATTAGATTTTCTTATTTTTTGAAATGTTAAAAAAATTAAGACACTTTTTAATTATTTTAATTAAAAAAATTAAATTACTTTTTAATTTTTTTATTTGTGTCTATAAGTTTATTTTACTTTTTATTATTCATCTTTTGAAAAATTGTTATTATTAAAAGTACCTTTATTTTATTTTATGAAATTATTTTTCTGTATAATTAATTTTAGTATTTATTTATTAATGTAATAAAATATTTGAAATAATTTCTTTTCAGAATATTATAACAAATATTTAAACTTACTGCAGATTATTTTTTTAAGTATTTTATGAGTAAACACACTTATATAATTTTCAAATAAAAATTTAATAAAATATGGAAAAAAATACAGAACAAGATTCAACGAATAAATCTCTAAGTTTCTTTTTAAAGATGAAAGCTTTTTTTCCAAAATCAAAAAAAATATATTTTTTAATATACATCCTAAAATTAATTCCATTAATAGTAATAACACATGATTGGAATATAACAAGTAAATATAGTATTTCATTTTGGATAAGAAAATTTACTTTAGCAGAAATAATATCAACAATAAAAAGAATAGAATTATATTATATAATAGGAACTATTTTCTTTATATTTTCAATTTTATCTTTTATTTTTTTTTTTTTTTTCAAATCACAAATTGATAATGAAGGTAAAATTTGTAGATATTATGAAATACATTTTTCAATATATAGTTATATACTATTTTATTTCTTTTATTTTTTTCCTCAATATTTTTATTCAATTTATATGGAAATTATTTTAAATCCAATTTCAAAAAGTAAAAATAATATAATTTATATTATTATGATTTCTATTTCTTCTATTCCTATTATTAATTCTTTTTATAATCAATTTATTCTTTCTTCTATTTTAATTAATGAACCTTTATTTATTAGAAATAAATCTCCTTTTATAAATAAAATAAATGAAAAAGATTTTAGAGTTAGTTATTATTCTGCTATTCAAGCTGCAGTTCAATCAGAGTTTTATTTGTCTTTTAAAAATAAAGTTATTTTAAAAAGCATTTTAAGAGGTTTTTATATCATTAAGTATATTCATTGTTTTTTTGATTATGATAGTTATTATTCTAGTTTTTATGAAGAAAAATTCTTTTATTTCATTTTTTCTCTTTGTTTCGTTTCTTCTGGAATTGAATTTATTGGTTTATATGATTATAATAATAATTTAAAAGTTCTTCAAAAAGATTCTGCTACTATAATAATTAAATTAATTGTTGAAATTTGTCTTTCTTTATTATTAACTGAAATTCATTTTTATAATGATAATATAAGAATTAAAAACGAAGTATTAAAATTTTCTCATTTAAATCCAAAAAGTTATAGTAGTAAAATATTAAAATTTTTAAATGAATTATATTATCAACAACAACCTAATTTACTTAAAAACATTTTTTTAGAATTAAATTTAGAAATTGCAAAAAGAGTTCATAATCCAAAATGTAAACAATTAAAAGTTAATAATGGAAATTGCTTTTATTGTCATAATTATAATTCAAAAAATTTTAGTAATCAAATGAATTCTTTTTTAAATAATATTAAGAATAATGAATTTCATCATAATTGTATTAAAACTTATTTTCCTTTATTATATTTTTTTTTAGAAAATGAAATAGAAGAATATTTAAATATGAATTTTAATCAAAAGAATATTTTAACTTATTTTCTTTTAATTATAACTTTTCTTTTTATATTTGAAAAAAATTATTATAAATGTATTTTTCTTCTTGAAAAAATTAAAGATAAACCAAAAATAAAAAAAAATACTTTTGTTCTTTTACAAATAGAAAATTTAAAAGAAGAATTATTAAATATATATAATGATGAATTACATAATAAAAGTGGAAATTTACAATTAATTACAGTGAAAGAAGAAAAAGAAAATCATTCAAAAATAATTAAAGAATATCATAATTTTTATAAGAGTATTGACAGACTAATTTCTTTAAATGATAGATATAAATCTTTCATTTTTAATTATATTGATTCATTGAGATTTTTTAATGATGATATTATTACTTTTAAAAAATATATTTTAAAAGTGAAAACTTTTTATGATACTTACATGTATTTAAAATATGAAAATGAATTAATGTTATCTCAATATAAATGTAAAGTAAGTTATCCTTATTATCAATATATTATTTTTTATGAATATTTTTTTGGTGAAATTTCAAAGAAAAAAGAATTATTGTTACAAAATTTTTTTTCATATCAATTAACTTCTCTTTTAAAAGATCCAGATGAATATTTTTCTTTAATTTTAACAATAGAATTTACAAAATCAGGAATAAAATATAAGATAAAATATGCAACAACTACTTTAGTTCATAAATTAAAATATAATAATAATGAATTTAAAACTCTTGAGGCAAAAAATATTTTTCCAAAATCTTTTTCAAAATCTTATTTATATCATTTCAAAAAGACTTTAGAAGAAGGAAATGATTTTTTAAAAATGAATAATTTTTGTTTATTAGATAAAGAAAATTATATTATATTATTTGATGTTGAAGGAAGTACAATTTTTAAACAAAATACAATTGATTTTTATTTAAAATTAACAGAAGCAAAAGAACAATTATTAATTAATAAAAATTCAACAACAAATACAAAAAAAAATAATAGAAAAAGAGGAAAAAGAAGTAAAAAATTAAATAATAATAATTATTATGGAGCTTCTTTTTTATTTACAAATAGAAATGGAAAAATATTAAATTTAAGTAGAGGCTTTGAAGACTTTTTTTTTATTAATTCTGAAATATTAAGTAAATATCAAATTAATGTTATTGATTTATTTAAAATTGAAAATTTACAAAATAAAGGTTCTTTAACAACTAATTTAAATAATGTATATGAATCAATTAATGATATTTATATGAGAGAAGTTGGTCAATTAGGAGAAGATCCTTTTTCAAAAATAATATTACCTTTAAATAATTTAATTGATTCTTTAGAATCTTCAAATACAAATTTTAAATTAGAAATTATCTATGAACAAAAACAATTAATTAAAGATTTAAATAAAATTAAATATTATTATTTATTTGTTACTTCTATTTTTGAAGAAGAATCAAATGAATTATATATTAATAGAAATTCTATAAGAAATATAATTCCTCAAACTACTAATAATAGTCAATTTAGTCAATTTGATAATTCTGATAATACTTTTAATTCTTTTATTAAAACTCCTCAACAAGAAAATAATACTACTATTGGTAATATTCACATTTTTCCCTTCAATGATAAAATTTATAATATTTTAAATTTAGCTGAGATTATTCTTCAACAATTTTTTCATATTAAAATTCCAAAAACTAAAAAAGAAAAAGATGAATTTAATCAAAATGAGAAAGAGAAATTTGAAATAAATAACAATAACAATAATAATAATAATCATAATAATAATAATAATAATAATCATAATAATAATAATAATAATAATGATAATCATGATAGAAAAAATAATGAAATTAGTGATAAAGATTTAATATTAAATAGAAAGAAAAAAAATAAAAAAGAAAGAATTAAAAGAAATAATGTTATATTAAAATTTTATCCTTCTTTTGTTTCTCTTCTTTTTGGAATAATAATATTATATTTTTTTCTTTTTAAAATTAAGAAAAATAAAGAAATAAAAAACTTTTTACAAGAATCAAATAATTGTTTAATGTTATCACAAACAATTTTTCAAATTATTTTAAAAATTGTATCTATACAATTCATAGATAATGGTTTAAGAGATGAAATAGTTAATGGAACATATAATAATTCAATTAGTTTTCATAATGAAAAATTAACAGAAAGATTAAGTGATTATTTATATTTTAACTCAAAATTTTTAACTTTTTTTTTACCTTATGTTCCAAAAATTGGAAAATCTAAATTAGCTTTTTTAAATGATTTAAATTATTCACTTCCTGCAAAGAATGGGGAAAAAGATAATCTTTTGAGTGAGAATATTTTTAAAGATTTAAATGTTGATTTAATTTATATTATAAATAGAAGTAATATTAAAATTGCTTTTAATCGATCAGATTATTATTATACAAGTGAATTTATTTCAATTTCGAATTATTCTGAAACTGAATATTTTATGACAGCAACTGAAAGAGTTAAATTTTTAGAAAGTTTTTATAAAAATTTGAATTTTGTAATTACAGAAATAATAAATTGCTTTTCAAAAATAATTAAAGACGAAGTAAATATACATTACAAATATTCTTTAGTAACAATGTGTTTATGTATTCTTTTTTCTATATTTTATATTTTTCAATTTTTTATATTTTTAAAATCAACTAAATTATTATTTGCAAAATATTTTATAAGTCATTTACAATTAAGATTCTTTAATATTTTTCTAATAACAAAAACAGCAGAAATTTTAGAATTTTTTGAAAATTCAACAAGAATGGATTATAATAGAAAATTATTTGAATATATTGAAATAATAGATAATAATGAAGAAAGTAATATTATTAAAATATTGTTAACTGAAAGGATTTATGATTTTAATATGATTAAAATAAATCCTTTTAATGTAAGAACATTAAATTATAAAGGAGATCCTGTATCAAAATTAATTGGAGATGATATAATAGAAAAAGAAAGTATAAAAAGTTCACTTGAATTATCTTCATTTACAAAAAATGTTAAAAAAATAATAGATTCAAATAAACAAAAAGTAGATAACTTAAGTAAATTTAAAAGAAGAGCCAGTTTACCTAAAATTCATTTTTCAAATAAAATAATATCACCATCAAATAAAGGAAACCCAATATTAAAATCTCCAAGACATCTTCCTAGAAATCTTATTGTACCTTCTAATTTTAATAAAGCTAATTCTAATTTCAGTATAAGTTTAATAAATAATTCTTCTAATAATATAAATATTTTGAATAATAATAATGTGAATAATAATAATGTTAGTGGAGGAAATAGTCCTCCAATAATTCAAACTATTAATCAAACCGAACAAAATTTATATTCGAATAATATTTCTTTAACTAAAAGTACTATTCCTTTAAATGATTCTTCTAATAGAACAAGTTCTACTAATTTAAAATTATTAAATCAAGAAACAAAACCTGTAAGGAAAAATAATACTATAAAAGAAGATGAAGAAACAACTTTAAGATTTAATCAAAATGGACATAAATTAATGAAAATGGGAATAATGAATTCAACATTTTTAATTCAATTAATAACAATAATAATTATATTTATTGGATTATCAATCATTCAAATTATTCTTTCAATAAGAGATAAAAATATGTATATTTCAATATTAAAAACTGAAAGTAGTATATATCAATATTATAATTATATTACTCAATTTGTTTTAACTTATGAATTATCTGTTTTATCAAATAAAGAAATAACTGTTAATTTCAAAGGAAATGATTTTTCATATCCTTGTGATTTAATTGATAAAAATGTAGAAGAACATAATTTATTTAATTGTTTAAAATTATGTTATCCAAAAATATTAGAAGAAGTAAATAAAATTAGTTTAGGAAATATAAATAAAAATTTGAAATTAGTTAGGCAATTAAGAAATAATTTTTTATCAGAAAATTTTTGTGAATACTTAGCAACATTTATGTCAAATTATACAGAATATTTTCCTAAATTAGGTTATTTATCACAAGAATCATATGAAACGACTTTAAATAGTTGTAAATCAATTGGTTATAATTTCAATTCAAAAGGTTTAGCAACTGCAATTGATTCAATATATGCATTAATTACTACTTATTATAATGATTTTATTTCTGATACAAATAAAAATGAAGATTCAAATTTTAAAAGAATATCTGATTTAAATTTATATATTTCAGAAATTGAAATTTCAAAAATGTTTAGAAAAGCTGCTCTTTGTTATTATGTTTGTTTTAAATATGATTTTAATAAAGTTCAAAATGTTGCTATTCAAAATGAAACTATAACTTTTATTGGTTTAAATATATTAATTGTTTCTATTTGTATATTATTTTTGATTTATATTAATAATTTATCTAAGGAAAATGATGAAATAGATTTTTTTTATAATATTATATTAAATACAATTTTATATAAGAAACAATAATATATTTAAATTATACATTATTATAAATTATAAATAAATTAATTTAAATTATATTTATTTTTTTTGAAAAAAAATTATTAAAATAATTTATAAGTATACCCTAATAATTATTTACTTCCTTGATTTAAATGAAATTTACTTTTTAACAAATCTAAAGAAAAAGCCATTCTTTCCATTTTTTTTAAATTAGAACTACAATTATTTCTTAATTGAATATCATAATTAGGTTTTTTAAAAGTATTTCCATTTTGAGAAA
>JAEEGL015060518.1_pt1 | contig 13647 bp, 16 predicted proteins | sample 9134231 | NCBI WGS metagenome assembly JAEEGL01 (sample SAMN16246548, study PRJNA631951) | gut metagenome | biome: gut microbiome; feature: rumen; material: fiber-attached | host: Bos | place: Iran: Karaj | collected 2018-10
CTCCCTACCTTGCCCCTAGATACAGACAAGAACACGCAAGCAAATTATACACACAAAAAAATAACCGAACCACCAAAAGGCAGTTCGGTTAACCGAATTAAAGATATTTTAAGGTATTTTCAAAGTCTGTGCCAGTTGTATTATCACTGTAAAAAATAGTACCACTTTTCATTAATGCAAATGCTTTGGCTTCTCCTTTTGTAAGCGGCTGTAATTTAGCCGTATGCTTATAGTTTACGTCTATGACGTCAGTGATTACCCTTTCATTTTTCAAATCGTCTAGTTTACAGTCGCCGTCAGCAGGTCGAACATACCAGAATGGGTTATTATCGCTTATAAGCAAGGAGCACTTGAATTTTAGGTTTGCCCACAGTATGTACATTGTGTATCGATTATCACACTCGTCAGCAAAATCCTTGGTAATCAATGGCTTACTTTTTGTTACCCACTCATTATTGGCAATCATTTCTGCGTCAGAGCCAAAAGCCATTTTAGATAACAAACCCTCGCCTTTACAACGCTCTACTGCAATTGTAATCTGATTTTCGAGCACTCCATCTGATGATATAATCTGTACATTTCGCTTATAAATATCAATGGTTCCCAGTTTCTGTTTATTAACGTTATCTAAACCCCATTCATTAAAATAAGGACAGAGTTTTGATATTGTATTGCCTATCAGCCATACAGTTATACGTCTAGTTCTAGCTATTGTAGAAATATAGCTTTGCAGTTTTGATGGCTCATTAGGTAAATAAGACCCTTTCTCTGGAATAAACTCCTCGAATAGTATATCTGTAACCTTTGGAAACATAATTGATTTATAATGTTCAGCCGTGCTAAGGCAATGCGCTCTGCCTATTAACATTTTATCTGTAGGTCTGCCATCTTCCGTTCTGTTAATAAAGTATATGTTTGATTGATAAGTGTATATTTCTGAATATTTGCCTTTAGTTATTTCAGGTACATTCATATCCGCGAAATAATCGGTTACTAGCTGATTTTTCATATCTTCTTTATATCGTCGTAAATAAATAAACTCAGTTCCGTGCTCAAACGCTTTTTCAAGAGCTACTTTGAGTTTTACCTGATAACTTTTACCGATGTTTCTACCGCCCATAAGATATTTGAAATCGGCTTCTGTTTTAAGCATATTATCAATCTTGTAAAATTTCATCTTCATTATTCCTTTCTAGTTCGGTTGACCGAACTTCTAATAATTCTGTCTTGTTATTGAGTATCATAGCCAATAGTAATAAGTCAGATGGAGATATGCCAATTCTATATGTCGTAGGCATTAAGCAAATACCATATTTATATTTATTAACATATCCGTCTGGAAAAGTACATTCCACATTATCTGATAGATAATATGGAGTTAATTTTGAAGCATCTGCTTCTTTAAGCATTTTTTCAGTAAATATCGTGCCGTCCTCAAAATTGTTTATGTCATTATTCAGACATTTCACAGCTTTCTTAGATACGCCTGAAACCGTCATATGCAATTCCCCGTCGGTTGGGTCACGATAGCAATATTTTTTAGCTCCCAATGCTTTAAATTCGTTAATAGGCAAGTTATTAGGATTTTCACATTCATATATACCTATATAGCATTTTTTACCGCTAGGGCTTACTGGTGATAATAGATTAGCATCTATATGTAATTGGTCTGCTATAACCTGATGCGTGTTTAATACTTTTTGATTATATTTATCGAAAAAATCTGTAGGTTTTTCATTGATGTATTTAACACTGTCTGTATCGCAGTAAACTACATACTTATCTAGTTCTAATATCGCTTTCCATAAATTGTTTCTAGCATAAGCAGTGACCCATACACCAAATTGAAACGATAGGAAGTTTTTTGATAAACTACGCTGTTTTACTGCTAGCTTTTCAAAAAATCGGTCTTCTGTTAGAATATCCTTATCCCATTCATCGCCATCAAATACAATATCGTCACTAAATTCTTTAGTAACCATCATTCCAAAAAGTGAATTTATAAATTGCTTAGACTTCATATAAAGGTCTTCCATATTAGCTACACCTTTAAGTGTAGTTTTACCATTGAAAAGCTCAATTACATATCTTCTAAACTCATCGGGCAAATATCTCGTGCCAGACACTTTTAAAGAGTGTATATCCATTTTACTAAATGAATAAGTTTTAAGGAATATTTCATAATCAATATTGGTTAGAGTGACTGTTAGTTCGGTTGACCGAATTATTCTACCATTATCACATTCTTCGTTTTTTAAATTTAAGCACTTACTTTTTGATAGAAATTTACAATTAGTAATTGACTCTACATCATATACTGTAAATGTAATTAAAAAAGCGAATAAATAATTATTTCGATAGTATTCTAATTCATCTGTTTCAACCTCTGTAAATGGTTTCATTGGGTAGCGTTCACTTATCATAGCCCAAGGATAAGAGCTAGCTATATCGAACATTTTAACATTGTTTACGCTAGTATCTTTATATAGAATGTTCGATATTACAGTGCCGCCTATAAAAGCATTTAGCATTTCTTTAAAATTATCTAATGAAGATGGCAAAAGACTGCGGCATTGTTTTAGCCATTTACTATTTTTAGACAATTTATTTTTTACTACTCTTCTAACTTCACCAGTTTGCGTTAGTGGAATGTTGTAAATATGTTCGTACTTATCCCTAAATGCTTTGATACCGTGATACATAACTAAAACATCATTTATACAGTAATCTTTTTCTTTCTGCGTAAGAGGTGTTAGAGGCGTTCTTAAAATGTCATAGTCTAAATTGCCTTTTAATTTCTTTATAGGTAATTTTTTAGACCAGCTATCTAATGATAAACGAGTCAGCATAAAAGAGCATCTAAACTCGACATTATATTTTTCTATTGTAGCTGTCAATGGTTTGTGAGCTGTTCTAGCAAATACATTGTCAAATTTAAGCACATTTAATAAGAATTGAAATTCGTGAGATAAGAAATGCACATATATGATTTTGTACGCAGGGCAATATTTATTTAGCGATTCTAGCAATTTAACAAAATCTGTTAATTCACGTCCTGTAATTACAGTCTCGTCAATTGAAAACTGCCAATGATAGCATAAACTACCTTTTCTATATGAATTAGAAAGTTCAGGTTTATCATAGTTAAATGTATGTGGAATGTTATTTTCATCTAAATAATAGCTAGTGTCTTCTATATCAAAGCAAAATATATTATCGCAAACAGATTTGCCCCTATATTTACCTTGTTTACCAGTAACTATTAAATAGTTTCTATCACATTCTTCATACATAATATCACCATATTGTATCTCTATACGATATCAACATTTCACGTAATGTTTTATCTAAAGATTTACCTGTCCTTTCTGCTTCGCCCTCGACGTGCTCTAATATACGAACTACGTCTTCAATTTTGTCTTCGTCTAGTCCGCCGTAATCATCAATTAACGAAACGACCTGCTCACTTTTTAACAATTCATTTTCAATTAAATGATGCCATATATCGGTTTTAAAGACTTCATATATATGCTTCAATCTATCTTCCGATATTCCTGAAAATGTTGTCTTTAAGCTTGTAAATTGTTTTTTCTTAGCTTCATCATAAGCCGATTTGTCGTAATAAAAGCTTTCAGATAAACGGCGCACTGCCTGCTCGATTTGCTTTAAATCTGTTACGTCGTGGACTCCTCTGATACTAAATGGTTTTTCCTTGCCATATACATTTCTAGAGAGTTCCAAGTAAAACTTCTGAGCCTGATTAAATTCGCCTATACTCATATACTTCATAAGATATTTTGGATTTCTAAACTTTCTATTGAGTTTAGAAATAGCATCGCCTAACTGTTTTCTAGTTACTAACTCTCCAGTATATGCTCTAAAAGCGTCTTCCCTTTTATATGAACGTATTTTATTCTTTGGCATAATAAACTCCTTTCAATTCGGTTAACCGAACATTGAAATTCGGTTAACCGAACTAATATTATAAATATACTCCTGCTTCGAGCAGTGCTTTGAGTTCAGCTCTTTCGGCTTCTGTAGCCTGAGCAAATCCTGATGTGTCTACATTTGTACATACTGTAAATCCTGAGTATCCTGAAAGAGGCCCAGACTCACAGCAGGCAAATCCTATTGTATGCCCGTAGTTATCGGGGATTAAAGGTACGGGTCTGTCGATAACGAAGTAAGCATACTGAGGTAACCAGTTAGCACAAGCAGGAGAAGCAGCGCCTGACATCTCGTACTGAACAGGAACTGTCTTCGCTTGCCATAATGAGTTAGCTGCTCCTAGCAGACCAAAGCTCTGCTGTGTTTCTTGAACTTGTGCCATTTGCCCTGACATTGTATTTTTCCCCGCTGCCATTCCTACACTACCTGCTGCTGCTCCAGCTCCCGCCGAAACAATCTGAGAAATTGCTTGCATACCTGCGTTAAGCGTTTGAGAAGCGAAAGCAGCAGAGTCAGTTCCTGTCATAGGAATTTCTACTCCAATAGAGCCAGTGGCGTTGATAAGTATAATGTTATTAGCATATATTATACAGTTACAAGCGCCGGTAACAACATCTACTATCAGCTTTCCAGTTATTCGCTTTCCCATAAATTCAGCAGGGTCAATTGAGTGCCATCCGCAATAAGGTAAATAGAGTCTGGCTTGCGTGTAAGGAGAGTAATCAAGAAAATCTTTTTCTTTATCCCAAAACACGCATTGACCTAAATCTATTATACAATTAGATGCGTTTGTTAGTTTAATACCGCCTACATCTGATAGTGTTCTGCCGATTTTTATACGCTGATATCCCGTGTAACCAATCATATCGGTAATAGCAAATGGATAGAGTCTACAGTCAATTAGCCCGTTCATTGGATTTTCGCCCATAAGTTGCAGACCCTCTATAATTTCAGTCATCTTATCGTCATCTGCGTTCCATAGCCAATCAGCTAATGCTTGTATTTGAGTGATATTCATAGCAAAAGACCTATTGAACACGTCAATCGTGGTTATCGCAGGAGGAGTCAATGGAGTTGATAATGAATAAATATTAGGGTCAACTTGTGATGGGTCGTCTTCGCCGTTATACCCAGTATTACGTTTTGACGGGTCATCGCTGTTAAGAACATCTGGGTTACTTTCTCGTGCTTTGCGTTCACTTTCTTCTTCAGGGTCGCTTGAACTGAACTGTCTATATTTTCCGTTAGTTCTGCCAAATTGCATTTCTCCAAGAAATAAGTCATCGTCACTGAAAGTAGTGCTACCTGCTGTCGTTGTATTATTGGTATAAAATAAACCCGCATAGGCAAATTCGTGAAACGTGTCCATTAACTTATCTGGAGTTAATATACAAGAAATAAACACAACGCTTGAAGAACCAGGCGCCTGTAATACGGCAACGTCCCAATTATCACTAGTATTTGCAAATAAATACCAACCATTATAACGAGCTATATCGGTTATTAACACGCCATTTGTATGTCCGCCTTGCCTTATCTGTAAATTAGGATCATGAAAATATACGGACTTAAAAGTTCGATTATCCCATAATGTTGGAGCGTCGATAGAATTAGGAACGCTTATCGGTGTAATTCTAGTAGAACGGTCAGTTCCATCATAGTACAAATACCATACCATTTCATAAATAAACACACCATCGTGCTCTAAATCCGAATTAAGAAACGTATCATAATACTGGCTATTTATAAAATCTTTTAACGGCATTTCTCCAGTAGTGCTTATAATTGGTATATCGTATGTTGCGTTTCTGCCCCTGGTAACACAATATTTAACATAGCAACAAGCTCTTAACTTTTTTAAAGCATAGTCGATAAACATTTGTCTGCTACTGGAAAAAGCAGCTGGTGTAACATCATCTTTGAATAAACCGACGCAGCTACTATCAACAGGATATATGCCACTGCCGTAACCGTAAGGTCTTGAAAACCCAAAATTAGCGAAAGGTGAGCTTTTCTTTTGAATTTCAATTCCAAATTCCTGTCTAATCATTTTTACTAATGCGTACTTATAGCTATTTAATTTTGAGCTATAAGAGTAGCAGTAGTATATACTAGGGTCAATTATTTCGTCTCTAGGTAACTTTCCTGCTGAAACGAGTTGTGCCATAGTAGAAGCGCAGTATTTAAAATCGTTAAATTCACTAATTCCAGTGCCCCATACTTCGGTATTTAGTTCCATAACTACTCCTTTCTAGTTCGGTTGACCGAACTGCTATTAGCTAAATCTCTGATTACTTCGGTATTTTCTCTAACTACCTGAGTCAGATACTTTATCTGTTTACCCTGTATTCTTACAACATATATGCAAGCGGCAATCGGAAATCCGACATTTGAAATTATGTTTACAATATCATTCATTCCTGCCCACTTCCTCCGCCTGCTACGTTAAGTATAAAGTTATAAGATAAAGATGTGGCTTCGTGAAGATTAAAGTAACTGCCCTCGAATAGCACTACTTTTACATCACGATACGGAGCTATAGGAAGAAAATCATCTACAATCATAGTAGGCTTACCAACGCTCTCAGAACGACTCACTGTTTGAGTAGAATTATAGATATTTCCTTTATATGTCATAAGGACATCACAGCGTAAACTATATTCTACACTTCCGCCAATCAGCGCTCTTACATCGGTTATGTAATACCAACGATTAAACTCCTGAATATATGCGTAGTTTACATTTGAGTTGAACGAGCCTCCCCAATCAAATTTTATTACAGGCGCTACGATAGAAGAGTTTTCATAGAAAACAGCCGTTCCAATTATTATGGGCGTCAGATAATTAGTTTTATCTACTTGCCTGTTATCAGCGGTACAAGCGTATAAGGTTATATGTATCATATAATCTCCTTTCCGTTCGGTTAACCGAACTTAGTAATAAACGGCAGTACACAAAGCTTTTACAAAGTCCTTAGCAATTACATCAAGAAGCGAGAACTTTGCAAGCTCTCTTTCTTCAGTAATCATCTGCTGAGTTGTTGTAGTACCGATATTGCCCTGACGAACGATATGTGTTTCATCCTCATAAGGCTGCTTTGTAACAGTGTCAGTATGCTGATTAGTGCCCTCGGTATCTGTATGCGAACCTAGAGTTTCATTATCAGTGAAGCTATCTTTATCTAGCTCTACATTGTGTGCAGGTGTAGTTATTGTATCTGTGTGCTGTCCTTTGTTATTAAATTCAGTATAAGGTTGAGTTACTTTTTCACTTCTATCGTGGTTATACCAGTCAGCAGTGTCATTCATTTGAGTATTAAAATTAGTTGTTGTTTCAACTTTATTTCCGCTTTGAATACCGCTTGTGGTATTTACACCACCCCTCTGCTCGGTAACGGCTACCTGCGGATTTTTAGTTGTTTCTTTTTCAGCTCCGTGAGTATACTGATTACTTCTTGATGCGTTAGTCATTGTCTTGGTGACAGCGCCGTAAGCAGTAGCTTCGGTTCTAGCGTCTCTTGTTTCCGTAGCGGTTTCTTCCGAGTCTACGTTCCATATAGGATTATATTCAAGAGATAATGTATTGAGCAGAGTGGTATATTTGTAGAAATTTTCAGCAAGTATTGTATCAATTACATTTATAATTGGAGTTATCAAAGGATAATTCTCTACGACAACTGTCTGATTATTAGCATTTTTATAAACATATTTTGGGTTTACTTCTAAATCTCCGAAATGCTCTACCAAATAATCATCTACCGGTGCAAAACCCGACTCGTTGTTGCTTAAAGCTTCGTTTATAGCTATAATAAGAGTTAGGTATTTAGTGTTGTCTGACCAGAATAAATCGTGTCTGGTATGGTCTATTGAGCCTGTTTTAAAAGCGATGACTAAATCGGTCAGTGTAGCTACATCATTAAAATCGTCTTTAAACCAATAACTCATTTTTCAGCACCCCTTCCAACAGTTGCGTTACCTACTTCGTTAAACGCTGGCTTAGCATTAACAGTAACAGGCTTGAATTTTTCTGAAAGCTCCACAGATATACTCAGTCCAAATGTTCGGTTAACCGAATCGTAACTTTCTTTTCTAGCCGATAACATATCTTCCACGGCTATTACAAGACGCTGATTATCTGCCTGAACTTCGTCGGTTGTCATTGGAGCCTTTTTATCTCTTGAAAGAGATACTCCGAACTCAGCAAAAAACTGACGCATAATTTCTTCTCTTGTATTGACTATGGTTTCCAGAAGATTAGCAGGAATAGTCTGAATTGCAGGAAGCATTTCCAAATCTTTTATTACGTCCGCATCTAATACAGCATCTGTCTGACCCAATCTCATAGCAAGATTTACTGCTTTATAGCTGTTAGCTACGTCCTCAGACGGAGCTGATGCTATTGATGGCTGTCTTACAAGAACAAGTGTGTTAGTCAGGGTGCTTTCCACGTCCGCCAACATTCTGGCATATCTCTTAACAGTGTCAAGAACAGAACTGCGTTCTGAGTTATTTCTTATCAAACAGCAATCTCTGTTTATGATACCTTGTCCCTCTACTCTAGGAGTCGCCCATAACATAAATGGCGGATATTCAGGATAAAGTCCGACACCAAAGGTAGAACAAGGAACAGCGACATATCCGTAAACAGGGTCGTCTATAAATCCTGCCATTCCCTCAAAAAGTGTTAGCCTTTCAATTTCCTGAGCAGGTATAGTATCGGGCAGACCCTTAATATCGAACATTCTTATAATTTTCATTTTAAGTATACGCTCCCAATAGTTGTACCCTGTGAGAACATTAGCGACGTCATACATTTTATCATAGTCTTTAATGTTCTTTGCTGTAGTAATTCTCTGAGATTTACTCTTTAAAAAATTAAGCATTTATACTCCTTTCTGTTCGGTTAACCGAACAATAAAAGCGGGAGCAGGGACTAATCCCCACCCCCGCTTAGGCAACAAAACTAAACCATTTATGTGTTACGAGAGAGCTTCGAGGTAGAATACTACACCGTTTTCAGACATATCAATGAAGTTTCCTACCATACACTGCTCAAAATGATTGGTACGATGTCTATGAGGATTAGTAATAGATACAGTATCTCTCTCATAGAGAGTTGTGCCGACAGCGTAATCATCGAACATAGCGCCGATGATATACGGCTTGTTTACTGTAGCGCCAGACGGCAGTTCTGCATTGATGGTAGTTCTGGACACAATATCGCCAGCTCTACCAGTGCCCTGCCAGTAGTCAACTTCCGTATAACTCGGCATATCGACCAGCTCTTTGTTGAACACATCGCTCTGCATATAACGCTTGATGTTATCAGCGAATTTGCCGTTGATGACAAAATTGTTATTTTCGACAGGTGTATGCTTTTCATATTCCTTATTATTGAACATTATAGAAAGATTTGACATCATTCTCTTAACATCAATGAACTTTGATGTACAGAACCGCAGGAAATCAGCGTCATACCAAGCGTTAGCAGGAGTAATGGTGGTTCCAGTTTCATCGTGATATGCTTTTATCAGATTGATAGCCAGTACCTTAGGGGTGTTACCTGCGTCCGCCGTCGCCTGAGCCGCAAGATGCTCACCGATCCAAGCTGCAAATGTAGCCGCTGCGTTGTCTTCGAGAGACTTAGCTACGGATGTATCCATAGCTGTATAGATGCCGTTGATAAATGCCGTGAGAGTCTTTGCATCAGTAAACGCAGACTTAATCTGCTTTTCACTGATTGTAACAGCAAACTCCCAAGTTTTGCTGTTTGCAAAGAGTGAAACATTTATCTGAGGATTGAATATTGCATAGATATCGCCGTCGGGCTGGTCGCCGTCATAGTATTTTCCGCTCTCACGAGCTGTAAAGCAAGAAACGTGGATTTTCTGGAGTATATATCCATAGGTAAACGGGTCAACAGCCATAAAACCAAATCTGCCTTTATAAAGTCTGTTGGCGATAACTGTCTTACCAATGCGGTCAACGAGTGCTTTGAAGATAATGTCGTTACCAGTTGTCTGTGACGAATTGATTATGTAATCTCCGAGAGATGCAATATCTGAGAAGTCAATCTCGTTTACTGCTTCGTCACCGATAGCCTGACAGAATACATCCATCATAATTTCCGATACGTCGGTAAAAGTAGCCATTTTTTAATCACTCTCCTTTTCAGTGTCTTCGGACTCCTTTTCGGTGTCCTGCTCTTCTGTTCGGTCAACCGAACTTTCATCTTTGTCAGTTTTCTTCTTACCCTTGCCTTTTGTAGCGTCGATGATTATATCTGCATCGGGGTCTTTGCCTATGTTCGTTGTATCGTGAGTTACAGACCTCTTTTTCGAGGACTTGCCCGATGCATTCTCCTTTTTGATGATTTTCTTTTCGAGACGAATACCATCTGCTATCAGTTTTACGCCATCCATTGCAATCCACCATCCTTAGTCAATTACCTTAAACGAGTAAAACTCGACGTCCTTTGCTGTCTTGCCAGAGATAAACTCAATCTTACACTCTTCGCCGTCTTCAAGACAGTCCTTGAGATAATCAGCGAGAAGAGGGAGGTTCTTCAGAATTACTGTCGAGATGAAGCCGAAAACGCCCTCATCGCAAGCAATGTAACCTACGTCGCAAGGATTGCCCTGCTTATCAGTTCCGCCGTCCTTAACGATAGCTACACCAGATACAGTAACAGGGGCGCCGAGAGAAATCTTCATACTAGCAGCCTGTGCGTTGATAATATCTTTCTTCCTCATGTTGATATTAAGTCCAAATTCCATAATAAATTCTCCTTTTTAAAAAATTAGATTTGATTTGTAACGTTAGTCAATATGTATTATAATAAACGTGAAAGAAATTGTGTTTCACTTCCTTTTAATAATATTTAGGTTACAGCCTATCTGCTAGTTGTTAAGGTACTAGATAACCCGACTAACGTTTCTGGGGGTGGAGCTGTTAAGGGACAACTCCGCCAGAACCCATATAACAGAAAGGTCATTTCTCGCACGCATTATCATTTTGTTCGGTTGACCGAACTAACTCAGTCAGCTCGCTGACTGCTTTCTGATATTTTTTAAGTCTTCTATGGGCATATTCCCTTTCCCACATATGCGAGAAAAATGAATGCCCATAGCATATAAGAATAAGGGCGACAGCCTTATCTGTGTCAAATAAAGCCATTAAAGATATTATAAATGTTGCTATGAATGAAAATATAGCCCAGTTACAGATTGTGTGTAAATTAAACATCTTTCTTCACTTCTTTCTTTATTAGGTGTATTGACATAATAGAGTCGGGAAATAAATCTCTCAGTTCGTCCCAAGATAATTGTAAGTGTCTTGCATATGACCTTGCAATTCTAAAGCTCGGAAATGTCATAGTCTTTTTACTGACAATTCGGTTAACCGAATTCGCCACTGTTATTATAACGTCAGTGCTCATAAGCATTTACCATTGCCATTGACAGCATATTATAGAATACCTCATCAGGCTCTTCCTCGCTATAATAGCGAAGTCGCCTTTTAGAAGAGCCATTTCCTATTGTGCTCACTGTAGCTTTTTCAATGCGTATTTCGCCGCAGTTCTCGCCCTCTTTGGTGAGATTGGCTATTGTATTTGAAAACTCTTCGAGTGTACGACAGAGCGCGTAATAAGGGTCGTTTCTAGCAGTAAACATCGGGATAGTGTCAATTACTGTAAGGTCTCCAAGTACGTCCGACTTTGCGTAAAGTCTAATTTCAAATGTATCTGATGTTCTTTCCTCGGTAAGTCTTGCTCCAGTCTTGTGAGTGTTAGCTATAATTCTCATTTCTTACTCCTTTCAGTTCGGTCAACCGAACTCACTATCAGGTCTCTACGAGTTGCATCTACGTCAAAAAATTTGACGTTCAACTTAAATTTTGCGGCTAAGCTTCTTGCTCTCCTAGCGCCCTCAATTCTAGCTTCTTCAGCAGTCTTAGCCGCTATGATATAAGCCTGATTGAAACTAGGGTCGATTGCATTGTGCTTGAACGGCAGGATTAAATCCGCTGTAATCCTGACTAGCCAATGATAATAATTCTCTTCCATCTGACCTCTCTTTCTGGTTCGGTCAACCGAACCCATATAAATTTTTATTTCCGCTTCCGCTTCCGCTTCTGGTTCCGCTTCCGCTTCCGCTTCCGCTTCGGAGTTCGGTCAACCGAACTGTTCCCGTGCGTAGGAATGAGGTGTGTATGCACTATCCCTCACTCTCTATATATATTATACCATAAAAATGTGAACAAACTGTGAACAAATTGTAAACTCATTGTAAACTTTTTGTGAACAAATTGTGAACAAAGAATTTACAGAAAATTCACATTTTAGGGGTGATTTGTTCATAATTTTTACGCTTTATTCATATTTCGACGAAAATTAACGAAAATTCATAATTTTAATAGAAAATTTACAATTTTAATAGAGTATTTAGAAATTTAATTTAACCTCTAATTGTTTGTAAAATTTTTGTGAATTAGTCTGTTAAGAAATTGTAAAATTGAAATAGTATGTTTATATATGTATAAATTGTTACGAACTTCACGAAAACAACGTTTCTTTATGAACACGGTATTAAAGATTTAATATATTATTTACAAACTTCATATTTTATTTACAAAATAATGCTTACCATTTCATATTTATGCCTTATAATAAAGACAAGCTCAAGGGCGTGAGCTATGTGCAACTTGAAAATTGAATAGCCGACAACGTTACGAGAACGGGCTGAGTGCTTGCAATGACCATATAGAAAGGAATGCGAGCGAGCGCAGGGCTGAGCGGTTCAAACGTGTAAAGTCGGTTCGGTTAACCGAAATTGAAAACAGAAAGGGCGATTTGAATGTATGATTATATGTATAGACTAAAAGTTATATACGAAAGTAAAAACGAAACATCTTGCACGATGTTAAGGGCAAATTTACTTGAATGTTTATCTGTAATTGACGAAATAAGAAAAGCAGGTAACGTTAGAATAAATTCAATAAACATAAAAGTAATAAAGCCAAGAGTTAGAAAGGATAAGTGACATTTATGACAAAGAATGTAAACAAGGAAAACAAGAACGTAAACAAGGTTAACAACGTAAATGAAAACAAGGAGGATAATATCATGAATAAGAACACAAAGAGCACGGCTATCGTAAACGATACCATAAAGAGTGTTATCGCAAGCATAACAAGGGAAGACATGACCCCTGTTTGTGCAATAGAGGACCTTTTTGACAAGACAATAAGAGGTGAATCTAATGCAAGGCTTGCTAGGGCAAGACTGTATTATGCTATACAAAATAGCTCACAAGTTAGGGCTATGATAGACTTTAAGAGCATGGAAGACTTTATCAATGCTCATAATTATGAAGATAGCAAGAGCACAGCATCCGAAATGTGCAAAGTATACAGTTTGTTCTTTGCCGATACAACGGAAAAAATAGCCGCATACAGAGAAAGAGCGTATCTCACATATACAGAAATGGTAAAAATATCGAGTGTGGGCAAAGGTACTAAAACAATAGAGGAAAAATGCAAAGAGATAGAGCTATTTCTTGACAAGTATATTATAAAGGACGTAAAACAGTGGAATACAGTCGCACAGTTGCGTGATATACTGTATTGCTATATAAACGGCGTTGACGTTAAGGAAGCTAAAGCCGATAAGGAAGCTAAAGCTGATAAGGAAGCTAATGCC
>JAEEGL015820235.1_pt1 | contig 13647 bp, 11 predicted proteins | sample 9134231 | NCBI WGS metagenome assembly JAEEGL01 (sample SAMN16246548, study PRJNA631951) | gut metagenome | biome: gut microbiome; feature: rumen; material: fiber-attached | host: Bos | place: Iran: Karaj | collected 2018-10
TGGGGTGCGACAACGGCCGCGGCTTTCATCGGATCCGCTTTTGAAAGGGCCTTCGCTTCCACGAATAAACGATCGACCTCTTTTGAGAGCGCATCGAACGTCCCGGGATACCAGCTCCCCGCGACCACAGGGGCTCGAACCTTCAGATTCTGCATGTTCTTCTCCTTTGTCTGGTCAGCTTCTTTTTGAATCGCTGCAGGCGCCTTTCCGACCGGGACCGAATCGACCGGTTTTTTTGCATCCTGCGCTGTGGCCTGGGGCTGACAGGCCGAAATCAACATCAAAAGGGCTAAGCGTTTCATGAGACTCTCCTTGATTTTTTTTGAAGCCCAAAGGCTTTTTTTTAAACGCCTCGCATTGGGCGCGAAGCATCAGATTCCTGGGCGAAAGCTCCGGCGGAAACAGCCTTACAAGCTCGGTCTGAAACCCCCGATGCTCCAGGTAAGCTGCGCGGTCGAGGGCGATATAGAGCTCGATCAATGGTGAAAACGCCTCTCTGCTCAGGGCCGCGCGCTCGATCTTCGGGTATCGCCCGCAAGCCTCTGACCATGCGCGCTCACATTCTGGAATCGTTGGCGCATCGAGATCGCGCTTTGCAAAAATCTCCGCTGCAAGCGCTTTAAAATCGGTATCGCGCAGGTGACGCCGTCCGGTTCCGTGAGCCTCATCGCCATATGTGACCCAAATCCCGCGATTCCGAAGCAAAAGCCGAAGCGCCAGGCGCTTGATGCGCGTATTGCGGTTCTGTTCAAATTCGCCCTCTACGGGATGATCCGCATTTCGGCTGTTGGCGAGACCCAGGATGCGGCGATCGAGGCGGATCGGATCCTCTTCGTTTAAGGATGCGCGAAAATCGCCGGGGATCTTCTGATGACAGCAGGCCACAAAGGCGAGACTGCAGCGGGCTTTCGCGCAGAGCTTCACGGCCAGATCGCCCAATATCCCGCAGGCGTGAAGGCCGATCAGGAGACTCTGCGCCGATAACTCGGGATCCTCTTTTAAGAGATCGCAGGTTTTGAAGCTTAAGGCGGGATTCAAAACCGCGTGGAGATCGTTTGCGCGCGAAACAAAATCGCTGTTCTTCTCGTAGCCGCAGGCCCTGATGCCAAATGCGCGGGCTAAATGCGCCGTCAGATGCCCGTGTCCCGAACCCAAATCGACGATCCGGGTCTCGCGATCGATGAGATCCGAAACCTGCCGGGTAAACCACCAGAGCTCCCAGGCCTTGCGCCAGGAGACGCCCCTTTGAAGGCAGTCCTTAAAGAGGGGATCGGAATCTTTGGGACTCCGGGCTGAAACCTCGGGCCTCCTGCCAAAATCCGCCGCTTCTTTGGCGAGCGCTGCGAGGGCTCTGAAAGCATCCGGCGCCTTTTTTAAATCAGGCAGCGCCCAAATGCCCGAACGCTGCGCTGTTTGAACCTCTTCGTCGCTCAGGCGTTGCAGATAATCCGCTTCTTCGCGCGCTTTCCAGGGCTCCGGGATCGCATCGTCTTCCCTTTCCTGCAGAAAGCCGATCTCTTTTGCGAGCACTTCGCGCAGTTGCTCGCGAAGCCTTTTTGCCTGTGCGTTCATCATGGGGAGTTTAAAAAAGATGGCAGGAGAGGGTGCGGTTACGGTTTGGGATCGGTGATCGGCGGGTTCTTGTAATGGCGGATTTTGCGGATGATCTTGCCCAGAATGCCTTTGCTCTCGGCGGGAACCGCGAAGCTTTCGTCGAGACAGCCGCCGTTTACGAGATCAGCCGCGATGTTGATCGCTTCGAGCACCTGAGGGCTTAAGGATTCCAGACGTTCCATGCGCGATGCGCGATCGTCTTCGTCGGATTTGTTGTTGTCTAAGATCTCGGAGATCTTGAGCATGCCGGCATTGTCGCGGTGCTTCTTGAGCTCGGTCTCGATTTCGGCAAAAGCCGAGCTCGCTTTGACGCGCTTCTGGGCGCAGGCGTTTAAACGCGCAACCGTTGCCTCATCGATGGGCGTAAAGCGTTCCGTATCCCGATTGCCCTGCACCTTATCGCTCATGAAGGGTTTGGTGGTCGCCGGTTTTAAGGCGTAAGGCAGTTCCGATTCGCCCTCATCCTCTTCGGAGTAATAGGAAGGCAGCACGATGTCGCTCGCAACGCCCGCACTCTGGGTTGAAACCCCCGAAGGCCTGAAGAAAACCGAGCTTGTGGCCTTCAATGCGCCGTAACCTGCGGGCAAAGGGATCACGTTTTGCACGGTGCCCTTGCCGAAGGTGCGCTCATCGCCCACGATCACCGCGCGGTGATAATCCTTCATGGCGCCGGCCAGAATTTCTGACGCACTCGCGCTGCCCTTCGAGGTGACAAGCACCATGGGTCCCGCATAAGGGATATGCTCTTCGTCGTCTTCCAGAATTTGCCGGTAACCAGAGCCCTCGACCCCGACGATAGCCCCCTCTTTTAAGAACAGACCGCTGATGTCTACGGCCGAACTCAAAAGACCTCCGCCATTGATCGAGAGATCCAAAACCAGAGCGTCCGCCTTTTGCTTCACGGCCTCCTTCAATAAGTTCAGCATATCGCGCTCGCTCCTGCGCGTATTGAACCCGCTCCCGCCGTAAAACGAAGGTAATTTGATCACAGCCACGCGGATCGGTTTTGAATCCTTCGCATTTGGCCCAGCATCCTTTTTGGGTGTGACCGTATGCCAGGTTAATTGCGCAGCCTGCTCCGTGAGATCGATCTTATCGCGCGTGATCACGATGTTTAAGGTCTCGGTCTGTGCGCCTTGCCGAAGGACCGTCAACCGAACCTTCGAACCCTTGGGGCCACGCACCAGTTTGACCACATCCTTCAAATCCATATCGACCACATCCTGCGGTTCTCCGTCTTCGCCCTGAGCGACCGCGAGGATACGATCTTTGGGTTGCAACTGACCCTGCCTGGCTGCGGGCCCACCCGGAGAGAGTTCCTCAACACTCGTGTAACCGTCGCGCCAAAACAAAGTGGCTCCAATCCCTTCGAGGGCGAGGTTCATGGAAATGTTGAAGTCGATGAGATCGTCGGCCGACATGTAGCCGCTGTGCGGATCGAATCCCAACGCATAGCAGTCCAGGAAAATGGCATACCGATCCTGTTCCGACAGCTCCTTCGCCCTCTTCGTGTTTAACTCGTAGCGATGGATCAGCTTCTTCTTGGCTTCCGCGAGATCGGTGCCCATCACCTGATAGTTCGCCAGCTGAAAATGCAGCAACTTGCGGAGTAATTCCTCGCGCTCCGCATCGGTCTTGGGCTTTGGCCGCTTTTCGGCATCGCTCAAAAGCTCTACGGTGCGATCGATCTGGAGTTGATCATCCGACAGCAGCTTTCGCGTGTAAGCTTCTGCGCGTTCGTGATACTGGATGATCTTCTGGTAAAGCTTATTGAAGTCCCTGCACTGATTCTTGTTTAACAGCGTCTGAAAACTTTTCTGCAGCTGTTTTTCAAAATCCTTCGCTTCCGCTTCTGTCATGAGTGACCGCGAGAAGTCGAGGCGTCGCATCATTAAATCTGCGGCCCGGCGCGTGCGCTCTTCCTCTCCCTGCGGAGGTGCCATATGTTCGGTCCGCAACCGTAACACGATGGATGCTAAACTTTCGCATGAAAGCTGATTGCTCTGCGAAGGTTGCCTGGCCTGCGCGAATGGGGAGCAAAAGCAAAGCGAGGCTGCAAAAAGCATTTGGGAAAGGGACTTCATTTTTATCCTTTGGGCTGCAAGTTGTGATCGTTGGAACGGGAGGGGATTCGATTCGGGCGAGAGGGCATTATTCGGGCGCGATGTCGTCGCCGTTGTTGTCGTTACCGTCGTTGTTATCGTTGCCGTCGTTGTCGTTGCCGTCGTTATCGCCGTTGTTGTCGTTACCGTCGTTGTCGTTGCCGTCGCCATTGCCGGCGTTGTCGTTTCCATTCCCCTCGCCCTGATTGTCATCTCGCGCGGGTTCCTCGATCGTGATGTCGTCTTCGGTGATCTCTCCTGCGACTGGCTCCGCGGGTGCGGGCGCTTCTGCGGGCGCTGCGGCGCCTTTGAGCACGGGTGCCGGGGGCTTAACCGGAATCGGCGCGGCTTTGGGATCAGCCCCCTTTGCGGGTGGAGGCGGTACCGGGGTTTTCGAGGGCGCCGCCGGGCTGTTCTTGGAATTCGACACCGTCGTCTTCGGCTTGTCTTTGTCTGCGGGCTTATCCTTGGTTTTTGCAGGATCTTCCTGCTTGTACGGGTTGTCTTTCCTCGGTTTTAACGACATATCGGTGAAGTTCCCCGAGAAAGCGATCCCCGTAAATCCCTCTTTGTCTGTGCCCTGTTTCACATATTTGCTGTTGTTGTACACAAACTTGAGGACGTTGCGCTCAAGGTAGCCTTCATCCACCTTAAAGCGAACGAAGGCGCGCGGACCCCAGTGCTTTAACTCAGCAGCCAGCTGAATGTAGCCAAAAAGCTCCGCTTCCAGATCGGGACCGTTGGCGACAAAGTTTTCAAACGTCGCTCTTTTTTGATCGAAGTTCAGACGCCCGCCCAATTCCGTAACCGTAAACTTGGTCAGAGGGAACATCTGTCCGTTACCCGGATCTTTTGCGCTGTCGAGTGAAATCGTTCCGGGACCAAGCGTCAGGTTTTGCAGCTTCAGCCCCAGGTTCCCCTGCAAATTCGCCCATTGTGGCTTGTATTTGCCCGACTTCGGGATCCTTAACGAGACATCTCCTCCAAAGAGCCCCGCGACGGGGAGCGGAATCAGTTTTTTCAGCAGCGTCACCTGCGCCATGTCGAACTGATTCCATTTGGCTTTGACCTGATAACGGCTCTTGTTTTGCGTGACCTCGGCATTGAGATCGCCACCAAATAACTTTGCGGTGAGATCGCCCTCAATGCGGCCCCTCACGAGCGAGAAGGGTTTTAAGACCGCGCGGATCGATTCCAGATACATGGGGATTGGGCCCTGAGGCACCGGAGGCGGCGTATCCTTCTTGGCCTTATTGCCGTCTTTCTCGTCTTTTTTATCCTTTGTGTCGTTGGCGTCCTTGGGATCCTTGGGGTCTTTGGCGTCTTTGGGATCCTTCGCGTCGGGATTCTTGGGATCTTTGGCGTCTTTGGGATCCTTTGCGTCGGGATTCTTGGCGTCTTTATCGCTGGCGTCCTTTGCGTTGGCGTCTTTGGCCGCATCCGCATCCTTCTCGGCGTCCTTCTTGTTCTTTTCGCCCGATTTCTTGTCCGCCTTGTCTTTGCCTTTGCCGGAATCCTCTTCATTTTCGGCAGATTCGGCGTCCTTCTTTTTCTTTTCTGCGGCTTCTGCGGCTTTGTCGGCTTCCCATGCCTTGCGAACGGCCAGGGCTTCGCGCATGGCGATCTGCTCATCGATCGTCGGTCTCGGGGTCAGCGACACGCCTTCCATCTTTAACCCCGCAATGCCTGCGGCTTCAAACTGACTGAAGGCGAGATCCATGTGATATTCGTCGGCTGCCTTGCGCACCAAATAGGCTTCGAGTTGCTTTAAAGGCAGCGTCCAGCGCAATGCGACCACAAAGCAGATGGCAAAAAACAGAAAATACGCGATGCCCTTGAGGAGCGTGAACAAAAACTTGCGCATCAGATCTCGACCTCTTCATTTCGATAGGTGGCTACGGTCAGGCGCACTTCGCGAAGCTTTTGGCGATCGCTGGATTTGACGGAGATGTTGAGCAGCGTCACGCGCACCGGCTCACGCCTGCCCTCCAGCGCCGAAAGGAATCCGGCCAGCTGCTTTAACGTGATGTCGCGGATGGTGACGGTCTGGGTTTCTTCCACCAAATCCTTGACTTTCTTGGGCGCACCGTCCTCTCGCTTCTTGAGGCGCCGATGGTTTTCGGTGAGGTAGCGCTTGTTTTCCTTGAAATCCTCGATCTTGAAATCCTGAGCCTTGGCGGCGCGTTCCATTTCGTCCACCAGGCGCAGCTTATTGCGATCGAGCTCTTTTTGATTCGCCTCGATTTTGGCCTTCTCGATTAAGTAGGTGTCTTTTTGGATTTTGACCTGCTCCAGGGTTTGAGCCGCTTCCTGATTGCGCTCTTCGAGCTTGGAAATTTGCCGACTTACAAACCAGTAGGAGCCCACCACCACAAAAAGGACGAATGCGGCAATCAGGCCGCCTAACATCGCCTTTTCGCGCGTAGAGAGCCGGTCGATCGATTCTAAGAGGGCAGCTACGCCGCGTTGCTTCGACATCTCAAACTCCTACAGGCAGGTCGCGGTGGCAGTGAGGGTGAACTTGGTGCGATCGTCGTTGGTTTTGGTCACGCTGTCTTTGGTGACGCGGCCTTTAAAGCAATCCGTCGCCTGGATCGCTTCCACGATGCGCTCCACATCGCCGCCGGATGTGGTTTTACCCGAGAGGGTGAGTTTGCGGCGATCGAGATCGATGTCGAAGCGATCGAGATCGACGACCACTTCAAAAGGCAACTTCTCTGACAGCTGCCCCAGAATATCGAAAGCGCTCACTTCCGGCACCGACTGAGAGTCCTTCTTCTCGGTCGCAACGGTGCTGTAAAGTAAGTCTAAGTCCTCGCTTTCAAAGCCTAAAATGGGCTTCGAGATGGCGCGCGCCTGGGCGATGATGTTGTCGTATTCGGCTTCGAGCACGCGCTTATGGGTGACCGCGTTGGTGATGGCGAGGGCGATGATGGCGGCGATGGCGACGCCCAAAAAGATGAGGCGGCCCTTAAAGAATCCAAAATCGCCGGTGTAAACGTAGGGGCCCTTGCGGAAGTTGATGTGGCTTTGGGTCTCGCGGGGGAATGCGCGCAGCGAGAGGGCCAGCGGCTTGCCGATGCGGGTCTGATCGGCGAGCGTCGAAGCGGGCAGGCGGTTTTGCGGGAACCGGCTCGGATCGAAGAGCTCGCAGGGGGTGCCGAGCTGCGCTTCGAGGGTCTGCAGGAGTCCGCGCATGGCGGCGGTACCACCGGTCACCAGGATGCGGCTGATGGAGGTCTTGTGATGGCTTTCGTAGGAAGCCAGCGTGCGGTTGACCTCGCGCAAAACCGGCTCCAGCGCCTGATGGCACGCCAGATTGATCCATTGACGCCGCGCTGCGTCGCCTTCGGTGGCCGTGGGCTGCTCAGCTGTGGGCGCAATAAAGCCTTCGGTCAGCTTGCCGCGTTCCGCCTGAAAAATGGGGACGTTAAAGGTCTGGGCGAGCGCTTCGGTGATCTCTTTGCCGCCGCCTTCGATGTCGCGCACCGTGACGGGCAGATTCTGGCCTACGATGCAGAGTTCGGTGTGGCTGTGCCCGATATCGAGCAGGGCGACCGGGCCCTCTTGCGTATTGTAGGTTTCGTAGAGATTGAGCCAGGCGAGGGGACCGATGCCGCAGACTTTGGGATCGAGTCCTTCGGTCGCCATCGCTTCGAGGAAAGACTCGAAGACCGTCCGCAGCACGTAGGCCACCAGCACCGATACGGTTCCATCCTCCCGGCGCTCGATGATCTGGTAATCCCACACCACCTCGTCTTCGCTGAACGGCATCAGCTCTTCGAGCTGAAAAGGCAGGACCGATTCGATCTTTTTGGGCTGATCAAACGGAAACTCTAGGACGACGGTCGAGTACGTATGCGCAGGCAGCGCGCAAAAAAGCGTCTCACCGAGCAAACCGCGCCGCTCGAGCAGCCGCTTGGCCGCCTGAGCCAGTTCAGAAAAATCCGGTCGTTCATCCTCTTGCGCTTCCACGGGTTCTGTCGAAAAGCCGACCAACTCGAAGTTGCGGAAGGTGGTGACCAGCTCGCAGGCTTTGACGGTATGCAGGCCCAGGTCGAGCCCAACGATCTTGGTCGTCATCAGTCCTCCCGATAATACAAAGTCCGCACGGTTTGCCCATCGCGCTTCAAAATCGCAAACAGGCTGCGGGTCATGTCGCCGACGCGGCCTTTAACCCGCAGGCGAAAAAGGTTGTTTTCGGTGCCAATGCTCGATTGTAAGTCTTTCCAGTTGATATCGCGAGAGATCGCTTCGTATGCGCCCGGCGGAAACCCGTAACGCATCACGAGGATTTGCTGGCGATCCATCGTTTGTCCCCCGAGTAAGCCCAATGTATTGAGGTAACCTTCGAGAGCGGTCAGGGGGTCTTTGGCCACATTGATAAAAGCGGCCGCAGTTTTAAAGGGCTTGGAAAGCATCGATGTGGGGATCATTTGTTTCGTCTGGCGCACATCGACGATCAAACGGGCATAATTCTTAAAGAGTACACGCGTGTATTCTGATGTTTCCGATTCTTCACCGCAAGCGTTCACTTCGACGCGCTCAAAACCCGGCGCATAGGCCTGCAACAGCGTGGAGATCACCTCTACGGAGGCGTTGTTGACGTTGACCTGATTGCTGGCGTGCACGCTGATTTTATCTTTAATGAAATCAAAGAGTTCGTCCGACATGCCGCGCACCAGACGGAGCTCTTCGATGCTGTCGAAGGGGGCGTCCTTGCTGCGGTAACGGTTGTCGCTGTCGCGCAAATAGGCGTCTTCGCCCTCACCGCTGCCTTCGGCGATGGACCAGTTGGTCTGATCGATGTTGATGCGGTTGTCGTCGATATCGACCCAATCGATGAGGTTTCCGATGATTTCGGCGCGCGTGTATTTTTTGCCGTCGGGCTGCTCGTGCTCAAACACATGGGCGATTTGGGGATCGCAGAGCAGGGAGCGCAGTTTGCGGATGGTGGCGACCCGGCTGCCGCAGGCGATGTCGGCGCGGCTCTGGCAGCTTAAGCCCGCAAGGCCGATGAAAGATTCCTCGGGGACCAGGCTCAGTTCCTCGATCTCGCCCTTCGAAAACCCAATCCCTTCAATGCCTTCGAGATCGACCGATAACCCGCCCAAAGGCAGATCGACCGTGCCGCGAATGAAGATGCCGAGCAGGAGATCGCAGAGTCGCTGCATATCGAGCTTGTTTTGCAGCGCCGCCAGGTTGCCCCAGGCTTTTTGATCGAGGCAGGCGCGCGACATGACGAGGGCGGTGTCGGCCATCACGTTGGCGCGCATTTCGTCGCGAAGATTGATGCCGGCTTCGAGATGTGTGCGGGTGCTGTTTGAAAACTCGAGGACCACCAGCAGCAAAATGGAGACCGCGCTGATTACCATGAGGAGCGCGATACCGCTTGAACGCGATTTTTGCTTGCCCTGAATGGAGTTGCGCCAAAGGGACGCCTGGATGCGTTTGCGGATCACTTCGTCACCTTGGGAACATCGACGGTGGCATTGGAACCCGATTCCAACAATGCCTTGTTGGTGTCTTGCGCTTGCTTGCGCGCCTGGCCCTGCGAGGTTTTAGGCTTCACGTAAGCGTCCACGACGCTGATGGGACGGCGGATGCGCGGGGCGGCCTGACCCACAAAGCGGATCGGTTTTTTGCCGTTCTTTTGTTCGATGACCAGCGTGACGCGCACGCGCTTGGGCAGAAGATCGTTGTCTTCGCTGTCCCAGCTGCGCTGCCACGCGTTATCGCCGATCTCTTTGGTGTCGTCCCAATATTCGAGTTTGAATTCTTTCACGCCTTCAATCACAGGCCATATGGTGCCGCCTCGATCGGGTTTGTCGTCCAGGCGCTTGCTTTCGCGCCGGTAGAGCGTCTTGCCGTTATAGCCCGATTTGTGGTCGCCGTTGCGCAAAAAATAAGCAAATTCAGCCTGATCCGATTCGTGCGATTCCGCATGGATGCGCAGGTGGGCGGTCGATGCAAAATAGATTTCGTCCTCCTGCCCCACAAATCGCGTCACCTGGGCGGGATCCTCTTCGCGCTTTTCTTCGGGCACTTCCGCAAACAAAAGGCTCATCCGCAGCTCGCGCAAAATGCGCACCATCACCTGGCGGCCTTCGTGGTAGCGATCGTTGACGGTGGTGACGATCTCTTTGGTCTCAAAGCTGAGCATCATCACGCGCACCAAAGCTGCGCTGACGCCCATCAGCAAAGTGACCGCGACCAGCACTTCGATCAGCGTAAAGCCGCGAGGGCGGGGGAGAGGGATGCGCTTCATTTTCTGCTTTTCCCTACCGCTGATTCGATCTTGTTGATCAGCTCATCGGCGTCGGCAGCGTCGGCAGCATCGCCATCGGCGGGCGGCGGTCCGTCTTCGGGATCGGATCCCAACGCGGTCACAAAGCGCTCCACCGCAATCTCGCGCGTGGTCACCATGTCGTCCCAGGTGACGACCAGGCGGATCTTGCGGATCTGATCTTCGAGTTGCTGCAAAAATGTGGGGATGGCGGCGATCGCGATCGAGAGCTGCATGCTCATGGAATCGGTCATGGCGGTGTTCGTGCTTCCATCCGCGTTAATGCCGTAACCCGTCAGCATATTTAAGAATTTCTCGGTGATCGATTCGGTCACACCGTCCTGCATTTCGAGTTTGTACGCGCAGACCTTCCATTTAAATTCGCGAAAACCCTCGGCCTTAAAATCGCCGTTATCGCAGTTGTCGTAGAGATCGATGCTCTCATCGAGGAGTTTATGTTCGAGATCGTAAAGCTTGCTTTGCACCAATAACGTCGCGATGCTCGCGCGGTTGGAATAATCGCTCATCTGCACGGCGACGCCTTCATGACCCATCAGCGCCGTCAGGCTCATGATCAAAATCGACATCGCGATCATCACTTCGAGCAGCGTAAAACCGCGAGCGCGGGCACGCCTGATCATCGGCCTTCCTCCTCGACCTTATCGGGTTCACCAAAATCGCGGGAGGGATCCACTTTGCCGGGAGATCGCGTGACTTTTCCGGTGAGCGGATTGACCGTCAATGTCGTGTAAGTGCCCTGCCCATCGGTTAAATGGATGAGTGAAGGTTCTACATAGCCGTTGGGAAAGAAATGAATATAAGCTTTACCTTTTTGATAAATTTCGTCCTGCGCCGAGGTCATCACGCCGTCTAGAGCGACGCCCTTTTCGAGCACCACCTTTTCGATGACGCCGTCGGCCATAAATCGTTGCCGCTGGGGCAATGAACGACCTTCCTTGAGCGCTTCCTCATCCTCTTTGGCTTCTTTTTCGGCCTTTTCTTCGGCGAGCTGATCGCGCTTATTCTGATCGAGTTTTGTTTTTGAAATGAAAATGGGAGAGTCCGAAGCCTCGACCATGTAGGACTCTTCGTCGAGATCGAGGACCATGCGCAGATAGAGGCCGTGGACGACCGAGCGGTTGTAAGCAAAGCGGATGGCCGAGGCGAGCTTGTTGGCCTGGGTGCGCATCTGGGTGGGACCGATGGAGCTGATGCTTGAGACGCCGATGCCGGTGATCATGACGATGACCGCCAGAACGATCAGAACTTCCAGTAGGGTAAACCCCGCGCTGGTTCGCCGGTCGGCGCGCCGCAAAAGCATCCGTCACTCTCCCTCAATGCCAAACTCACTTCTTGGAGCGAATATCGTCTTCGGTACCTTCTTTGCCGTCTTCACCCGCGGAGATGATTTCAAAACGGCCACCACCCTTGCGAGGCGGGTTATAGTAGATGAGCTCTTTGCCAAATTCGTCCTTGGGAACCGCGTCGAGCGAACCTTTGGAGCCGTCGGGCGGATTGACGAGCGCCTTTAACCCTTCGCTTTGGCTCGGGTATTCGCCCACCTGAACATAATATTGCTCAACCGCCTGCTCGGTGCTCTGAATCTTGATGCGGGTTGCGTTGATCTTGGCGTTGGTGAACTGGTTCATGACCGAAACCACGATGACGCCCGACATCATGCCGATGATCGCGATCACGATCATGATTTCGAGCAGGGTCATACCGCGAGCGCTGGAACGACGTAAAGCCTTGAAACGACGCATAAAAACTCCTTACTGGATGAAGTTGTTCATTTGGAGAATGGGGACGAGGACGGCGACCACGATGACACCGATGCCGCCACCCATGCCGACGATCATCAACGGTTCGAGCAAGCTCGACAGACCGGCAATCTTGTTGTTCAGCTGCTCTTCAAATGCATCCGAAACGACGCCGAGCATTTCTTCAAGGGCACCCGACTTTTCACCGACGGCGATCATATGCGTCACCATGGGCGGGAACTTGCCGCTGCGCTTTAAGTGATCCGCGAGATTACCGCCCTCTTTCACCAGCACGCGCGCTTCATCGATGATCTGCACGAGCACCATGTTGCCGAGGATTTCTTTAGTAATTTCAAGGGCATTGAGCAACGGCACGCCGGCTTGAAGCAGGGTCGCCAGGGTTTTGGTAAAGCGCGAGACGCCGGTCATCAGAATCAGATTCCCAAAGATCGGCACCTTCAGAATGAGGGTATCCCACTGCAGGTGACCTTTGGGAGATTTCTTCCATTTTCTAAACAGCCAGACGCCCACGATCACGGTGAGCAAAACGAGCCACCAATAGTTGTTAAAGGCGTGGGTGGCGCCGATCAGAATGCGGGTGGGCAGCGGCAGTTCCTGGCCGGTATCTTCAAAGATTTGTGTGATTTGCGGGATCACGAACACGAACATGGCCACCATGATCAGGGCACCCACGCAGAGCATCAGGATGGGGTACATCATGGCGCCCACGATCTTGGATTTGAGGCGAACGGAGGCTTCCAGGAAGTCAGCCAGACGGTTCAGCACCTGATCGAGCGTACCTGAGGCCTCACCGGCGCGCACCATGTTGGTGTACATGGGCGTAAAATATTTGTCGTGCAGAGCCAGCGCCTGGGCCAGGCTCATACCTTCGCGCACATCCTGCCGAACTTTGCTTAAGATCTTTTGCAGCTTGGGTTTTTCGGCCTGCTCCACAGAGGCTGCAAGCGAATCCACAAGAGGGATTCCCGCCTTGACCAGGGTGGCCAGCTGGCGCGTGAACATGGCCAGATCGGAGGGCGTAATGCGCTCAAAATACTGACCGATGTCGACTTCAACCGAGAGCAGGCTCTGGCCTTCCTGCTTGCCCTTGCCGACGGACGTGAGGAAAATACCGTCGCGCTTGAGCAGTTGGCGCAGCGATTTCTCGTTGTCGGCCTCGAGAACGCCCTTGACTTCTTTGCCGCTCTTGTCGAGCGCTCTGTATTCAAAGACCGGCACCGGCTATCCCCTTAATCATCCATCGAAAGCATTTCGTCCTGGGTGACGCGCAAAACTTCCGAAATGGCCGTATCGCCGAGCATGACTTTGCGGGCGCCGTCGTCGCGGAGGGTGAGCATGCCTTTTTTGATGGCGAGCTTTTTAATTTCGCTGCTGGGCACGTTCTTCACGATCAGCGAGCGGATGTCGTCGTCGACCACGAGCATCTCGTAAATGCCCGAACGGCCTTTGAAACCGGAATCGAGGCATTCCTGGCAGCCCACCGGCTTGTAGACATGGCCTGGCGTGCAGGCCAAAAAGCGCTCGCGGGTGTAGCCGAGCTCGTGGAGTTCCTCTTCGGTGGGGACCACGGGTTGCTTGCAGTAGGGGCAAAGGGTGCGCACCAGGCGCTGGGCCAGAATGCCGACCACTGAAGACGAGATGAGGAAGGGCTCGACGCCCATATCGACCAGACGAGTGACGGCGGATGCGGAGTCGTTGGTGTGCAGGGTTGAGAACACCAGGTGGCCCGTAAGTGACGCCTGCACAGCGGTTTCTGCGGTTTCTTTATCGCGGATTTCGCCCACCATGACCACGTCGGGGTCCTGACGCAAAATCGAGCGGAGACCGGCGGCAAAGGTTAAGCCCACCTTGGCGTGCACCTGAA
>JAEEGL016428390.1_pt1 | contig 13647 bp, 12 predicted proteins | sample 9134231 | NCBI WGS metagenome assembly JAEEGL01 (sample SAMN16246548, study PRJNA631951) | gut metagenome | biome: gut microbiome; feature: rumen; material: fiber-attached | host: Bos | place: Iran: Karaj | collected 2018-10
CCAGCGACCGAAATCTAAATTTCCTAACAGAATGTTCGAGCCAGAGCCATACACCGTGTCGTATGGCTGGAATGTGTTGGTGTCGGCAGCATTGGTCATAACGCCTATCTCTACAGGGATGCTGTCAGATACAGAATACCTGAATTGAATATGTATCAACGACAACGGCACATCGAACAAAGGCAACACAGCATAACTTTTCAAGTTGCTGTTGGTCGACTGAATGGCATAATTGTTAACCGTTGCATTGTGCAATGTCCAACAGCTGTCAACATTCGTCGCTGTTGTATAGACATCGTAAGGCAGCGAAACAACGCAGTTTTGGGCATTGGCAGAGGCAAAAAGCCCCGCAGCCAGAATCAGGAAAGAAAAAACTTTTTTCATATATACAATTTTTCAAATTTAACTACATACTATATGTAACAATCCATCTTGTTTTTTTACACAAGGATGGGAAAAAAAATCGTCGGCATCGTCCAAATAATGACCTATGCCACCTATAACCATCTACAAGTCAGCAGAATCAGCAGAATCAGCAGAAACAAAAATTATTTTCCAGTTCTGATGAATTCGAGCGCACGTTCCAGCTGGTTGTCGTGACCGTTCAGCAGGGCATTGTAGTCGAAAAGGCACTCTATGTCGGGATGCACTCCCTCCCCTTCAAGCGACTGGTAGTTCTTGTCAACAACGTCGAAGTTGCTGGTGTATACATAGTAGCCATAGCGGCCATAGTCACCGAAAACACCGCTGTAGAGCATATCGTGGCCGCCGCTGATCAGCGGGCAGGTAGCTCCATAGGTGCGTTCGCCAATAACCGTTCCGTTGGGCATCGACTGCACCATCAAGGCTGTTATTTCGGAACAGCTGACAGAGTTGACGTCGGTCAGCACTATCACCTTCTTGTCGCCCCACAGATGGTTGTCCGGACAGCGTATGATGAATGGTGTCCAGGCGCTGTAATCCAAACGTCCAAGCCCCTCCTTGGTACGCGAATAGCCGAGGTCGACATCCGAGGCCGAAAGGCTTGCCACTACGGGTTTCAGGTCGGCAAGTTGCCCACCGCCGTTGCCGCGCACATCTATGATGACGGCTTCAACATTGTCGTTGCCAGCCCAGCCGTTGGTGACACCGTCGACAATGCCGGTGCCGTAGAACGACCGCAGCGGCGCAAGCTCGGCAGCGGGAAGGTAGTTCACCACCGATGTGACCTGGAACGAGCGGAATCGCAGATAGGCTATCTTCTTACTGCCGTTACCGGGGAAAAGGGCGAAATGGCACGGAAACGAGTTGCCACCGGACTTGTAGTTGCTGACGCCTTCCATTGTCGACAGAAGCGCCACCTGCTGGTCAAAGGGGGTGTAGTGGTAGTAGTCGCGGAAGGGCACCTCCTCCCACGCCGGGTCGGCATAGACGGCGTTGCCGGTCTTCAGGTTTTTGACCTGCACATACATATGATGGTCAAGCAATCCACGCACCATTGTCTGATAGGCATCGGTAAGCTCGTTATCGGTAGCTCCGCCCGTTTTGTCGAAATTCTCAAAGACAGGCAGCATCTTTTCGTACACGGCATCCCAGTCGACGGTGTCGTGATCCCAGAACAGGTACCCTTGGTCAATGCCTGTCCACACGGTCTTGAACTGGTCGGCATAGGTATAGCAATAGTGACGGTCGGGGTCGACAACCTCGACAGCCTCCTTGCGGCAGGAAACAAAGGCTAGCGCAACGGCAAAAACAAAAGCTATTCTCTTCATAACGGATACGTTGTTAAGCATTAAAACCAATAGGAAAGACCCACCTGCATTGTCCTCGTGGTGTTGTAGCGAGGATTGAGGTTGACCATATAATTCTTCTGTATGTCGGTAAGGCCGTAGTACCAGCGCATCTCCGCACTAATGTCCAGTTTTTTGAACAACGCACATCGCATAGCGGCACCGAAAACAAGACCGGCATCGAAGCGGTTGTCGCGCACTTCGTCAAACGTATAGTCGGCATCGAAATAGGTGTCTTCCTCGCTATGGGTAGTGAGGTAGGTCACCGACAGGCTCTGCCCGCTGCGATGCCCCGAAAGCCAATAGCCGGCATAACCGCCGAAGAAACCGCACACTCGGAAGGTGCGACCCATCGACACAACGGCAGTAACTGGAACCGAAAGATAGTTGTTGACCGACTCGGTATAGACAAACGGCAGATAGCGGTTGTCGCGATCCATTCGGTAGTTCTTCTGCACAAAGGCCACGTCGGCACGAAGCGACAGCCATCCTTTGGCGTGCCAGCTGGCGCTGACACCAGCGGTTTTGCCACCCATATCGGTGTATTTCATATCGCTGGCATAAAGCACATCGATAACGTGGTGGTTCTTGTCAACGCCACCGAAAAGGCCAACGCTCCATCGGGAAATGGGATTGGCAGGAAAAACGGTATTGCCAAAAGTGCCATCGTTGACGGGTGGCTTGTACGTTGTGTCGGTCTGCGCATATGCCGTCAGCACCGCAAACACCAAAAGACACAAACTAATGCGTTTCTTCATATCAAAGGCTTTTCTGGAGACAACCTAAAAAAGGGGAACGCGGAGTGGTGCATTCCCCTTTCTTAACGTTCTGTGTTTTATTTCAACTTATTTTTTAGCTGCCTTACGTGCGGGTTTGGCTGCGGCTTTGGCCTTCGGAGCGGCTTTGGCCTTCGGAGCAGCCTTGGCTTTCGGAGTGGCTTTGGCTTTCGGAGCAGCCTTGGCCTTCGGAGCGGCTTTGGCAACAACTTTCACGGCCTTGGGTGCAACATAGGGGTTGTCCTCGTTGCTGACAAAAGGATAGCTGTAGTTGCTGGCGGGGTCGAAGGTCTCCTTGATGGCCTGCGGCGAGGTCCAGCGGATAAGGTTCAGATAGGAACCAGCCTTGTCGTTGGTACCGCTGGCGCGGGCACCGCCGAAGGGCTGCTGACCCACAACGGCACCGGTCGGCTTGTCGTTGTAGTAGATGTTGCCGGCAGCATATTTCAGAATGTCGGCACCTGTACGCAGGGCTTTGCGGTCGGTGGCGAAAATAGCTCCGGTGAGTGCATAGGGCGATGTCTCGTCGCAGAGATGCAGCGTCTTCTCATAGTCTTTGTCGTCGTAGACATAGATGGTGATGATAGGTCCAAAGATTTCCTCGCACATCGACTTGTAGTCGGGCTTCTTGGCCAGAATGACCGTCGGCTGGATGAACCAACCCACGCTCTTGTCGCCGGTGCCGCCAAAGACGATTTCGGCATCTTTGCTCTTCTTGGCGTGGTCGATGTAGCGCATACAGTTGTCAAACGAAGCCTCGTCGATAACAGCATTCACAAAGGCCGAAAAGTCGCGGACGTCGCCAACCTTGATTTCCTTCAGCATATCGCCGACAATCTTCTTGACTTCAGGCCACAGCGACTTGGGAACATAGGCACGGCTTGCTGCAGAGCACTTCTGACCCTGGAACTCGAAAGCACCACGGACGATGGCCGTAGCAACCTGTGCTGCATTGGCGCTTTGATGTGCAAAGATGAAATCCTTGCCGCCTGTTTCGCCAACAATCTTCGGATAGGTGCGGTAGTTGGCGATGTTGTCGCCGATGCTCTTCCAGAAACCGTTGAAAGTCTTCGTGCCTCCGGTGAAGTGAACACCCGAAAGGTTTTCGTTGGCGAAGGCGACTTTGCCGATAAGGGCGCCGCTGCCGGGCAGGAAATTGACAACGCCGTCGGGAAGACCGGCCTCTTTGTAGATTTCCATAAGGATGTAGTTGCTCAGCATTGCCGTCGTCGAAGGCTTCCAGATGCAGGTGTTGCCCATCAGAACAGGACTCAAACATAGGTTGGAAGCAATCGAAGTGAAATTGAACGGCGTGATGGCAAAGACAAATCCTTCCATCGGACGATAGGTCATATAGTTGAGCGTACCCTTGTCGCTGCAGGGCTGGTCGCTGTATATCTGGCTTGCATAGAATGCATTGTAGCGCAGGAAGTCTACCAATTCGCACGCCGAGTCGATTTCGGCCTGCATAGTGGTCTTGCCCTGGCCAAGCATTGTGGCGGCGTTGATTTTCCAACGGTATTTACCACTTATAAGGGTGGCAATTTTCAGCATCACACTCGCGCGTTCGATCCACGGCGTGTTGGCCCATTCCTCGTGAGCTTTCATAGCGGCGTCGATGGCCATCTTCACCTCTTTCTCACCGACCTTGTAGTATTTGGCAAGGACGTGCTTGTTCTCCGTCGGCATCACAATCGTGCCGGTGTCTTTGGTTTTCACTTTTTTACCACCGATAATGGGGCAAATCTCATACTCCATTTTGTAGAGCTCGTTGAGGGCTTCACGGATTTTTTTGCGTTCGGGGCTACCTGGAGCATAGCCAAGTACTGGCTCGTTTTCAGGCTTGGGGAAAGAAAAAAGTGTGTTGTTCATTTTTAATAATATTTTAAATATTAACTTGTTTTTCAATAAAATATTGGCATATTACGTTTTAACGGCCAAATAAATCAGATGCAAAAATACTTTTATTTTCCTAATATTCAAAAAAAATGTAACTTTGCCGACAGCCAAAGAAATCAACAATTCTGCTTATCGAATTGAAAAACAAAATATAAAACAGCATAAAAAAAGTTTACGATTATGAAGAAATTTGGAATAATTATGATGTTTGTGGCTATGTTAGGTGCCACATCGTGCAGTTCTCTCGCTTCTGCTACCGACGCCACGGCTGCCGCAGCAGGTGCAACGTGCGGAAAAGCGCTGCTTGCCCTCAACAACAGCAAAAAGGCTGGCACTCTTTCAATCACAAATCCTACCGACCTGAGCAATATGCTTATCGTCATCACCTCGTACAACGGTTTGAAAGCCAACAAGGAAAACGGCGTATACAAGAAATCGTTCGCTGCCGGTATGGTAACTGGCGGCAACGGCATCATCACTCCCTCGATGGCCACAAACCTGACCAACAGTTTGCTCAACGCCTCTGGCCTTGACGGCATAAATGCCGGCAACATCGCCCAAAAGGCTCAAACCATAGGCACAATAATGCAGTTGCTCGGGGCGCTGAAATAGCGGAACAAACAACAACCAAAAGCAAACAAGGCGGAAAGCATTTATTTGTTTTCCGCCTTTCTGTTTATTGGCGTGGAAATGACTTGCCAATGTTGCGCAGCCATTGTGAATACTTGATGCGACTCAAGGCGCTGTGCTTTGCGAAACGGCGGAAAGAAGGCTCGTCTGACGATGCAAGGGCTTCGAGTTGGGCCTTGCGTTCGTCGTCGAGATGGCTGGCAACAGGAGCCTGCAGATTGTATGGGCATACCGACTGGCAGATGTCGCATCCAAAAGCATATCCGCGTGTGTCAAGTTCTTCGGGCAGGGTCTCGTCGCGGTTCTCAATAGTGTTGTACGATGTGCAGCGACGAGCGTCGAGCATCGTGGCGCCTGTTTTTGAAACAATTATTGCGCTGTTCGGGCATACATTAACACAACGACGGCAGTCGCCGCATCCGTCACCCTCGCGGGGCTCATCGTAGTGGTCCACTTCGGCGGTTGCGACTATCTCGCCAAGGTAACAGTAAGAGCCCAAGAGCGGATGGACAAAAAGGGTGTTGCGTCCTATCCATCCAAGACCGGCACGAACCGCCCAATGGCGGTCGCTGATGGGAGCGGTGTCGACAAAGGGACGTGCGTCGAAATCGGGATAGCGCTCGCGGATTTTTGCGATGAGACGATACATCAAACGTTTCATCAACTCGTGATAGTCCTCGCCGTAGGCATACTGGGCAATTCTGGCCGACGATTCCATCTGACGGTCGGGCTTGTAGGCATAAACCAGCGAGATTACCGACCGCGCACCTTCAACCAGCAAACGAGGATCGCGACGCATAGCTGCGTTGCGCTCCATATAGTGCATATCGGCCTGATAGCCAAGATCGAGCCACTCGCCGAGCGGATATTCCCCGTCGGTCAAGGATTCGGCCCGAGCGATACCGCAGTCGGAGAACCCGACAGCAGCAGCTAATTCCTTGAGGTATTGACTATCAATCGTCAACTTTGTTTTTCTTGCTTCCAGAATAGAGTTCAAACTTGAGCAAGCGACAATCAAGCGAGCCGTTGAAGAGCTGAATCTTGCGCGACGGATGGAGGCCTATATGCTTCATAGCCTCAAAGTCGGAAGTGATAAGCCACACCTCGCAGTTTTCGCCATAAAGGTTCTTGAAAGTGTTGCCAAGCTTTTCGTAGAGGGCGTTGAGGTCTTCGACCTTGATACGCTCGCCATAGGGTGGATTGGTAACTATGAGCGTCTTGCCTTCTGGCGGCTCCTGGTTTTCGAACGAACCGTGATAGAGCATTACATCCTTGTGCAACTTGGCATATTGAAGGTTCTGTTCCGCCTGCTGCAGCACACTCATATCTATATCGTTACCCCATATCTCGCATTCAAAGTCCCCCGAACCGATTTTGCGATCCTCGGCCTCTTTGACGCTCTTCCACTCGCCAATATTGAAGTCGCTCCAGCGCTTGAAGGCAAAATTCTCGTGACGATAGTATTGTGCGGGGATATTGTTGGCAAGCATAGCAGCCTCTATCAGCAACGTGCCACTACCGCACATAGGATCGTAGAAGTTGCAGTCGCACTTCCATCCAGCCAGTTTTATCATACCGGCGGCAAGGACCTCGTTGATTGGCGCAACGCCAACACCCATACGGTAGCCACGCTTGTGGAGCGAATCGCCCGACGAGTTGAGAAGCAGAGTCACCTTGTTGTCAACGATGTGCAGATTGAGTTTGAAATCGGCATTCTCGGTGTCAATATTGGGACGGTGGTTGAACAGGCGACGCAGACGGTCGACAATGGCATCCTTGGTCTTAAGGGCCGCATAATACGAGTGTGTGAATATTTCACCCGATGTCGTAGAATCAATCATAAATGTGCCGTCGACATCGATGATTTTCTCCCATTTGATTTTGTAAACATTGTCGTAGAGTTCCTGGTCGTCGTTGGCTTCAAACTCGGCGAAAGGCTTGAGAATGGCCAGCGCTGTACGGCAAGTATAGTTTGCGCGGTATAGAACACGCATATCACCCACAAAAGAGACGGCACGAGTGATAGGCTCCACCTCCTTTGCGCCGCAAGCACGAAGCTCGTCGGCCAATATTTCCTCAAGACCGTGCATCGTTTTTGCTATCATTCTGAATTCAGCGCGTTTCTGGTTCTCCGTCTGAATTGTTTTGCCGTTTGACTTCTGAATAATCATAGTTTGATATGTTAAATTATTATTTTACTGTTTTTTTGGTATGAATCCACTCTTAAGTTTTGCCACTCCCGAAGGGCTGTGGAAGATAGCCGACCCACGAGGCTGGCGACCATCGGGGTTGTCGGTGCTGAGCGTATAGTGCGGATGCTCTTTCAGGCGACGCTGATGCTCTTTCTTGCGGTTGCGAGGCTGCTTGTATCCAACCTCACGGCTGTCGGCAATGGCTATGTTGACGGCATAGCCGGAAAGAATGACAACACAGTTGGCATAGATCCAAAGCATCAGAATGAGCAGCGTACCGATAGAACCATACAAGATATTGTAGTTGTTGAAATTATTGATGTAAATCTGAAATGCCCACGACAATCCGAAGATGAGAAGCGTGGAAAGAATGGAGCCGATGGACAGGAAATTGATGCGCTGTTTCTTGACAGGCGCAAGATAATACAAAAGACTGAGTGTCAACAGGGTCAGAAACACCAGCAAGAGCCAGCGTCCAAGGCTGAATGCGAAGAGGCTCAACTTTGTCTCGGCCATAAAGTTGCGGCTTATCATAAACTGGATAAAGAACTTATAGCCGATAAGCAGCGACAAAATAGCTACCACAAGCACGTAGAGTATTACCACCAGCAACAGGCACAGCAGGTAGCGATGCACGATGGAGCGCCACTCGATGCTGTGGCTTACGGAGTTGAACGACTGCAGCAAACCGTGGATGCCGTTGGCAGCAAGAATTATGGAGCCGATAAAACCGATTGAGAGCAAACTGCTGTGCTTGTGTCCCATAACGTCGGTAATGGTAGACGCAACGCGCTCGAAGACTCCGGCAGGAAGAATGAGTGCCAGCTGGTTGAGTAGTTCAGCTTGCAAGCCTTCGATGGGCAGATATGGTATCAACGTGAAGAAGAAGATGAGCAGAGGCGGCAAAGCCATCAGGAAAGAGAACGCAAGTGCTTTGGCACTCTGCCACAAATCGCGGTTGGAAAAATGCCCAAGAATCTGTACCAAAGGAACACCGGCGCATCCTGGCAGCACCAGTTTGTTGGCAAACGGAATAACACGCAAGGACCAGAAGCGCAACAACGCCTCATAGCGACGGTAAAGCCATACGCCCAAACGGCTGTTCTTCAGTTTTTCGTAGAGCTTTTCCATTATTCCTGCGTCAGTTCTTCACAAGGCTTAAATCGAGACTCTTGATATGGTGGGTCAAAGCACCAACAGAGATGAAATCGACACCTGTTTCAGCATATGAACGCAAAGTCTGGTCGGTGATGCCGCCACTTGCTTCGGTTTCATAGCGTCCGTCGATGCGCTTGACAGCTTCGCGCAAAGTGGGTATGTCGAAATTGTCGAGCATTATGCGGTCGACACCACCGTGAGCGAGCACACGCTCCAACTCGTCGAGGTTTCGCACCTCGATTTCAATCTTGAGATTTTTGCCTTTATCCTTAAGATATTGGCGAGTACGGTCAATGGCTGCCTCGATGCCGCCGGCAAAGTCGATATGATTGTCTTTCAGCATAATCATATCGTATAGGCCAATACGATGGTTTGTGCCACCGCCGCAAGCGACAGCATATTTCTCAAGAAGTCGCATATTTGGCGTCGTCTTGCGAGTGTCAAGCAAACGGGTATGGAGTCCATCAAGCATAGCAACCATACGATGTGTTTCGGTGGCTATGCCGCTAAGTCTTTGCATAAAATTAAGGGCGGTGCGCTCTGCGGTAAGGATACTGCCGGAAGCGCCTTCGACCAACATAACGACATCTCCTTTAAATATCTCATCACCATCCTTTTTTAGCAACGTGACTTTAAGCTTGGAGTCCACCAAATGGAACACACGTTCGCCAACCTCTGCACCGCAGAGTATACCATCTTGTTTGGCAACCATTTTGGCTGTGCCTTGAGCTGTGGCCGGGATGCAAGCCAACGTCGAGTGGTCGCCGTCGCCAACATCTTCTCGCAAGGCCATAACTATCAATTCGGTTAAATTAGGTATGTCGGTCATAATCAGATTTGAAAATTTATTATTATTTGATAAATTTGCAAGTCAAAGTCCACTAAATAATTTGCAAAAATACGAATATTTTTGGGATTGCAATAAAAAATTATCATTATAACATTATATTTTCGTATTTTTGCACAAAAATACAAAGGCGGAATTCTTCCGCAACACACTAGCAATATGAATGTTAGCATAATAAATATAGGTGACGAATTGCTTATTGGACAGGTAGTCAACACCAATGCCTCTACGATGGCAAAAATGCTTGTCGCCACAGGAATGGACGTAAGGGAAACAGCGGTAATCGCCGACGACCGCGACGCTATACTCAACACCCTGACACGCTGTCTGAAAGCAAGTGATGCCGTACTGATTACCGGCGGACTTGGACCAACGAAGGACGATGTGACTAAAAAAGTGCTTTGCGAGTTCTTTGGAAGCAAACTCGTTGAAAACCAAGAAGCTCTCGAAAACGTAAAACGCATCTTCGCCGCCAGAGGCTACGAGTTGACACCCATCAACCGCCAACAGGCTTGGGTGCCGGAATGCTGCACAATGATAAACAACATCTTGGGCACAGCACCCTGTATGTGGTTCGAGCGCGAAGGCAAGGTTGTCGTATCTATGCCCGGTGTGCCGTTCGAGATGGAGAACCTGATGACCACAGAAATCATCAAGCGCCTGCAGAAACACTTTGCCACCGGCCGAATCATAAACAAAAACATTCTTGTTCAAGGCATAGGCGAAAGTTTCCTGAGCGACCTAATCGAGCAATGGGAACTGGCATTGCCGAAAACCATTCGCCTCGCATACCTGCCACAAGCTGGTATGGTCAAACTGCGCCTTACAGAGCGCATAAGCGAATCACAACCTTCGGCAATCAACGACCAGTTGCCAGGTCTTTACGCCCTCGCAGGACAATACATCGTTGGCGAGGACTGTGAGACATTGCCTGAACTGGCACACAAATTAATGACATCGCGCGGTTGTACACTTTCCACAGCAGAAAGCTGCACCGGAGGCACCATAGCATCACGGCTGACAGCTTTCAGCGGTGCCTCGGCGTATTTCAAAGGCGGCATTGTGGCATACAGCAACGAGGTGAAAGAGAACATACTGGGCGTAAGGAGCGAGACCCTCGCCTCCTATGGTGCCGTAAGTGAAGAGACAGTACACGAGATGGTTGAAGGTGTACGCCAACACCTCAAAACCGACTATGCCATTGCAACAACAGGCATTGCAGGTCCCACCGGCGGCACTCCTGACAAACCTGTCGGAACAGTATGGATTGCTGTTGCCGGACCAAACGGCATCGAGACACGCCTCAAGAAATTCGGCGACGACCGCCTCCGCACCGTCGACCGCACTTGCAACGAAGCTTTCTCAATGCTTATCAAACTTTTGTATAAAAATATTAACCAATAAAAACAAGATAATGAAAAAAGTTTTCACAATCATCGCCTGCTCAATGGCTCTTCTCTTTACAGGCAAAGCAAACGCCCAAACAAGTGTTAACTTGGGCTTCACACCCACAACCATCAGTACGTCGAATGGCAACTTCCACGACACCATCGCACTCAACGGCATCTCCATCGGAATCAACCAGAACCTGTCCATCAGCGGCGACCTCTACGTGTCCGTCGGTCTGCAGGGCCGCTACAGTTTCGCTAAAAAAGAGCGTACCCTCGACCTTGGCATTCTTGGTTCGGCAACAGCTACTGTAGAATACAGCCAGTTGGCCATCGACATTCCCGTATTGCTCAACTATAGCTTCAACCTCGGCAAAGACCTGCGCATCACTCCGTTTGTAGGTCCTACCATCACTTTTGCACTTTCCGGCAAAACCGCTTCGAGTGGCAATGCAAGTGTACTCAATCTTCTCAACCTCAACACCGATGGCGAGGACGACTGGTATGACGAAGGTAGCAACAACTCGCGTTTCGACATTGGTGCCACCGTTGGCGCAGCCCTTACTTTCAGCCAGTTCCGCGTTTATGGCGGCTATAACCTCGGTCTGCTCAACCTCAGCACCGCCGACAACACCACCCGCAAGTCGGCAGGCTTCTTCCTCGGTCTCGGCTACAAGCTCTAAAAAAAACAGTAGACAGTATACTTTAAACGGAGAGCAGTTTGTGCTCTCCGTTTTATTTATTTTATGTATCTTTGCACTCCGAAACAAACACTCATTTTATGCCCAAAGCATTACTAACCATCATCTTTCTCATCATCAGCAACGTCTTTATGACCTTTGCCTGGTACGGCAACCTCAAGCTGACCGAGATGAAAATCAACACCAGCTGGCCGCTGATACTCATCATTCTCACCTCGTGGGGCGTGGCCTTCTTCGAATACAGCTTTATGATTCCTGCCAACCGCATAGGCAGCCAGATCAACGGCGGTCCCTTCTCGCTGATGCAGCTCAAGATACTGGCCGAGTGCATCTCGCTGACCGTCTTCACCATCATCGTGGCCACCGTCTTCAAGAGCGAGCCCATCCGTTGGAACCACCTTGTCAGTTTCGGATTCATCATCCTCGCTGTCATATTCGCCTTCTGGAAAACAAAATGATGTATAACGCGAATTACCACGAATTAACCATTAATTAAAAATCACTATGAATTTAACAAGGCATAAAGAACTTGTATACTCCATTATTGGTGCTGCAATGGAAGTTCATCGCGTATTGGGAGGCGGATTACTTGAACCCATCTACAATGAAGCCCTATATTGGGAACTTAAAGAGCGAGGACTTAACTGCGAACGTGAGAAGCAGCTGCCCTGCTACTACAAAACCCACAAATTAGAGAAGCACTATCAAATGGATTTAGTAGTCGACGATGTAATCGTCGAGATTAAGTCTGTGAGCGAAATAATATCAGCCCATCGTGAGCAGCTCTTCAACTACCTAAGGCTGACTGAGATGCCTATTGGACTTCTCATTAACTTTGGGCAGACAAGTCTTCAAGGAGAACGCTATGCCTATTTCAAAGATGACAATGAATGCGTGCTTCTGGATCGCAATATGGATTTTGTTTATTAATGGATAATTATATGGAAATTCGTGTTTCAAAAATAAAATTAAGCGTATTAATGTTGTTGTCTCTGCTTTTTGCAGCGTGCACAACACACAAAGAGCAGCGCATAGAGTTGACCGACTGGCAGTTTGAACACAACGGGCAGTGGTATCCCGCTACGGTGCCGGGATTCATCCATACCGACCTGATGGCCAACGGCATCATTCCCGATCCCTTCTACGGCACCAACGAGGACTCGGTCCGCTGGGTTGGCGACAGCGTTTGGATATATCAAACCACTATTCCCAAAATGCAACTTCCCGAGGGTAACACAATCTGGTTGGTGTTCGAAGGACTGGCTGGTCAAGCAATCATCCTTGTCAACCACGAACTCTTTGAAGTAGCGGACAATATGTTCTGCCAATACGAGTTTCCTATCACTCGGAGCCTAATGGATATGAATGATAGTGTACTCAGCATAATAATCGAATTTTGGCCAGTAACACCTTATAAATACAGTCAAATGGACGAAGAGGCTTGCGAAGTTCTTCCAAGCGACTCGGCCAAAGAGTCCGAATACGGCATACCTCTCCCCGACCGACGCGCATTTACACGCATAGCTCCCTACCAGCAAGGCTGGGACTGGGGTCCCAAATTGCCCACCTGTGGCATTTGGAAGCCGGTATACATCACCAACAAAAAACCAAAGTCACCAAAGAAAGTCAACCGCGAACTGGACTACCGCGACAATCTCGCCAAGGTCTACCTTGCTGACCGATTAGACAGCATTGGCAAGGCTTTTGCATTTCGCAACGGTGTCAACGGATCAAAAGACTTTGACGAAGTTGTCTTTATGAAAGGTGCCAACTGGATACCTGCACACTCATTCCCTGTTATGACTCCCAAGTTGGCCGCCCGTTACCGCTATCTGCTCTGCTCCGCCAAAGAGGCCAACTTCAATATGATTCGCGTTTGGGGCGGCGGCATCTACGAACACGACTACTTCTTCGACCTCTGCGACTCGCTGGGTCTGATGGTATGGATGGACTTCAATTTCAGCACGATGCTATATCCCGACAACCCAGAAATGCTGGAAAGCATCCGTGAGGAAGCAATACAAAATGTCGCACGCATTATGAAGCACCCCTGCGTAGTGATGTGGTGCGGCAACAACGAGGTCAAAAACGGCTGGGAAGACTGGGGCTGGCAGGATGTATACCACTGGACACCCGAGCAGCGCGCCAGACTAGAACACAGCATCGACACTATCTTTGACGACATCTACACCGATCGAGGACCCGGCATCCTGGCACAAGCCGTGCGCGACTACGACTGGCAAGGACGGCGCTACATTTCCACCTCGCCACTATTTGGCTGGGGCCA
>JAEEGL016554554.1_pt1 | contig 13647 bp, 14 predicted proteins | sample 9134231 | NCBI WGS metagenome assembly JAEEGL01 (sample SAMN16246548, study PRJNA631951) | gut metagenome | biome: gut microbiome; feature: rumen; material: fiber-attached | host: Bos | place: Iran: Karaj | collected 2018-10
CACTCCCGCGAGGATATAAAGCCCGGTAACGGCATCGTCATATCCTTCACGGATACACATAAATATGCCGAAAACGATCGCAAGCGCTATGACAACTGCAAGGATGATCGCAAACACGAGACCGATGGTCCTCAGTACGCGGATGATCTTAATACCCGTTGTGCCGCAGCAGACAGAGTCGGGATCTCTTGCAACACCATAGATTATCCAGAGCGATACCGCAAACAGTATAGCCACCGCATTGCCCGAAATGGCAGATACTAGGCGGCCTGCAATATTAGCCGGTTTTGCCGCGGTTGTTTCAAAAGCAGCGGTTATCTGGTCAAGAGCGTCATTTATCTCTGCTTCGCTGACGTTGAAGTTGTCGCCGAGAAGACCTGCAATATCTGCATTCTTGATCGTTTCGACGCCATTTTCGTACAGTTTGACCACTGATGCCGGCAAAACTACTGACGTGAAAATGGAGCAGAGCACTACCAGCGTGAATGCTATGCAGATAATTAGTGCAAGCTTCGATCCGGCTAGCTGTTTGAATCTCACCTGTGCAGGGCTCCTTGCAATAACGGGAGCCTGTGGCTGAACATATGCAGGGGCCGGAGCAACTGCCGGTGCTGCGGCGGGAGCCGGTTCAGGAGCAGGTTCGCCCGGAACTGCCACAACATCCTCCAGGTTTTTTCCGCAACCGGTGCAGAATTTCGCGGAATCCTTGTTTTCCTTTCCGCAAGAAGGGCATACTTTCATTATTAATCTTCCTTTCCAAAACTGTCCTCGACTGTTTAGTAAAGTCTGTAAATTATATAGTATAACAGCCGGAGTTATTTTTCAATAATTATGCTACTGATTCAGCAAAACAGACTTACAGATCCGTGAAAGGAGCTTCGTGCTCTGCTATAAAGCGCTCTACCTGCTCCCTGTTTTTCAGTCCTGTAAGGCTTCCCACAGCCGAAGCGCATATTGCTCCGCAGGCATTTGCAAAAACAAGAGCTTCCCTGTCATCCATACCGCTCATTTTTGCGCATATGAATCCGGCTATGAAATTATCTCCAGCTCCTGTTGCGTCCACCGCTTTAACGGGGAACGCGCCAAGTCTGTATCGCGTCTGACTGTTCCTGAAAAGACAGCCTCTGGCGCCCAGCTTGATAACAACGTTTTTTACTCCTGTATCAAGCAGGACTTCCGCCATTTTGTCCGGGTCCGTCTCGCCGGTATGGAAAGCCGCCTCGTCTTCGTTGGGAAATATATAATCCACCATTGCGAGCTCTTCCGCTATGTCCTTTAAACCAAGCGTCCCGAAATTCGGGAGCTTGGTATCGGCATATATCACAGCGCCGTTTTCCTTAGCCTCCCGGAAAACTCCCCGGACCGCCCCGGCATCGTCGAAAGGCGCTCGAAACAGCGACCCGATCGAAACTGCAGATGCAGACCTGATGGCATCAGTATACTTCTCCGGATGGAAATTATACTTGTGGGCAAGGTTGGTTATGGATCTTCTGGTTCCATCCGGATTTACAAACATGGTCGTTACAGGTGTGGGATGATCTTTTTCCCTTACGACATTTGACATGTCCACTCCGTTGGAGACCATGCTCCCGTAGAGAAGGTCTCCTGCTCCGTCGCAGCCGAGAAAGCAGAGTATCCCTGTTTTCAGTCCCAGCTTTGCAGCAGTGGCGGATTCATTCAACCCCTCGCCGCCCGGATTTATTGAGCATGATTCCGCCCTGAAGCCCGCCGCCGATACCGGTTCCGGATCGAAGCCTTTTATGATGCAGTCTGCTATTGCCGTTCCTATGCAAAGCAGGTCAAGTTTTTTGCCCATCGCATCAGTCCTCTTACAGTCCGGATCTCAGGCGAGCTGTTCTTTTCCCGCAAAACCTATCGCAACCTGGGGCGCGTTTCTCGCTATTGCCGCGAGTGCATCGTCCATGGCCTTTTCGTCTTCACTGATTGCGTCTATAAATTCCCTGCCATCGCGTACAAAAACCAGCCTGAAGTACTGGAACACGGCCTTGCCGCAGCACATCCTGCCGTTTACCTCATTTATGCGGATGAATGCTCTGTCTATATACTTAAACGGGATATACTTGATGGAAAGATTATATGGGAAGAAGACCCCTGTCTTTCCGACACGAACCTTGTCGAAGCGTTCTGCGTTCTCATATTCCTCCGCAACTGCGGGATCTGTTATTCTGCCGTGTATTCCCGAAAACCTCGCCATAATCCCTGCCTCCTGCATATGTTGTGCAATTTCTGTCTTGTATTATACTTTATTTCTCCCGGAAAACAATTGATTTTTGCGCCTGCTGGTAAATGCAGCGGTTGATTATCCACTGTCCCGGTGATATGCTTTTCCCAGCACCGTTTTTCTGCGACCAACCAAACTATATTTCGGAGATAAAATGTCAGCTTCGATCAGAAAAAGAAATCTGCGCCCAGAGCTCATCCCGGTGATACTTTCTCTTGCCGCCCCTACCATGCTGGAGGAGCTCGTAGATACGGCGGTGCAGTATATAGATATTGCCATGGTTGGCTCACTCGGCACTACGGCTACTGCCGCTGTGGGAGCTACTGCGACGATAAACTGGCTGATCGGCGGGTCCTTTTCCGCTCTCGGCATAGGCTTTTTATCCTATATAGCAAAGTCCCGCGGCGCCGGCAATGACGAAAACGCCGCCCGGGCATCAGCTCAGGCAGTGTTTCTTGCTTTGTTCACCGGTATTCTCTTTTCGGCAATTGTTCTTCCGCTCTCCTCATATGTTCCCGGCTGGATGCACGCCGATGTTTCCATACGCCCTCTGGCAGCCAGGTATTTTCTTATCCTCTACTCAAGCATGGTGTTCCGCAGTGCAAGGATCATCTTCGGCACTATTCTCAGAGCCTCCGGTGACACGAGGACTCCTATGCGGGTCGGCCTGCTGGTAAATCTGCTCAATGTTGCCGGCAATTTCTTTCTTATATATCCGACCCGCGAGATCCCGTCTATTGGCGGAATGCGCATTCCCGGAGCCGGACTCGGCGTTGAAGGTGCGGCTCTTGCCAGTGCGGCGTCTGTTGCAGTCGGCGGGATGCTCATAACCATTGCACTATGGCGGCACAGATCCGTCTCACCCCGCGGGCACAGTCTCATCCCGGACCCGGAGATCCTCCACCCCTGCCTGAAGATATCTCTTCCGAACATGCTCCAGCGTTTCTGCACCTCTCTGGGCTATGTTGTATTCGCATCCATGATAAACTCCCTCGGAGAGCTTTCCACCGCCGCGCACACCATTGCAAACACGGTGGAATCAGCCTTCTATATCCCGGGATACGGGATGATGGCCGCTGCCGCCACTCTTACGGGCAACTGCATCGGTGCGGGCGACAGGGAGAGGCAGCGCGATCTTGCAAGGATGATACTTATAATAGAGATATCTCTGATGGTGATCACCGGAGGCCTGCTTCTTATCTTTGCCCCTGCAATGATGGGCATTTTCTCGCGGGACGCTGCAGTTATCCTTCTCGGGAGCACGGTTCTCCGCATGGTGGCGGTGTCCGAGCCGTTCTACGGAGTATCCATCGTTACGGAAGGAATGCTCCAGGGCGCCGGGCTCACGTTCCGCCCGTTCCTCTTCAACCTTATAGGAATGTGGGGGGTGCGCATAATCGGTACGGCGATTTGTATCCGCCTGGGCTTCGGCCTTGTTTCGGCCTGGTGCTGCATGATAGCCCACAACATGCTCCTGCTCATAATGCTGAGGATCTATTACCGGAAGATCTTTTCAGCCGGTCAAGGCCCTTTTCCCGCTTGAATTGTTCTTGTTAAGTGATATAATCATTCTCTGTTCGAAACAGGGAGGCTGATAGCTTTGAATAAAACCGAACTCTGGCGCATCATAAAATTCGTTCTTTTCTCGGCATCCGCCGGAATAATAGAGATAGTATCCTTCACACTGCTTACCGAACTCACACCGTGGCCGTACTGGCCCTGCTACCTTATAGCTCTGGTGCTTTCGGTGCTCTGGAACTTTACTCTGAACCGCAGATTCACCTTCCGCTCAGCAAACAATGTGCCCCTGGCAATGCTGCTCGTAGCTCTCTACTATGCAGTGTTCACACCGCTTTCCACATGGCTGGGAAGCTATCTTGCAGAGACTCTCGGATGGAATGAATATCTTGTAACTGTCATCAACATGCTGCTCAATTTCGTTACCGAGTTTCTGTATGACACGTTCGTTGTGTTCCGGGGCAGCATCGATACCAATGATCTTGCGAAAAAACAGCTTGAGAAGGAAACATCCCAGGAAACTGAGCATTAAACATAAAAGACACAGGTTTCACCTGTGTCTCTTTTTTTAATCTCCCGCCTCCGGGAGACAGTGCATCTGTGTCGGTCCCAGAATACGGAAACCCTCCGCTGTTTTGTGCAGGCTCCGGATGCCGAAGTCATACGCTCTGAGTTTCAGATAAAGGCTGATGCTCTTTGTATCGGTGCAGCCCTTTGGAAACTGGCTCAGATGGCACCTGAATACCGAATCCAGCTGAATAGGCAGATATCCTGCTGTATCCACAAAGCTGTTTGCCTTTGCCGTGAAGTAATACGCCAGCGCCTTGACCGGTGCGGGTCCCGCTCCGTAACCGCTCATGATACCTTCATACGGTGCAAATACCGATATCTCTCTTGCGGCAATTCCCACATTCAGATGGTCCTTGTGGCACTCGCTTGAAACGAAGGGATCCGGCGCGAAAACAACATCCGGCTTGAAATCACCGACCACTGCAGCAATGCCTTTAACTAGCTCCGCCATTTCATAAAAGCCGCCGTCACTCAGCCCGAGGAATCTAACATCCTCTATTCCAAGCATATTTGCAGACTCTATAGCCTCGCGCTTTCTGAACTCCGCCATCTCCTCCGGTCCGATCCCGGGTGAATTCGAGGTGCCGAATCGCCCGTCAGTGCATATCAGAAAGCATATCTTTTTCCCCTGTGCAGCAAGCTTCGCCGCAGTCGCCCCGGCCCCGATCTCGATATCGTCCGGATGCGGCCCTATGAAGAGGAAGCGCTCAAACCGCCCGATCTCCGGAAGGGGAGCGGCAAGCCTTATTATCCTTTTCAGAATGCTCATATCTTCATCTCCGTTTTCTGTTTATCTGATGATAAATTACCACCTTACGGTATGTCAACAAAAAAGCAGATCCCTCTCGGGATCTGCGGATATTCTTCAGTTGATATCAGACCCAGCTTTCGACTCTTTTTCTCACGGCGGCAAAGGTCTCCTCGCTGAGATCGTGCTCTATCTTGCAGGCGTCCTCCCTTGCCTGCTCGGGACTCACGCCGATCTTAACAAAAAGCTTCGTGATAAGCTCATGGCGCTCATATATCCTCTCTGCGATCTCAAGTCCCGATTCCGTCAGCACTATCATGCCGGCCGGGTCAGTAGTTATATACCCGTTCTCTCTTAGGCGTTTAGTGGCATAGCTTACGCTCGGCTTGGTAACGCCAAGCTTTGCGGCTATGTCTATCGAACGTATGTATCCGCGCTCCTCCTTGAGCATGAGCATGGCCTCGAGATAGTCTTCGGCAGATTTCTGGATCTTCATATAAATACTCCTTAATGCTTCTCTTAAGCTAAGACTATCATCTGCATCTTAAAAATGCAAGCATACTGACCTTTTAATTACTGTTAAATTTAATTAACATTAGTTCAAATTCAGATCAGACTCCGCCCAGCTTTACTATTTAACTAAACTGTGATACAATTTCGGCCGATCATTCCTTAAGGAGATATATAATGTCCGATTATATCATAGCGACCTCTTCCACCTCGGACCTTCCGAGGACCTGGCTTGATGCCCACAGCATACCCTTTATCCCGTACAGTTTCACAGTTAACGGCTCACCCTGCGAGGACGACTGCCGTGAGGAATCACGTGCGGCTATCTACCGCGGAATGCGCAGCGGAGATATACTGAAGACCTCCATGATAAACGAGTTTGTCTATCACGACTTCTTCCGGCAGCTTCTCGACAGCGGAAAAGACGTTATTTTCCTTGATATGTCCAAGGAGATGTCCGTCTCCTTCACCAACGCAACAAAGGCGGCTGAGGCAATCCGTGAGGAGTATCCAAAGCAGCGCCTTTATGTTATGGACACCTTCTGCATTTCCGGCGGGCTCGGCATGCTGGTGGAGCAGATGGTCTCCCGAAAGGAGGCCGGCGCCTCCTTTGACGAAGTCGTCGCCTGGGGCGAGGATAACAAGCTGAAGATCGCACACCGCTTCACAGTGGACGACCTCAATTATCTCAAGGCCGGCGGCCGTGTTTCGAACGCCTCTGCTCTGGTGGGCTCTCTGCTGAACATAAAACCTGTGCTCTATGTTCCCGACAGGGGCACGCTTGACGTGGCAAAGAAGGTCCGCGGCCGCAAGGCTGCACTCAAAGCCATCATTGACGGCGTTCTCCACGATCTCAGCCTAATCGATCCGGCAGGACTTGAATTCCGTATCCTGCAGGCAGACTGTATGGCGGATGCGGAGTTCGTCCGTGATGAGATTAAAAAATCTTATCCCCAGATCGGCGAGGTGCGCATCACAAGCCTCGGCGTTGTCATCGGTGCACACTGCGGCCCCGGTCTGCTCACCATCTTTTACCTCTGCAGCAGCAGAAACTCTGAATAACCGGAAATCAGCAAAAAAAGGAAGCGGTATTCCCGCTTCCTTTTTTTGCTGCCGGCATCAGCCCTGGCCAACGTCTATGAATACGCAGTTTTGTTCAAAGTCATCAGCACTGAGCATGTTCCCGGTCTTCTTTATCTGCAGTTCCTTCGCCACATGCTCTATGGTGTCCATGTCCGATGTGCCGCTCACCACTATCACATATCCGTCTTCGGGACTGAAGAGGATCACATAGTAGTAATCAAGATTCCTTTCAGGAGAGTGTATATCCCTTTCATCATCGTCCACTGCATCAAAGTGCTGCGTGGCATGGAATCTGAGGACCTGGTGCTCTCCCCACTGCTCGTTGATGATCTCCTCCGGTGTCTGATACATCAGGATCATGGCCCCGTCGTTTATAAACTGGGATGCATAATACACATCCACCCTGTATGGCTGGTAGTTTTCCGACGTGTGGTCCACGCCTTCTGCTCCCTCGGATACCAGAGTGCTCCTCCAGCCTTCCCCGTCGGTAGCCCAGGAGTTCACCTCTTCATTAGGCGAGAATGGCAACCAGCCCTCCCTGAACTTTATCTCAGCGCATTCGTCAGGACCGTCAAATTCGAACACATAGTTGAACTTATCCCATACAAGTCTGCCTGACGGATTATCCGGCCAGTACAGCGAGTAGGTCTCTCCGGGCTCAGGGTCCCTGTGGCTCAGAGAGAACACCCCGATCGCATAGGCCGTTATGGCAAGGGCCAGCACGAGGCAGGCCGCGAGGGCTATGGAGAGCACTCTCTTCGAGCCTTTTCCTGCCGTTGTTTTAAGATGCTTTGTTATCTCACTCATTTCACTTATCTCCTTTACAGATGCTTCCATATCGGAGAGATATCCGTTCCTTATCAAAGCCTCGGTCTTGTAATCCTCATTTATATCGTTCATCGCATCGAACAGTTTTTCCGTTCTCACAGATATCCCTCCTTCCTAAGCTGTTTCCTCAGTCCGTTCCGGCTCCTGAAAAGGGAACTCTTCACCCGGCTCTCGCTGATCGCAAGTCGCCGGGCTATCTCCCTTACAGGTTCCACGAGCCAGTATCGGCTGACGAATATAACACGGTCATCATCCTTAAGGGAAGAAAGAAATCTGTTTATAGCCATACCGAGCTCTCGGGATTCCATTTCCTCCTCGGGACTCCTCCCGGCGGATACCACCTCTTCGAGCTCGTCGAAAGCCACTGCGTATTCACCTCCGCCTCTCTTCTGCGCACAGCGCTCCCGAAGCCTTGAAATACTTATGTTCCGCACAAGGCTTATAAGATAGGCTCCGAGCGACCGCGGCTCGGTCGGCGGGATGCTGTTCCACGCGGCAAGATACGTGTCGTTCACGCATTCCTCGGAATCCTGCGGATCGCACAGGATATTCCCGGCCGTTCTCTTCAGCGCCGCGCCGTATTTTCGCTGGCTTTCATCTATAGCAGAGCTGTCCCTTCTGAAGAACAGCCCTACGATTTCTTTGTCTTCCATGGTGACCTCCCAGAGTGCTCTCGAGTGCTCTCACCCATTAAGTCGCATTATATCACGATCGGTTGCATCATCTTTAAAATATATAAGAACACCGCCGGAAAAGCCGGCGGTGTTTGCTGTATCATATGCTTTTTATCCTACCGCATGACCTGTTCCGATGTTCATGTTGACTCTGCCCGGGAACTGGCTCAGCTGGATATACATAGGTGCGCCCTCCTGATCGCCTTCGAAGAAGACTGTGAGGTAATAATTGTCCGTCGGCATATCCTTAAGCAGCGAACTTCCGTCCGGAGCGCTCCAGCGTGCATCATAATAGGCTTCATCCACAGTATCTGCCAGTTTGTAGCCGGAGAAGCCCCAGTATTCCGCCAGCAGGCTGCAGAAGCGGTCCACAGTCATATCCGCGGGGAAAATATCGTCGAAATTGTCATAGAGATACTCCGTTGTGGTAGTCCATTCCCCGTCAGGGTCATCCGGATCCACGGGTATCTCCATCTCCACCTCCTTCACCGGTACATCCGTCTCGTCGGCCTTGGCCTCAACAGATGCAAACTTGATCTTCCCCGTTATTGTATCCACTCTGAGATTCAGGAAATACTTTCCGTCTTCTTTCATATACCACCTGACATCGTAGCTGTGGGTGAATATCCTGCCGTACCAGTAGTCGTTGCCGGTATGGCCATCTATCTCAAAAATCTTGTCGGGCTCGCCCTGAATGTTGACCTTTTCGGAGAGCAGTCCCATCTGCTTCCATTTCTCAAGCTCTTCCCGGGCCACCTTTTCCGCAGTCTTCGGGCTGTTCACCGCGCTGCCCACGGCATATGCCGTAACAGCCAGAGCCAGTATCAGGCACGCTGCAAGTGCAATCGTAAGCACCCTGCGGGAAAATTTCTTTGTCTTCTGCTTGTTGATATGCATTATCTTCTCCTCCGTTCCGGAGGCGGCTGAAGCAGCCGGGAGCTCCAGCTCAAGGGCTTCGGCCTTGTATTCATCGGCAATGCCGTCCAGCGCCGCGGATATCTTTTCCCTGCTCATATCAGTCCCTCCTTAATAAGATATGTTCTGAGTTTCTCACGTGTACGGAAAAGTCTGACGGAGACCCGGCTGCTTTTGCAGTGCATCTTCGAGGCTATCTCATCTATGGTGTCCGACAGCCAGTAGCGGCAGACGAACATCTGCCTGTCCTCTCTGGAGAGCTTTTTCAGAAAAGAGTTTATCGCCGCCGAAAGTTCCTTTGCCTCCACATCTGCAAAAGGATCGTCCTTCGCGGCAAGACATTCCTCAAGCTCATCAAGGGCAGTATCGTAAATGCTGTTCCGCTTTTTCGCCGTATTCGAGCGGTATCTGCTGAGGGCAGTGTTCCTCGTCACAGCAGTGTAATAGGCCTTCAGGATTCCGGGCTTTTCCGGCGGGATAGAGTTCCATACAGCAAGGTTTGCGTCGTTCATACATTCCTCCACATCCGAATGATCTTTCAGGATATTCGCTGCTGTGCGTTCTGCGGATCTCCCGTATTTTTCAGTCAGTTCGACTATCGCCTGTTCCGAGCGTTCATTGAACAATTCGATTATCAAGCTGTCTTCCAAATCATCACTTCCTAACTTTTTCCGTCTCACCTATACAGTAGCGATACGGAGGAGGATATTTCATTTTTTCGATATTATAACATTATAACTTACTAAAACAATCGCATCCTTTCCCCAGACATGATCGCTGCTTATCTCAGTATTTCCGCTGTGCGCAAAAAAAAGAGCACGTACTAAAATATCCGTGCTCTTTTTATATTGCCTTATATTTACACAACAGCTCCTACAGCCGCTCCGATAATGGTAGCCTCATCCTGTGTAACGAATGAGATTTTCCAATCCCCGCAATATTCCGCCATATAAGGGAAAAAATATTCCCGGAATAAAATGCTCTTTGTAAACACTGATCCGTCTGCAGAGACAGTAACGCTACTGCTGCGCGGCAGGGAATAATCCAGCACTGCAGCAAGTGTCAGCGCGACATGTTTTGCTGCCCGAGCAAATACCGCCCGAACGATCTTACGCGCGACGCCGTTATCATGCTCTCCGGAAAAAGCGGTCTCATTCGAGTTTCCACTCCCGAAAGCATCCATCTCCGGAGTGGTATATTCCACTTGCCGCTCCAGTCTCTGTACCGTCTCTTCTCCGAACAGTCCTCTGCACGCTGCTTCACGAAACGCATAAGTGCATATCTTGCCAAGATAGCCGCCTGCTATCTTTTTTTCTTCAAGATATACTCCTGGAGCTATAGTATCTCTGTCGACTGCAAGATCGATTGAAGATGTATCCGGAGACACGAATCCGCCTGTCTCCGTAGCAATTATCATTTTTCCTTCACCAGCAAAGCCCAGTTTGCTGAGAGGAATCTGGCAACAGATATTCGTACCTGTTCCAAGTATTATCCCGAGGATCCCAGACGCCTCAGCACCGTTTGCCAGCGCGCTCAACAGCACTGCAGTAGTATCGTTTATCGCACGGATCGACAGATCCGGAATACCAAGCTTTTCCTTCAAGGCTGAACATACGCCTTTTCCCTCATATCCACGTATATCGATTTCTTTGGTAAAACAGTGGATTATCCCATCCAGTTCAGGGGTGATGGTGGTCGGAAAGCAGAGGCAGATAGCCACACACCTGGTATATTTCAAGAAAGGTGAGATGTTCTCCGCCAGAAATCCGATAAAATCTTCCCATTCCATGCACCCATCTTTGCCTGGTGACGGCTGCGAACGGAATTGCTCGATTAGAGCGCCTTGCTCAGAAAACCGGATCAACGCCGTGCGGAAATTTGTGCCGCCGAAATCCACCGCTACGGCGCGGGAACCAGGATCCGGCATCCTTGAGCATGAAAACCACGTAGGGATCATGGCAAGCGAGCTTTTTTCCTTTCGAATCCCTGCAGTCATTTGCGCCTGCAGAGCAACGATGAATGCATCAGCCTGCACGCTGTCCGGTCCGATAGCCGTCTCGCGGATAAAATTATAGGCAGCGTCTCCTTTCACAGTCATATCAAGGGATCCTCGTAGCGCTCCGCCACGGCTTTCCCATCATAATACTGCTTCAGTGCACGGAAATCCACAGCAAAGTGGGGATAGGTCAGATGTCTCTCAGCAGCCTCCTTATCCGCGAAGCATTCAAACAGCGTGAGAACACGCTCCTCAGCATTCCAGAACGCCGTATATTCCAGGCATCCAGGTTCCTCCCGTGTAGCCAGAATGCACTTCTTCAACTTTTCGAGATATTCCTTTTCCACTCCGGGAATGATCTTGAATTTCACAACAATCTTCACCATCAGGTATTTTCCTCCTCTTTAAGCCCATTTCGGCGGATCACATCAGCATACCACCTGCCGCTGTCCTTTATAATCCGCCGCTGGGTCGGATAATCCACATATGTCATGCCAAAGCGCTTGGCATAGCCGAGTGCCCATTCGAAATTATCGAACGAAGACCATATAAGGTATCCCCGGATGTCTGCGCCGTCAGTGATGGCTTTGTGCATGGATTTGATGTGCGAACGATAAAAGGCAATACGTTCCGGATCGTGCACACAGCCGTCCGGTGATACAGTGTCGCTGTAAGCCGCTCCGTTTTCTGTAACAATTATTTTCTGTCCGTAATCCTTCCAGCACCGCATCAGGTCATCGTAGAAACCATCCGGACACACGGGCCATCCCATGGCGGTATATTCCCGATCTGCCGGCTTCACTGACTTCACGTCCAAAGGCCAGCGGTCTTCTCCATTTTCAATAAAATAGCTGTAGTAGTAGTTTAATCCAAAGAAATCCGTAGGCTGGCTGATCCGTTCCATATCACCATCCAGGATCTCAGGCAGCACTATACCTTTTCCCCTATACCACTCTACCATATCCTCCGGATAGACTCCCCTGTGCAGTGCATCAAGGAACCACCGATTCCAGCATCCGTCCCAGCGCTTTGCAGCAGCAACATCCTCCGGACGATCCGAAACAGGAATATGTGAGGGAAGATAGTTCGTTATTCCGATCTCTCCCGCAGAACCGGAGCTCCGGAATGCCTGCACCATGCTGCCGTGCGCTCTAAGCAGATTATGGGCAGCCAAAAGCGCTGATGAAAAATCGCGTAGGCCGGGAGCGTGTTTTCCATCCCAATAGCCGTGGTAAGCATGGATCTGCGGCTCAAGAATCGTGCCCCAGAACGGAACTTCCTTTGGAAATGTGCGAAAGATAAGCTCCGCCATATCTGTCAGATAATCGGCCATATCCCGGTTAAGCCAACCGCCCTTTTCCTGCATGCACTGAGGAAGGTCCCAATGATAGAGCATCAGAAAAGGCTCTACACCGTTTTCCAGCATAGAATCCACTGCCCGACGATAGAAGTCCAATCCTTTCTGATTTGCTTTGCCCGTGCCCTCCGGCATGATCCGCGGCCACGAAATACTCATTCGCTGTACCATCAGCGAAAGTTCACTCATTATTTTTGCATCTTCGGAATAGCGGTGGTAATAGTCGCAGGCCACATCGCCGTTATCAAAATTATCCACATTTCCGGGCGTCCGGCAGAAGCGATCCCAGATACTCTCACTTTTCCCGTCTTCATTCCATGCTCCTTCTATCTGGAAGGAAGCCGCAGAAGCGCCCCATATGAAATCCTTCGGAAATATCAGATTGTTCATAAAAGTTCCTTTTTCTATAGGAGTATCTCTTTCCCCTGTCCAGCCGATTCATAGATGGCACAAAGCATTGTCTGAACTGTGAGACCATCTTCGGCAGGAGCAACCGGTTTTTCACCGGTGATAACACAGTGGGCAAAATGAGAAACTTCACGCTCAAAGGCGCACTGCCAACCCTTTTCCTCCGGTACAGCAGCAGCTATATCCGTCAGATAGCCGTTATCATCTCCATAGATCACAGGCGGGAAGACGTTCGCTCCGGCCTTCTCGCCATAGAGCTTCACAAACATCCCCTCTTCCTTACCATTTATTGCCCAACTTATATCCACTGATAACGAGGCTCCGTTATCGAAACGAATAAGCGCCGTAGCCGCCTCCTCGTTATCAAAAACACCGTTGTTCTCTCCCGCTGCAGACCATCCGGTCACACTACGGCACGTATAGTTACCTATACGCATATGTGTGACACCGCTTACGGATACCGGCCTCGGTCTTCCCATCAGATACCAGGTAAGGTCTATAACATGCACCCCTATATCCAGCACTGCGCCGCCGCCTGACCGCGCTTTTTCGGTGAACCAGCCGGAAGGAGTTCCTCTACGTCGGATCCATCCGCAACGGGCATGGTAGATAGGGCCAAAAGCGCCGTTTTCTCTCATTTCGTTTATCAGGATCGGTTCCTGACGGAAGCGGTTCACAAAACCCATCATGAATACCACCCCTGTCTCTCCAGCCATGCGGCACATAGCTTCAGCCTGTTCCACCGATACCGCCATAGGCTTCTCACACAGAACATTTTTCCCCGCCTGCATTGCCTTC
>JAEEGL010219195.1_pt1 | contig 13646 bp, 12 predicted proteins | sample 9134231 | NCBI WGS metagenome assembly JAEEGL01 (sample SAMN16246548, study PRJNA631951) | gut metagenome | biome: gut microbiome; feature: rumen; material: fiber-attached | host: Bos | place: Iran: Karaj | collected 2018-10
AAAAGAAACGTTGGAGCAACATGGGGTTGGAAACATTATTGAAGTATCGGCGCATAGACGACGTATCGTAACTGAAAAAGTACAATGCGACCTATTCGATTATGTTTCCGGAAAGCCGGAGTTTTCTAATCTTTATAACGGAAGCTATCTTTTGAATTACTCCTGGGCAGAAGTAACTTCGGCGCAGCTGAATAAGGAATATTGGACACTGTAAATCTATAAGCACAAAAGCATACGCATTGATCTGAAAAGCAGAACATTGAAATAGTTCTGCTTTTTGTTGTTTTTCAAAAAATCCAGCAAATGGAACGCGGAAGAACGGATATAAAGATTTGCAAGGAACGCCCAGTTGTTAGACTTATCCTAAAGATAATGATTGAAGATCTCATAAAACAAAGGATTACAAGCATTATCTTCATATTTTCGGATGGCAAAGGACATGTTGCCGAATAATTCGTATGGAGCTATAAGCTATATGGGAAAAAAGATAAGAAAAATATGGAACGTCTTGTCAAGCGTCATAGTAGTGCTGGTGGTTGTCCTTGCGATAGCTCTTGCCGGCGTCCGCCTGATAGGATTTCGCGTATTTACGGTGCTGTCCGGCAGTATGGAACCTACATTCCAAACGGGCAGCTTGATTTATGTAAAAAACGCTGACCCGACGGAGCTGAGAGCGGGAGACGTCATTACTTACATGTTGAACGAAGACACCGTTGCAACGCACAGGATTGTCGAAGTGCTTTCTGATCCGCAAAGGCCATCGTTGCTTCAATTCCGCACAAAGGGCGATGCCAATAATGCGGTCGATGCTTTGCCTGTCCTTTCTGAAAATGTAATCGGGAAACCCGTATTTGCAATTCCTAAAATGGGATATTTTGCCAGCTATATTCAAAAACCACCAGGACTATATGTGGCGGTCGCTGTAGGAGCGTTCCTGCTCCTATTGGTTTTTCTTCCGAATATTTTTGGGAAAAGCAGTAAGAAAAAGGGGAAAAGAGAAAAACGGGCGAATTTGCGTCAAAACCAGATGCGATAACGATTATCGGATACGTCGGGTTTGCTTTGAAAACGTAAACATTTTCTGATCTGTCAGAAAAGCGATAGTAAGCAGTTGTAACTATTTTGGGAGGAGATGCACATGAAAAAGAAACACTGGGTTCTTCTGTTAGCCATGGTTCTTGTTGCTGTTGGCGTAATCGGAGGCACACTCGCCTGGTTTACCGATAAGGCCGAGGGTGCAGTAAATGTTTTTACGATAGGTAACATTGAGATCGGGCTTTCGGAGACGTCGGAGAATTATCAAATGGTTCCAGGCGGTACGATCGTCAAGGATCCGACGGTCACGGTGTTCTCTGGCAGCGCGGATTGTTATCTTTTCGTAAAGCTGGAGGAATCGGAAAACTTCGCTGGTTTTCTGAACTATACGCCTGCCGACGGTTGGACTCAGGGAACGGGAACCGGCACGGAAGGAAACGGCGTTCCGACGAATGTCTATTTTCGCACAGTTACAAACATCACGTCTGACCGAACATTTGGTGTGTTACTGAATAATCAGGTTTCTGTCAAAAAAACGATCACACAAGCGATGATGAATGGATTAACGGAGAATACTTATCCGACATTGACGGTGGTTGCTTATGCCTGTCAGCTCTATAAAAACGGCACTGACGCATTTACTCCGGCAGAAGCTTGGACGACAATCGGCGGCTGAGAGAAAACGATAAATGTGCACCCGATACGCTTCTGAAGTCGGGAAAACGGCGCGTATTCGGATGGAACATCGAAACAAGATACTAAAAACAAAAACAGAGGTGGTCTGATGAAACGAAAGATTTTTATTGTGGCTTTGCTCGTGATTTGCCTATCTGTATTTGCTTATGGAACGATTGCGTATTATACGGCAGAATCGACTTCTCACAATGTAATCACATCGGGCAATGTGGACATTGAGCTGTTGGAGTGGGCGGACACGAACAAGAGAATACCCTTCCCGGAAAATGGCGTGAGTGGAGTTATGCCCGGAACTGCAGTGACTAAGATCGTTGAGATCGAGAACACGGGAGGAAATGCCGCTTATGTTCGGATTAAAGTGACAAAAACCATCGACTTGATGGCCGGTATCGCGGGAGAAGTGAATCCTGCACTTGTAGGTATTGATTTCAATAATACAAATTGGACGCTGCAGGATGGCTTCTACTACTATAATACGGCGCTCGAACCGGGGGCGACTACGGAACCGCTGTTCACGTCTGTCAGCTTTGACAGGGATATCAACGATCTTTATCGGAACAGCAATATTCGGATCGGCGTGACTGCCTATGCGACTCAGGTTGCCAATAACGGGAACAGCGCTCTTACGGCAAGCGGCTGGCCGAACGGTTAAAGAGAAAAGGAGAGGGAAAGAATGAAAAACAAAAAAGTATTAGCATTGCTTTTCAGCTTAGTCCTACTGGTCAGCGTGGCGCTGTTCGGGACGTTGGCTGTTTCTGCGGGTGCGGTGGAGGATGACGGAGAAACTTTGCAGGTTTTTACCGAAGGTTCATCGGATACCGGGGAAAGCACGGACGATCCTCTTCTCACTACGGAAAACGGTCAGTCGGACGGTGGAGAAAATCTGCCTGCTTCGGGCAACGGAACCGAAATGGATTTGAACAAGGATGATGAAGAAGAGCAGGCCCCTGAACCGCAAACTGACAACAAAGTTTCGTCTTCTGGAGTACACGATATTGATACCTGTGACGATGAATGTTCCGATGAAAACTGTGAATGTTCTTGTCACAAAATGACTTTGTTCAAAAGGTTGATGGCCTGCTCTTCCATAGAAGAAGTCGAACAGGTGATTGCGAGCGCTTCTGAAGAAGAATTCGAGGAATTGACAGAAGAAGAGATTCTTGCCCTTGAAATGCATATCAGCTCGCTGGAACCTGAACCTGCCCCGCGTATTACGGTTGAGTTAGAACCACCGGTAAAAAGTGAGATCGTTTATGCGGATGATGCAAAGGCGTTTACTGACGTAGCGCCGTTTAAAGATCCGGTTGTCGGCGGAGCAGATTAAGGAGGTTAGGGATGAGAAGGAAAAAGATAGTCTTACTTTTTCTGTGCTTTTTGCTGGTATGCGGCGTGGTGGCAAACAGCGGCGCAGTGGGCAGCAATTCGCAACGAAGCGATAGTAACGATGAAGGAATGGTGCTGAGTAAGACGGCGGTCTACAATGCTACCAATGATACGTATACGATCACATTGGAAGCCTACGCTACCGGCGAAGCTGAAATTATAGTCATTGAGCAGGATATTCCGACGGATATTGTTTTGGTTCTGGATCAGTCCGGCTCTATGTCAGACCCCATTGGTACTGTAAGCTTCAGTGTTATTACCGGAAACAACAGACGAAACCGTCTTTTGTATGAGCGCCGGCACAACGGGGGCAGCGGTAACTTGTGGCACCTTATAGGGGACGGGAACTACGCTTCCGTGTCCGTTCAACGTACGCCGTCTTATGATCAAGTTCAGAATCAGACCAACAGTTATTACTATACAAACAGAAATAACTTATATCAGCTGGCAGGCGACACATATATACCGGTTACGGTGACACGTTCGGGAAATGCGTTTTCGGGTTATACGTATGTGTACACATCGGATGCTGGGTTAAATGTAACCAGCCGAGGAGCGAATACGCGCCCAGATTTTGGCGCAAATGGGCCGTTATATTTGGCCAGTAATACCAATGCACAGTATGTATATTCGTATACCGACGAACAGGATCAGACGGTAATCATCGGGACTTCTACAGGTGAGGAGACCGTTTTTACCGACACGGAGCTGTATTCGAGGAATATTAACCAAAATGCAGGAGGATCGAGACTCGCTGCATTAACGGCCGCATTGAATACGTTTGTCGCTGACGTCAATGCGAAAGCCGCGGGCGCTGATGAGACATTCGGCACGGAAGACGATGTGAATCACAGGGTTGCTGTCGTCGGATTTGCCAGCCAATCCGGGTACGGAAATAACACGGAGCTTCTCTCGATCAACGGCAATAACAGTGGGACGGTTGGAATTGCGTATAACAATATCACTACGCAAAACTATCAAAATGTTCTGCAGAGCATGGATGACGCTAACGGAAGAAATCTGGTAAGCCGGGCAATTTCTGCTTTGGCGGCTCAGGGCGCCACTCGAGCGGATCTGGGAATGCTGATGGCGCGGAATATCCTTTCCAATAATCCCGTGCCGGAAGGAGAGACCCGTAACCGCGTTGTGATCATGTTTACCGACGGTTCGCCTACATCGAGCGACGGCTTTGAATACAATGTGGCGACCTCAGCCATAGGGCATGCGAATACAATCAAGAACACGTACGGCGCTACGGTGTATACCGTTGGCGTATTCGCAAATGCCGATCCCACTTCGCCGGGCACAAACCCGAACGGCAATCTGTCAGATAATAGCCAGCAGTTGGCTGCCGCCAGAAATTGGTTTATGCAGAATGCTTCTTCCAACAACGGAACGGTGCAGTCGCCCAGTTATTATTTAGCCGCCTCGGATGCAGATTCCTTGGCGAGAATTTTCCAACAGATCGCGGCGCAAATTCAAACGGGCGGGCCGTCTACCACGTTAAACGAGCAGACTGTGATCAAAGACGTCGTTGCTCCTTCCTTTGCATTGCCGGCCGGCGCTACGGCTTCCGACATCATTTTGGAGACCTATGCCTGCACCGGCGTTGATGCCGGAGGGAATTATACCTGGTCGAAAAACCCCACTGCTATGGGAGCGACTGCGACGATCGGCAGCACAAACAGCAGCGATCCGACCACTACGAACAATCAAATCAGTGTTACGGGCTTTGATTTTGCAGAGAATTATGTTGGCCCGGTGACATCCGGCCAGACTGTGACCTATCGAGGGAATAAACTGGTCATCTCGATTGTCGTTGCGAGAAGAGAGGGCTTTATCGGAGGAAACCAGGTAGCGACAAATGCGTCTGCAGGCATCTACTTGGATAGTGACGCAACAGAACCGTTGTTTGTATTTGAACAGCCGGTTCTGGACGTGCCTCTGCTGGATATCACCGTAGAAGTGGAAGATAACGAAGCGTATCTGGGAACCTATTTTGGACAATCCGTTCCCGAGGATGCTTTAAAGCTTAATTCCACGGTGGAAATAGGAGGGGATACATTGGATTTAAGTCAACCCAACTATGGCCTGCAGCCTTGGCAGAATGAATATGTAGACATCATCATCGAGACTGCAACAGAGGGGAATAGCGGAAACTTTGAATATGTAACGGAAGACGTTGCCTATACGGTTACGCTGACGGTAAAACCCAAGTATACGGGTTCCGTAAACAGCAGCGGTGTTTCGGATACAGGTTCGGGTGCGCTGCACGTTTTTAAGCCTGAATTGACTTATCAGGATAGTCACGTATATTATGGCGATTCGGCGGTTTACGGAACGCCTAATCTGAAGAAGACGACATGGGTCCATGCCGCCGACGGCAAATATCATGACGATACGGATGTACAAATGCTGAACACGGCGCCTGCACTGACAATTCTTTATACGCCGGAAGCAGGGAAAATCGTGGACGGTAAAGTTGCGACAAAGCAGGATATTTCTGTGAAGGCGGATGTCACGATGCCTTTGGGACCGACACAGACGACTGCCAATATCAACGGGCATTGTACGTTTGTCCATGAAGCCTGTACGCCCGACTGCGGATGGAGCAATCCAAATGTTCCCGGTGATCCGGTATTTTTGCTGCATGTAAGTACGTGCACATTGCGGATAGAAAAGTCGGGCGGGAACAGCGGCGAGCCGTATGTATTCGACATTTATAAAGATGGTGTAAAATACACCGAAGCTACAATCGTAGGGAACAACAGCATTGTAATTTATGAACTCCCTGTCGGAAGCTACACGATTGTAGAAGACACGGGGTGGAGCTGGCGGTTTAACGCAAGCATCAGTGGAGCGGCTGCCTTAAGCGCAACTTCACCGGAGGGATTTATTGTTTGCACAAACAGGCCGAACAATAAGACCTATTGGCTCAACGGGTTCAGTAATGTCTTACAGAACATCTATTATCCCCCATCTACCTAATAACTGAGTGGGAGGAGAATAAATTATGCATCAGAAAAAATATTTTAACAAGTATAAAGCGGAAAGAAAAGAAAATAAACGGAAAAACAGGGCCGTAATATTCTTACTTTCCCTCCTGCTGGTTCTTACGGTTTCCGTTGGAGGAACCGTAGCATATCTGTTTACGCAAACGGATCCGGTTGAAAATGTGTTCAAACCGGCGCATGTAAACTGTGAAGTTACAGAGAACTTTTACGGTACAACGAAGGAGAACATCAATGTAAAAAACACCGGCGATACGGATGCGTATATCCGCGTGAACCTTGTAACCTACCGCGTAAATGATGCGGGACAGCGAATTGGCGGCACAGCGACCATTCCCGCCTTTGCGCTCGGAACGGGCTGGGTTTTGTACGGCGGTTATTACTATTACACATTACCGGTAGCTGCCGGAGAATCGCCCGCTGCCAATCTGGCGAGCAGTATTACGTTGCAGGCATACAACGATGCGGACGGCGGATGGCAGGCAATCGACGTCATGGCCGAGGCAATTCAAAGCAATCCTGTCGAGGCGGTGGGAACAGCATGGGGCGTAACCATCTCAAACGGCGCTGTAAGCGCTTATAATTAAGGAGGCGCGGATATGATAAACAGAAAATGGAGACGCATAGTTTCCCTTCTTATGGCGGCGATGCTGGTTGCGGTTATTCCTGCTGTCAGCTTGGCTGCAGATCCATCCGTGACGTTCCAGAACAACAATGTCGTTGTTTTCGCGCCGGGCAGCGTTTACACGAACACCGATTTGTTTGCCGGTTTTAAAGGGATTATGCCGGGTGACCAGCTTACGGAAAAGATTACTGTGCAGAACAATGTTGCGGAATGTGACTACATTAAGGTCTACATGAGGGCGATGCCGCACGTTATGAACAGTAATCCTCCTAGTACAGCGGTTCTGGACGAGCTTAACGCGGATACTCGTCGCGGCATCACCTCGGAGCTTGCGTATATGAATGATTTTTTGTCGCAGCTTTCCATGAGGGTATACAACGGCACGGATCTGATTTATCAGGCTTCGCCCGATCAAACGGACGGATTGGCGAATAACGTTTTGCTTGGACAACTGTTGCAGGGAGAAACGCTGTCGATCGATGTGCAGCTGTCGATCCCCGTTACGCTGGATAATGCGTATGCCGGCCGTGTCGGGGAAGTAGACTGGGTGTTTATTGCGGAGGGGTTTGACAACCCGGTGCCAAATGATAAAACACTTACGGTCAACAAAGTTTGGGCAGATTACGGCGTTGCGCACAATGAGAGGATCGTAGTGAACCTTCTCAGGGACGGCGTTTATGTCGAAAGCGTTGAACTTGGCATGGACAACCAGTGGACGTATACATGGGTTGATCTGGAGGAGCGATATACATGGAGTGCCGTAGAAGCAACTGTCGTTCCCGGATACGTGCCGTACTATTCCAGGGTTGGAGACGTTATAACGATCACGAATACGAACCAGATCATACCGCCCTATGAGCCGCCAATGCCGCCGGTGGAACTCACCGTTGTAAAGGCGTGGAACGATAACGGCAGAAACAGGCCTAACTTTGCAAATATCACGCTTTATAACGGTGAAACGCCGATTGAGACCGTTCGTGTGGGGGATTGGAACAACTGGTCGTATCAATGGAGAAACCTTGATGGAAATACAACCTGGCGGGTCGTTGAGGCGAATATACCAAACGGTTATGTTCCTTCGTACTATGCGCGAAACGGAACGGTCACGATCATGAATACGTCGACTCTGCTTAAGACGGGTCAGCTGAATTGGCCTATTCCCGTTCTCGGCGGTCTGGGTATTCTGCTGTTAGGTTTGGGTACAGCGTTGGTGATCAGGAAGAGGAAAAAGAAGAATGTCTAAAAAGGGCATCGTTTTAATGAGCGCAGGAGTGGTGCTGATACTCGCAGCACTACTCCTTTTTCTCCACAATTGGGATGAAGATGTGCATGCGGGGGAGACCGCAGAGAACCTGCTTTCTGAGGTGCAGACAGTCATTTCGGAGCGGTCTCGGGGAAACGGCGAAACGGAGCACAGCACCGAGGACAGCGCGATTGAAAACACGGCGACTGACGGAGATGACAGCGAACTAATGGAGCTGGTCTCTATACAGGTGGACAGATACGAATATGTGGGATATATTACGATCTCGCCGCTGGGAATAGAACTGCCGGTCATGTCCGAATGGGATTATGATCGTCTTAAAGTCGCGCCTTGCCGCCAATTCGGCTCAGTACAGACAAATGATCTCGTGATTGCCGCACACAATTACGACAGCCATTTCGGCCGACTGAAAGATCTTCGTCGGGGAGACGTCGTGACGTTTACGGATATGGATGGAAAAGTGTATACCTATGCTGTAGATCATATTGAAATACTGGATCCGACACAGGTAGACGAAGTGCAGAACAGCGAATACGATCTTGTTCTGTATACTTGCACGAAGGGCGGGGAAACGAGAATAACGGTCTTTTGTGACAGGGCTTAGCAGTGCATTTTGGGCAAAGCCGCAGCCGTATACTATATACGGCTGCGGCTTTGGAGTTATGCATGTTCCCGAAAGTACTCTCGATAACCGCCCGTTAAATTGTAAGCCGTATAACCGGCATCTGATAACAATTCAACGATTTCCTCGCTAATCTCACCGGACTGACAAAAAACATAGATGGACTTGTCTTTGGGCAACTGATATAAGCGCCTGATCTCATCTATAGGAATATTGATCGCGCCGGGAATAGTACCAAATTCAAACAGGCGTTTTTCCCTAATATCGACCAGAATGTCACTGCCGTCAGAGGGACGGCTTTTGATATAATCGCATATGGAAATGTTGTTTATCATGCATTTTCACCTGTCCCGCATTCCTTGATTTCGTATTCATCACGATTGTCACTAAGCGAGAGAATTGTAGGGTGTTCCCCGCATACGCCGCAATGTGCCGCAGAACGCGGAAATTCAAAAACGTTAAACTGCATATAAAGCGCATCGTACAACAAAATCTTGCCGACAAGAAGGTCGCCGATGCCGAGCAAGTATTTGATCGTTTCGGTTGCCTGAATGCTTCCGATAACACCCGTTACTGCGCCCAGAACGCCCGCCTGAGAGCATGTCATGGATTCGTTGGACGGAGGCACTTTCCCCAGAAGGCAGCGTAAACACGGCCCTTGTTTTGGGATGTATGTAATGACCTGTCCTCCAAAGCGCACCGCGCCTGCATGGGAATAGGGCTTTGCGGAAAGAACACAGGCATCGTTTATCAGGAATTTATGCTCAAAGCGATCGGTAGCGTCGATGACGAAGTCGTAAGGAGCTATGATTTCCTGAATATTGTCGACTGTCAGGCGCTTCGTGTGCAGCTCGCAGGCAACGTCCGGATTGAGCGCGTGAAGAGTTTGCTGCGCAGAGATCGTTTTAGGAGTCCCAACAAGATCCGTGCGATGGATGATTTGCCGCTGCAAATTTGATAAATCTACCCGATCATAGTCTGCGATGCCTATCGTACCTATGCCGGCAGCAGCTAAATACATAAGCGCACTTGAGCCCAAGGCGCCCGCGCCGATGACCAGAACTTTTGATTTAAGGAGCTTTTTTTGCCCGGAAACACCGATTTCCCGCAAAACAAAATGACGGGAATATCGTTCGAGTTGAGTTTCGGAAAAAGGCATTCATCTTCCTCCTTGTTGTGTTAAATCGAGTTTCAAGCTTGTGCCAAAATCGGGTGACGCAGCTTGAAGACGGATGAAATTAGACATCAATATTTCATATAAAACCTATCTATTTAATGAATTATAACAAGAGAGTATCGAAATGTCAATGAATGATTATGATGGGGGAGGGAAGCATTAAAATATCAAATTGCATATCCTGAAAAAATACGTTGACAATATACCCGAGGAGGGTATATTATATAAATACCCCATACGGGTATCTATATAAGGAGGAAGCCGCAATGAGCTGTGAAATGTGTGAAGCCTCGGAGAAGACGACAGCACGTTCAGAAGAAGAAAGGAAAAAGCTGATTCATCGTTTGAATCGGATTGAGGGTCAAATACGCGGAATCCGAAAAATGATAGAAACTAATGCTTATTGTACAGATGTCCTGATACAATCTGCAGCGGTAAATGCAGCGGTGAATGCCTTTAATAAGGATTTGATTGCGAGCCATATACGCGGTTGTGTTGCCCGTGATATTCGCGAAGGCAAAGATGACGTGATTGACGAACTGGTGAAGACGCTTCAGAAGCTGATGAAATAACAGCTGCGTCAATGACACGGGAGGTCGGAACTTAAGAATGGAACAATATCTAGTTACGGGAATGAGCTGCGCGGCATGCAGCGCGCGTGTAGAAAAAGCAGTGTCCAACGTGCCGGGAGTAGTATCCTGTTCTGTGAGCTTATTGACCAATTCCATGGGTGTAGAGGGCACCGCTTCCGCACAGGAAGTCATTGCTGCGGTCGAAAAAGCCGGCTATGGGGCTGCGTTAAAGAGACAGGGCAAAGAGAAAGCCGAACAGCTAAGCGTTGAAGACGACGCTTTAAAGGACAAGGAAACACCTTTACTGAAAAAACGTCTTTTTGTTTCACTGGCTTTCCTGATTGTTCTTATGTATGTTTCAATGGGACATACAATGTTGGGCTGGCCGTTACCATCTTTCTTTGAAGACAATCATATTGCGATGGGCCTTGTGCAGCTATTGTTGGCGGCCATCATTATGGTGATTAACCAAAAATTCTTTATCAGCGGCTTTAAAAGCTTATGGCATCGCGCGCCAAATATGGATACGCTGGTAGCCCTCGGATCTTCTGCTGCATTTGTGTATAGCACGGTTGCGCTTTTTGCGATGACGAGCGTGCAGTTAAGGGGAAATGCGGATGCTGTGATGAGCTATATGCACGAATTTTATTTTGAATCGGCCGGAATGATATTAGTGCTTATTACGGTGGGGAAAATGTTGGAAGCCCGCTCTAAAGGCAGGACGACCGATGCTCTTAAAAGTCTTATGAAGCTGGCGCCTAAAACGGCCGTGCTCCTTAGGGACGGTGTAGAAACCGTCGTTTCCATTGACGAGGTAGTACGTGGAGATATCTTTGTAGTGCGTCCTGGCGAAAACATCCCGGTAGACGGCATTGTCCTTGAAGGAAGCAGCGCAGTTGACGAGTCGACATTGACGGGCGAAAGCATTCCGGTCGATAAAGCGGTCGGCGATCAGGTTTCTGCGGGCACGTTAAACCAATCCGGGTTTATTCGTTGTGAAGCAAGCAGGGTGGGAGAAGATACCACGCTGTATCAGATCATTCAAATGGTCAGTGATGCGGCCGCTACTAAAGCGCCGATCGCCAAAATTGCGGATAAGGTGTCCGGCGTGTTTGTACCGGTGGTGATTTGCATTGCTCTTGTTACGATTGCCGTCTGGCTGATTACGGGACAGGCAATCGGTTATGCGCTTGCGCGCGGAATATCTGTGCTTGTGATCAGCTGCCCGTGTGCGCTTGGACTCGCTACGCCAGTGGCCGTGATGGTCGGAAATGGCATGGGAGCGAAAAACGGGATACTGTTTAAGACTGCTGCGTCTCTTGAGGAAACGGGGAGAGCACAGATTGTTGTACTCGATAAAACCGGAACAATAACGCAAGGGACCCCGAGTGTGACGGATGTTTTCCCGGCACAGGGCGTGTCTGAAGGAGAACTGTTGAACGTTGCCTATGCTTTAGAGCAAAAGAGCGAACATCCGCTGGCACGGGCGATTAACGAATACGCTGCGGAAAAAGGAATGACGTCAGAAGAAGTACTCGATTTTCGCGCTTTGCCGGGAAACGGGCTTACAGCTCGCTTGGACGAAGACGTTCTGTACGGCGGCAGTTACAGCTTTATCGGCACACAGGTAGATATTTCCGATACGGTCAAAGCAAAATTTGAGCAGCTTGCAGAAGAAGGAAAAACTCCGCTGTTTTTCTCCCGCAAGGATCGGCTGTTAGGGATTATTGCCGTAGCTGACGTTATAAAACCGGACAGCTCGCAGGCAATTCGGGAACTGCAAAACATGGGCATTCGCGTTATTATGCTGACGGGTGATAATGAACGCACTGCAAAAACGATCGGGAAGCAAGCAGGCGTAGATGAGGTCGTTGCTGGCGTGCTGCCAAACGGAAAAGAAAGCGTGATCGCGAAATTGAAGAAGGAAGGCAAGGTCGTTATGGTCGGCGACGGCATCAACGATGCGCCTGCATTGACAAGAGCGGATATCGGCGTTGCGATCGGTGCAGGAACGGATGTTGCCATTGATGCGGCGGATGTCGTTTTGATGAAAAGCAGACTGGCTGACGTTCCGGCGGCGATACGCTTGAGCCGCGCTACCTTGCGCAATATTCATGGAAACCTATTTTGGGCGTTTATTTATAACATTCTGGGGATTCCACTGGCGGCAGGCGTGTTTATTTCGCTGCTCGGTTGGCAATTGAACCCCATGTTCGGCGCAGCGGCAATGAGCTTGTCCAGCTTTTTCGTAGTGACGAATGCTTTGCGGTTGAATTTCTTTAAAATGTACGATACGAAGAGAGATCATAAATTTAAAAGGAAAATCCAGGCCAAGGGAAAGGAGAAACAAAAAATGATGGAGAAAACTTTGACGATTGAAGGCATGATGTGTAATCATTGCGAGGCAAGAGTGAAAAAAGCGCTGGAAGCGGTTGCGGGTGTAAAAGAGGCCGTAGCCAACCATAACGACGGAACCGCAGTTGTGACATTGGAAACGGACGTTGCCGATAATGTTTTGAAGAAAGCAGTTGAGGATCAGGATTATCAAGTGTTGGCAATCCGTTAAACGAATTTTTTCGCGAACGCAAAAAGAGGTAGGGGAATGCGGGAATTCTCCTATCTCTTCTTTTCATAGCTATAAACGAAGCATTTAGACATTTTGGGTTAGCTAATATCTTTGATGAACACTTTCATTTCGCCGCCGCAGACCATGCCTTCTTCGGCGGCAATATCATTGCTCATATCCACAACTACGCAGGTCTGACTGCCGGTGCCGATTAAGTGGTAGGCGTCCATCAACACGGCGTTTTCGCTGCAGCCGCCGCCGATTGTGCCAACGGCTCGGTAGTTTTGATCCACCGCCATGATTGCGCCGGACTTCACAGGGGTAGAGCCGCTGGTCTCGTATACGATCAACAACGCTTTCGGCGTCTTATCATGGGCGAGGAACTCCAACAGCGGAAGGTCGATGTCCTCAGCGGTCAGGAACGTTTCTTTGGAGCGATTCTTGATATTTCCACGGCGACATTGGATAAGCTCCGCTACGATGGAAATCGCAATTTCCTTTACTGTCAACGCGTTGATCTCTACGCCGATAGGCGTATGGATTTTATCTAGGTTGTTGCGGGAGAAGCCTTCTTCTTCCAACAGGTTTAATAACGCAATGACTCTGCGTCTGGAACCGATCATGCCTAAATATTTCGGAAAAGTGCCCGGTAAAACTGCGCGTAAGCAGTCCGCGTCATGTCGGTGCCCTCTGGT
>JAEEGL011855933.1_pt1 | contig 13646 bp, 4 predicted proteins | sample 9134231 | NCBI WGS metagenome assembly JAEEGL01 (sample SAMN16246548, study PRJNA631951) | gut metagenome | biome: gut microbiome; feature: rumen; material: fiber-attached | host: Bos | place: Iran: Karaj | collected 2018-10
ATGGAGCACTTCTTCATCACCAATCCGTCGCTCCCCTCAAAATCCCATTTCGCCGCAGGAAGATTCTCGACAGCATTGGTCGAATCCGCCGCCAATCCCGGCAGAGAAATCATCGCCGCAGAAATCATCAACAAAACTAATGACAAGCAATTATCCATCTTATATAGAAGGGTCTGGCCCTTTTTACCCGGCAACAAGCACCGCCGCGAGAATTGTTCCGCACATCGTTCTCATTTTCATTTTACTTCTTTCTAACATTTCACTCGCCAAATATTATCGATAAGCTTTGACCCTATCCCCTTTATGTGATTAGTCCTTCGGTCCGATTTCCATCAAGCCGTTTGGCGTCGGCACCGACGCCCGAAATTTCTCCGCGCCGGGAATCGGATTGTAGGTCCATGTCTTCCATCCGTCCGATGTCGGCCGCGCCCCCATTGCCTCGGAAATGAATATAAACGCCGGCCATGCGCTCCAGACATGGCACAGGCTTTTGCCCCAGGGTCTCCCGTAGAAGCGATATCGGTCGTCGCCCTTCTCCGATGCGTCGTACCCTTCCCAGAACGTCGTCGCGCCCGCGTCGAGCATCCCGCCAAAGACCCGCTCCAGACCATCGAAGAATGCCTTGTGGTGGCCTGTGCGGTTAAGTGCTATCAGCTCCCAGCCGTAGACGTATGGAGTGCCTACCGGCGGAAGGCGGTCCGCTGCAAGTTCGTCGCCTATGCGCACGGCCTTCTCCAGGGATGCGACGCCGAAGATCACGGCGAAGATGTTGGCTTGACGTCCGAAGACCGCGAGGTTGTCCGGATCAGCGCTGTAAAGTCCCCGCTTCTCGTCCCACGCACGACGGTCGAGGTTCGTTCGCACCTTCGCCGCAAGCGTCCTGTATTCCGCCGCACGGGCATCGCCGACACGGTCGGCCAGACTGGCAGCGGCCTCCAGCGCCCCGTACCATATCATGTGCATCGCCGTGGAGGACTTGGGCTCCGCCCAATCGACGAAGACCCAGCCGAGGCCCTTGGCGACGAATCCGTCCGCGTCGGTACGCGAGATCAAGTCCTCGATGCGCCACTTGATGCGCCACCAGCGGTCCTGGAGAAACTTCCGGTCACCGAAATAGAGCTGGTAGAGGTCATGCGCGACAATCGTCCACATCGAATACGTGACAATGCCGTTGACGTCGCCTTCGTACGCATCCATCACGGACAGCGACCGCCTCGCGACCTCGGTGTCTCCATAGACATACGCGTCAGCAAGAAGCGAAACCGCCATGTCGCCCGCCCACGGCAGACGGTCGCGCTTCACGCCGTCGATCAGGAACTCGTCCGAACAAAGCGCGAGCGTCCTCGTGCCGACTTCGAACATCTTCGCCCAGCGCGCGTTGTCGGTGTGAACCCTGCCAACGACAGGACGGCCGCGTCCGACGGGTACGACCTTCACGCCGTCCACCGGCCTGCCGAAGCGCAGATACCGGAAGGCGAGCGGCTGGCATGTGCGCCAATGCCCGTCCGCCACCTGGACCATCGTCGGATCGTATTCGAAATCATTGCGGTTCTCGCACATCATCTCAGGCACGGACTCGCCCACAAAAAGCTGTGGCTCGGACGTGGAATCGCACTCAACATAGGCGAAGCGCTCTTCACCGGCATCGTAGTAGCCGTTCGTCGCGACGATCCCAGCGAATGCACGGTCTTCTGGAAGCCTCTCGCGATGCGGCGGCAGATCTGAATCGGGATACTCGGCCACGGGACGCCACGACCCGTCGAGGACCTGCGCCTCCCAGCCGTCTTCGTCGCTGCGTATCGCCGCACAGCCGGAGAAACCCGCATACACTTCGACATAGCGCACACCCGTTTCCCCGTCATAGCGGGTCAAGCGAGTCTTTCTCCACGTCTCTGGCAAAGGCGCATCCTTCGCGCATTTGCGGCGGAAGGTGACGACGCCACGAGTGGTCGGCAGACTGCCAGGGTGCCCGGCGTAGAGTCCCATCCGCCGCACGTCGTCGCGCATTTCGTGCACGCGGTAGAGTTCCATCTCCATCTGCGGGTACATCCATCGCCTTCCGCTGCGGTGGCACCGACAACACACGCGCCGCCCATGAGCGCACAGCCGTCCGTCAACTCTCTCGACACGTCGTATCGTCTGACGCCGCGTATGCGAACCTGCGCAAAACTCGAGAACATTGTCGCCAGGCTCCAGCGGCACATCACGCCACATGCATGTCTTGACGCAGTCAGGGGCCTTCGCCCCGTACAGCTTTCCGTTCAGGCGGAATATCACCTCCGGCGCATTGGAAAAGACAACCACCGTGCGCATCGCATTCGTCGTCACCGTCTCGCGTTCGCCGACGATCCGCAGCTCAGGCTCGGGATTCCAGTTGCACTTGTAGAAATACCAGGCGTCCTTGGCCGTCTTGCGGTCTCCCGTGACTAGCCCCTTGTCGTTCCGACCGGCCTGGGCTCCCTCTTGACGGCTGTCGCTGCCGAGATCGAACATCACCCAGGCGAAGCTGCCCCATACGCGGGGGTTGTCCTTGATGCCAAGGTAATTGCAGCGATGGAGCCACGCCTGGTATTCTTCCGGATGGAACCGCGCATCAGGTTCGGGCCGTGCCAGCGCGTCCGCATGCTGATCGATGCAACCGCCTCCGCCGTATTCGCTGACGCCCAGGCTCGTGCGGCCGTTCGCCAAAAGACTCCTCGCGACACAGTTCGTCATCTCGCCGGGATCGACCCCGTATTCAGCATACCAACCCGGATAGAGGTTCATGCCGAGCGCATCGGGAATCGCGCAAAGCGTCGGCAGGTCGCAGTTCGACGCGCCCGTCACCGCGCGAGTCGGATCCAGCTCGTGGATGCGGTCGCGCAACGCGATCAGAAGCGGCTCGCACGAACCGTCCGACTCGCCCTTGAACTGATACGCCTCGTTGAAGATGCCCCACATAACGACAGAAGGATGGTTCCAGTTCTGTCGAACCATCTCCTCTGCCATCTGCTTTGAATACCTGGCGAACTTCTCCGACGTCGGGATCTCGTCCACAAGCGGAATCTCGGTCCAGACGAGGATTCCCTGTTCGTCGCACAGACGGTAGAACGTGGGGCTCTGCGGATAATGGCTCGTCCGCACCCCATCAGCCCCCATGCGCTTCATCCACCGCACGTCCTCCACCTCGTCGGACGCGCTCACGGCCCAGCCCTTGCCGATCCGGTCCTGATGGCGGCACACGCCGCGGATCTGACGCCTCTTGCCGTTCAGGTAGAATCCGTCCGGACGGAATTCGGCCGTGCGAAAACCGAACGGAATCGTCACGCGGTCGGTTCCCGCCGTCACCGTCATCCGATACAGTCGCGGGTTCTCGGGACTCCACAGCTCGGGCTTGCCGAACGAAGCCACCTGCACTTCATCAGGTCCGCCGGAGACTGGCACTTCCGCCCGGACAACGCCGGTCTGGACATCAGGCAAAAGGCGCACGGAACGGAGCGGATCCACGCAGACCGTTGGTTTTTCGACCCACCAGACGTCACGGTAAACGCCGCCATACATCGTGAAATCACCCTCGTTCGGCGGCACATCGGGATCATAGGTGTTGTCCGCCACGATCTCCAGCACGTTCCCGGTCGGCCTGAGAAACTCCGTCACCTCGCAGGAGAAGCCCGTGAACGCCCCGACATGCCGCGTCGCCATCCGTCCGTTCACACGCACCTCAGCAATGATGGAAACGCCGTCGCAACGGACGAAGTACCGCCGTCCCGGATGCGGATCGGGCAACTCGCGGCGATACGTTTTCGCTCCGCGCCAATAAGACTTCGAACTTACCGAGTTGTGGCCCGGCTGCTTTTCCGGCACATCAAGACCGTCCGCCCCGTCAATCGCGTTCCACGTGTGAGGAACCACGACCGGCTCGCCGTCGCACGTCCAATCCGACCCGCTTAGGCATGTCTCCGAACCGGACGCCGCCACGCCTGTTGCGGCGATCGCAATGCAAACGCAACATCCCAATGCTGTTTTTCGTATAACGCCCTTGACCGTCATCATACTTGTTCAGACCGACATCTGTCCTTCCGCCGCCTTCACCGGCGTCTTGAAATCCATCTTGGTCAAGTCCATGTCGACGATGCCGAGCGGTTCGGCCGTTTTCCAGCCGCCGCGCGTGAAGTCTGGAACATCCATGTACTTGCGACCGCGAACCGAACGTTCGGACAACTCGCAGATCGAGCTCCACGTCGCAAGATCGTAGACATCCATGTCCATCGCAAGTCCGTTCTGCAGACAGTAGATCCACCGGAGATCCATCAGGTAGTCCATGCCGCCGTGTCCGCCGACGGTCTTGGCGAGGTCGCCCGCCGTCTTCACGAGCGGATGACGGTATTTCTCCATCATCGCCTTCGCCAGATCGTCCGAAAAGAAGGAGACGTGCGCGCCCGATTTGTCCGTGAAGCCGAACTGAAGGGGATAGCCCTTCAGGATGCCGCGGGTGCCGGAGATGAGGTTCAGCCGCGAGTAGGGACGCGGCGAACTGACGTCATGCTGGACGAGGATGGTCCTGCCCTTTACGGTCCGGATGAGCGTCGAGTTCATGTCGCCCATCTGGACCTTGACCTTCGCGTGCCAGTCGTCCGCCCCGAACCGTTCGCGCGCGTAGCGCTCGCAACCGAACTGATCCGTCTCCATCGAGCAAAGGCAGTCAAGTCTGTCGCCGCGGTTGATGTCCATGTACTGGCAGACCGGGCCGAGCCCGTGAGTCGGGTACTGGTTGCCCTTGTGTTCCTTGTTCCACATGAGCCGCCAGTGCTGATAATAGCCGCGGTCTGGATCGCCAGGCTCACCCTCCGGATCGTTGTAGCAGAACGCGCGCAAGTCGTGGATGTACGCGGCCTCGCCGTGGACGAGTTCGCCAAGAAGACCCTTCCGGCAGAGGTTGAGCGCCAGCATCTCCTCCTCGCCATAACAGCAGTTCTCGAGCATCATGCAGTGGACCTTCGCCTTCTCGGCACTTTCCACGAAATCCCAGCAGCCGTCCAGCGTCATCGCCGCCGGCACCTCGACGAATGTATGCTTGCCGGAACGGACGGCGCAGATTCCGACTTTTTCGTGCATCTGCCACGAACCGGCGACATAGACGACGTCGACATCATCGGCCGCGCACAAGGCCTTGTATGCTTCGGGCCCGACATAGCCCTTCGCGACGGGAAGTCCGTGCGCCTTGAGCCAGACGTTGCCGACGTCGATGCGGCTCTGGCGCAGGTCGCAGAGTCCCGTGATCGAGCAGCCGGGGATCTGCGCGAGGCGGTACATGGCGCTCGTGCCGCGCCCGCCCATGCCGGCGATTGCGATACGCACCCTCGTGAGCGGAGCGCAGCGGAAGCCCTGCATCGGCGCACCCTTGCCGCCCCGTCCGAGTCCGACAGGTTCCGTCGCGCAGCCCGTCAGCGCCGCCGCCCCGAAGAGCGCATTGAATTCCAGAAACTCGCGTCTTGTCATGTCGTCCCCCTTCACTCCTGCGGCGTAACGTCCATCACATAGACCTGCCGCGTTCCCTCGTGCACCGAGTTGAACGCCAGCTGGCGACCGTCGGGACGCCATCGCGCGTGCAGGTCGCAGCGCCAGTAAACAGGCCTGTACTTCTCCGGCACGAAGAACGAACCGACGTGCTTGACCGCCTCGTCCGAAGCGCGCATCAGCGCCCACTGCCGGTTGTAGTCGTTGTCGTAGTATCCCTCCGTGCTCATCCACCTGCCGTCGGGGCTCCACACGCAGTGGCCGTCCCAGTCAAGGAGCCCGGGCGCCATCGGACGGCCCTTCTCCTCCTCGCCGACGGTGAACTTCATGTGACGTGCGTACTTCTCGCCCGTCTTTCCTGTCGGCCAGATCGTGACGACCATCGTCTTGTCGTCCAGCCAGTTGAAGTGGCTGCCGCCAGCCGTGTCGTCGGCGAAACAACGACGAAGGTCCGTGCCGTCCGTCTTCACGGTGAAGCTCGTCGTCAGCCACTGGGGGATCTTGTGCGTCTCCTTCTCGTACCAGTCCACCGTGCGCGCCAGGAAGAAGACGCGCGATGCGGACGGATTGAAGACAGTGTGGCAGTAGTAGGCGAGGGGATTGCCCGGCTTGCCGGGAACGGCGGTCGCCTTCGGCATAAGGTCGCGTCCCCTCGCAACGGAAAGGATGAGCTTCGCCTCGCCCGTCGCAAGGTCAACGAGCCAGAGCCCGTCGTCCGAGGGCCAGGTGGTCTTCTCGCGCGCGTCCTGTCCGTCGCCGGCGTAGCCGTAGTCGGGGCGCGTCAAATAAAGCCGCGCGTAATTGATGGAGATCGCCCAGCGCCCGTCCCGCGAGACGGCGGCCACCGGATGTGGCACGATGCGCTCCGCCTTCGTCCTCCAGTTCATGATAACGGCGACAAACCTGCCGTCCCGCACGTCGTTGAAGACGAACGTGTCCTTCTCTTTCGGCAGCCAGTGGAACATCGTCGCCTCCTGGAAGTTCCAGCAGGCCGTAGTCGTGACGGGAATGAAGCGGTTGCCGTCCTGCGTATCGACAAGCCCAAGCGTGCACCGCTCGCCGGCGTTCGCGAGGCGTCCGTTGACGTCCGTCTCCAGCACCGCCACGTAGCGCAGGTCCACGCTCCAAGCGTTGATTGCGAAATAGTTCGCGAGAAAATGCTCGTGCGGACCGGATGTGATCGCCTGCGGTGCGGAGATCGCAGGGAACGGGGCGTCGCCCGCCCCGGCAGCCAGAGCCGTCGCTACACCGGCAAACAAGACCAGAGCTGCGTTCGCCATATCTTGGCATTCTCCTTCCTAACGAACAACCAGCACAAAGCCACGTTCGCTCAGATCCATGCGTATCTCGCCGTCTGCCGCCGTAAAGGCCGCAGCAAGTCCTGACGTCCCCGCATTGACGATTTTCCACTGCGACACATCCGGTGCCGCACCAGAATAGGTCGCCACAAGCACGTTTTTCGGATAGAGGCCCGCAATCGGCGTCGTGCGGGCGAGGTCGATGCGTGTGCGCCCCGTAAACGTCGCGCCCACGATGACAGGCACCGCGCCGGTGACGGCTCCGGAATCGCCGAGCGGGGCGAGAAGCGTCGTGTTCGCGAAAGTGCCGCCCGTCACGGATCCCGCGCCCGCAAGCCTGAGGCCCGTCGCCGTGACGCCGCCGCCGAGCGCAAGCGCGCCCTCCTCGACGCGGCAGACGCCCGTCAGCGTCGGCTCGGCGTCAAGCGTCAACGTGCCTGCGCCGCGCTTCACAAGATCGCCCGACCCGGAGACGGCGAGACCGAACGTCAGGTTCGTCCCGGCCTCCGGAGCAAAGGCAATGCCCTTGTTGCGGGCGTTTACCGTCACGCGCTCGGGCCGCGTCAACGTCAGCGACTGTTTGTCCCCGAACGACCACAGGGCGTCGTCGAACGTAAGCGTCAGGGGCGTCGTATCCGATTCGACGGCGACGATGGACACGCGGCATTCGGCGCCGTTCCTGAAAACCAGCTCTCCGCCCGTTCCGGTCGCCCGCACGCGCGCGTCCTTCTTGTCCTTGGCCGCCAGAAGCGAGCCGTCGAAGACGCCGAGCCCGTTATTCTGCAAGACAATGGCGTGATAGTCGCTGCCGTCCGTAATCGAGGGCATCAGCAGCGAGGCGCCGCCCGTCACCAAGACCTGCGGATCCGCCTCTGTCAAGCCGGAGGTCGCGTTGTCGGCGAGGAAGAAATACTCACTCGCATAGAGAACGCTGTCCACGCCGTCGACACGCACGCGGGGACGTGCGGTCGCGTCATTGCTCCAGCCGAGCCGCAGACTCGTCACTGCCACGACGGCACCGTTTGTCACGACTAATTCCGGATCCGGCCGCGAACAGTTCGCCGTTCTCACGCTCGACCCGACATGGAAATGGCTGCCATTGAACTCCGCTTCGGCACCGTCCACGACGAGCCGCGCTGGCTTCTCTATGCCCTGCACGGGCATGCCAACGTAAACGGCGCCTGAACCAGACATCGTGTACTTCGCACCATCCGTGCCCTTCAGGACCAGATCGCCCTCCGCCACGGTCAGCGCGGAATAGTTGTCGGTCGGCGGGATGCCGAAGGAGTCGAAGGAAAGCGCCGTAATATGAGGAGCTGTATTCTTCACATCCTTGCCGGCATTGGAGGAGAAGGCGCACGTCCCCGACGCCTCCAGCGTCAACGTCCCGGTGCCGCGCTTGAGGAAGCAGCCCTGCGTGACGATCGGCGCGGCAACTGCCACGTCGGACGCGCACTTGACGACCGCCGCATCGGCGGCGTCGGACGTGTTGATAATGAGCGATGGAACGAGCGTCACCGATGCCGACCCGGCCCGACCAAGCTCCAGCGTACCCGTGCCCACGGTCAACGCCGAACCGAGCAACATTGGATCCGCGAAGATCGCCGCCTCCGGGAACGTGAGCAACCCGGCCTGCGCGGTCACGCCGCCCGTAAAGAGATCCACCGCGTTGCCGAAGGTCGCGCGCCCGGTTCCAGTCTTGAAGAGCGCGCCATATCCCGCCTGTCCAGTCACATTCAGCGTTCCCGCCGCGCCGACATCCGCCGTCAGTGTGTCGGATGTTGAATACATGATCGCCTCGGCGACGTTGCTGGTAGCCCCCGCATCGACGGTGATCGTGAGGTTGGCACGTTCGCGCACTGACATCTTCAGCGTCGTGTTGCCCTGTCCGTCATCTTCGAAGACGAAATCGCACCCCTGATCCGCATTAAGGCCATTCGCAAGAGCCGCGAGCCATGCCGCTTTGGAATCTTCGGAAATCGTGCCGCCGCAGGTGAGCAGCGAATAGCTCTGCCCAGTCGTGAACGAGCCGGAGAGAACGAGCGAAACGTGCTTGATCGTCACGTCTCCCGTCACGGTCAGCGGCTCTCCCGCCTTCAGGTTGACAAATGCCAGGCTGTCTTCATCTCCAAGTACAAGCGAGGCGAACGTGCGGTTCTTCGCGCCGCCAGAGGCGAAGGAGACGGTTGCTCCGTTCGTCACGACAAGCGAGACGGCTGAACAGTCCGCGCCCGAGGCAAAGGCCGTTGTACCGCCGGCGGCAGCGATGTCCACAGTGTTGGTGCCGCCGATCGTCTTCACGCCCGTCCCCGTCAGCACGAGAAGTCCGCGGTCCCCCGCCTGGCTCGTCAGGCTCTGGGCGATCGTCAGGTCATGCCCGTTCGCATCGACCGTCAGCCCCTTCGCGCCCAGTTTCGCCTCGTCGAAATCGCGGAGGATGTGGGCACCGTCGCCATTGGCCCTGACATAGCCGCCGTTTGCCTCGAAGGCCGTCCAGCCCGTTCCCCCGCGGCACTGTCCCGACGTGCCTCCGGCGATTACGCTGGCCTCCGTCTCGCCCCCGTTCAGGACGATGCGAGCCCTGCGGTTGGTCTTGCTGTTTCCAGTTGCACACAGACCCTTGCTCTGGCAGCTTGCCTCATATTCGCACGCCGCAACCTTGACAAGTCCGCCAGTCTGGCGGAAGACCGATTCGGCGGCGGACGCATTGTTCTCCGTGCAGAAGCAAAGCCCGGAGACGTCCAGTTCGCCGCCGGACACGTTGATGAACCCCGTGCCGGACGTCACACCTAGGCCGAACGTGCGCGATCCGTTCTGCGCTATCTTCGAGACCAGCCGTCCACCGGACAGATTGAGGACACCGACGCCAGTCGACGACGTCGCCAGGTTAAGCCGGTGGCCACCCGACGGGCGAAACTCAAGCGTTCCGCCAGTTACATTCAGCTCGCCATACGTATTCTGGCCGATCTTCCCGTGGTCGCCGCTCTGCAGAATCAGCGTCCGCGAAAGGTCGTCGGCGGCGAACGTCACGACGTTCGAGTTGACCAGTTGCACGATACCGGCGGCAGCCGTCACGCCAGTCACGTTGAAAAGACGCATTTCGCCGTCCGACACCGTCAAGTCAAGCGCGGAATCGGACGTGAATGTGCAATCCGCCAACTCCACCCGCATCTTGGTGCCGCTCCACTTCTTGACGCCGACGACGGCATTCGACACAGACATCCCCTCGTCGATGTTGCAGCTTATCTCCGGCGTCACGAGCGAGCCGCCGGTCAAATCGATCTTCGACGCATCCTTGGCCTGCACCGTGAACTTCGCCGAGTTCGTCAACGCGCATTCCATGCCCTCAAGTCGGGTATTTCCCGAAAGGTTGAACAGTGTCTCGGACGTCCCGACAATGGCGACGTTCTTTAGCCGCATCGCCGAATTGTTCTTGAATTCCAGGAACGGCGTCGCCGCCGGCGTCAGGCGACCGCCCGTCACGACGACTTGCCGGTCCTCTGAAAGTGGAATCTTAGTCGTCACCAATTCGCACCCGTCCTCCATCTGAAAGACGGACGTGGCGCCGGAAGAGCCGAGCGTACTCCACCCACCCGTCGTCAAGGACAGGCGAGAACCCGACGTCAAGACAAACACGTTGGAAGCGCAGGAAGAGCTGAACGATCCGAGAACATTGACCGAGGCTCCATTCAGTGCCAGTTCCGCAACAGTCGGGAACGACGCGAGCGAAACCGACGGGAAGTAGGCGGTCGTATTCTCGAGCGCGAACCGGCAATGGTTGTAGGAGGACTTGCCGGGCTGGTAGTAATTGGCATTGAACAGATTGACGGTCGGACGTGCGCCGCCGGAGTCCTTCGTCTCTCCACGCGGATCGGGATGCGCAAAATCGAAGACGCCGCCCGCCGTGCCGCCCGTCACGCGCATTTCAGCCACACCTTCTTCAGGCGACCAGATCTTGACAGCCACGTCCGACAGCAATCCCTGCGCCTGCTTGTTCCAACGGCTATCATTCGAATTGATCGGGAAGAACGTATATCCGTCAAAGCGGCCATAGAAGGCACTCCCGGGCCAGACAGCTGAATCGACCGTCTGCGTGGCGAAGCAAAGGCTCGCCCCGCGCACATCCAAAACCACTGGACGGTTTCCCCGCCCTTCGAAGGTAATCCTTCCAGTGACATTCGTAGCCTCACCGACAGTAACTGTCAATCCGTTTTCGGCCGACGACGACGCGATGGTGTTCTCCCCGCCTTCCTGGGCGAAACCGCCGTTCCAGTGCAGCGGATCCGAGAAATAGCCGTCCCAAACCCCATCGACCGTCTGCCACTGTCCGGCAGACGCGCACATCGCCGCAAACAGCAGCACACCTGCGCCGACCACACTTCTTCCGTAGCGCGGCTTTCCCGCATCCGGCTCCCCCAGTTGAGCTGCGTTCATCATGGCTTTTCCTTTCTTTGCTTTCATGGTTATTTCCTTTTTTTACAAGTCTTCTTTCTGCTGTGAACTATTGCCGCACCACTTTCTGGTCCGAGCAGCGCGCCTCGAACGTCACCGTCACGCGCCGCCCTTTCGTGAGCATGACCTTTTGGTGTGTTTGCGTGCCGCAGTCTGCCGTCATGTCGTCAAACGGTTTCAGCTCCAGTCCCTCCGCGCGGATATTGCGGTACTCCGTGCGCATGCCCCAGCCACCCGAGAGCGCGAAAGTCGCCTGGGCGCTCACCGTAGGCACGAACGAAAAGCGGAAGCTCTTCCACCAGCCGGGTGCGGTTCCGACGCTCGCATAGACGCGCCTTCCCTTCTGGGACGGCAGCAGCTCGCACGAATACATGTCCGCGGCCATGGCCTCCTCCCCGTCCGGCAGCTTTTCCACATAGACGTCGATTCGCGCCTGCGCCGCATCGGCCGACGGCTCGGGGCGGGCGGACTTCGGCCAGGTGACGTCCGGGCCGAACTTGACGGGAGGCGTAAGCCGGTCGGGATCTGGATAGAGCCCCATCTCCTCGAACTGCGGATCGCCGATGACCGCCCGCACGGGTGAGTCGGGACGCAGCCGCAGATCAAGCTTCGCGTAGTCGACAAATCCCGCGTCCGCCAGTTCCACATTGCCGCCCACGGTGCAGATGCCCTTGGCGATCTGCTCTGCCTCGTGCGGGACGGTCCGCCCGCGGCTGCAGGCGACGGAGACGTTCGCGACCACCTGGCCGTCCAGCTGGTCGTGCGCGGCGACGACGTCGCGGTCGGCGATCGACAGGATCTTCGCCAGTTCCGGATAGTGCACACGCCACGGTGCGCTTTCGTACTTGGCGCGCTGGGCCCGCAGCGCCTTCAGGAACGGCGAGTTGTGCGCGACCATCGTCGGACTGTTCCGCGTCTTCCGGTCGTCTGGCCGCCAGTAGCCGCAGTTGCAGCCAACCGTCAGGTTCGAGCTGACGCACACCTCGTTGCCATTGCCGATCATGATGGCATTGCACGTGCGGCTTATGATGTTGCCGCGCACCGTCACGCCGCTCGAGGCGTCGTCGATGTAGATGCCGTGCGTGAAGGTCGGATGCGGCTGCTTGCCGCTCTCGTGAATGAAGTTGTGCTCGACCACCGTTCCGCGCCGTGACCAGTCCCGGAGCTGGCAGCAATAGATGGCGCCAGCGTCGTTGTTGTAGAGATTGACGTCATGAATGACGTTCCAGGCCAGCAGGTGGTCGTTGCCGTCGAAGAACGCGCCCTGGTGAAACCCGTGGTGGATGAGATTGTGGTCCGCCGTGTTCCCGCAGCCCCAGAGCGCCACGCCGGCGCGGTAGACCGGACAGACGCGACCGTACTTCCAGACATGGCAGTTCGTAACGCGGTGATTGCCGCGTTCAAGCGTCTCGCTGTCGCCGCCCTTGAGGCGGACTCCGCCCTCGCCGAGATCAGTGAGGTCGCAGCCCGTCACGAGGGCATTCCGACCGCCATTCACGGTCACGCCCCACGCGCCGGTCTGCCGGACCGCACAGGCACGGACGACCGCGCCCGTGCAGGAATCGAGACGCACGCCGTCCCGCCGCACGCAGGAGAAGGCCAGTCCGTCGATTACAAGTCCCGTGACACCCTGCGCGTGCAGGCCGTATTCGACGACAGCCAGTTGCGGCGGCGTCTTCGTCACATCGGCCTTCGGCAGCAGCTGCAAGGTGCGCGTGTTGCGGTCAAGCGCCCATTCGCCCGGCACGTCAATCTCGGAAATCGCATTGAAAACGTAAAATTGGCGGTTGATTCTAAAGCCGCGCGGATACCAGCGGATGTCGAGCGCCAAGGCTCTCGCCTCCAGGTCAATATTGGTCACCGCCAGGCGCTGATCGCAGTACTCGCACTGCCAAAGTCCGTACGCCCAGAGGTCCGGCTCGCGGGTCCAGGTCTCGAGCCGAGGCGTATCGAAGCGGACGACACCCGAAACCGACCGGTTTCCGAGTGTGTTGTTGTTGATCCAGCCGCCAACACAGGCCTCCGTCTTCACGAACGTCTCCTCCAAACGCGTCATGTCGTTCGTGTTGTTCGGCCAGCGGGCGCAGTCAAGGCGCTCGTCACCCTGATAGAGCCAAAGAGGATAGTTCACGCGTTTTGCATAACGCTCTTCGCCGCCGCCCCCGAAGTCGGGAATCTCTACGCCGACGGGAACTTGCGCACGCAGGATGCCAGACGCCCCCTCTGGACGCCACTCCGTCAGGGCAAGGCCGCCAGAGAAGACCGCCTTCCCGCGGTTCCGCGCTTTCCAGACGACGCCGTCGTCACGCGCGTCAAGCTCCAGCGTCTGCGACAGCACATACGTGCCGTCGTCAAAGACGAGCTCAAGCCCGTCCGGCGGCAACCGACCGCCATGTGCAG
>JAEEGL011858467.1_pt1 | contig 13646 bp, 13 predicted proteins | sample 9134231 | NCBI WGS metagenome assembly JAEEGL01 (sample SAMN16246548, study PRJNA631951) | gut metagenome | biome: gut microbiome; feature: rumen; material: fiber-attached | host: Bos | place: Iran: Karaj | collected 2018-10
CCCAACTGGAGCGGCTTCCCCATCATTTGACACAATTAATGGTTATAACGTTGCTAAAGTCGCAACCAACCTCGAAATCACAACAATGCCAACCAAGACCGTTTATTCAGTTGGTGAACAATTCGATAGAACTGGTATGGTCGTTACCGCGACATTTGAAGATAACACTACTGCTAATGTCACCGGTGCTTGCACAATCACTGTTGATATGTCTTCTGTTGGTGAAAAAGAAGTGATAGTTAAATATCAATCATTAACTAAAACATTCAAGATTACCGTTAATGAAGCGCCAAAAGAGAAATCAATTTTTGAAAAAATCCCCTGGTGGGTATATGTCATCGTTGCTGTTGTTGTAATTCTTATCATTGTCGGTATTTTTGCTGGTGTTCTTAAGGTCAATAAGAAAGGCAAAATCAAAGTCAATAAATCAGGCGTTAAGAAAATTGTTAAGGGCAGCAAGAAAAAGAAATAATTCTTAAAACAAAATAAAAGCTCGGAATCAAAACCGAGCTTTTTTAATGCTAATTATCTATTAGATAACTTTTTTCTTCTTTAATGTAATTAAGACCGCTGCACCGATAACAACAACGCCAAAGGCGATGGAGAAGGCTAAGATTAAGGAACGATCTTGGTAGAATGGGAAGAATGCAGCATTACTTGGATTAGCACTGGCTCTACCAATGAAATTATTGAATTGGTTATATTTACGACATAAGAAGTCATATCTCGCCATAGCGCGTTCAATAAGTGTGCCACTTTCATTAGCAGAAGCATTAACTAATGTTGATTTTTCGCTAGATGAGAGGGTGTTAAATAGCGCTGCTAAATCAGACCATGATCTGCTTAATGTTGGTGCGGTATTACCAGTTGCATCACAAGTGATGCTGCCTAAGAAATCTGAAGAGAATTGTGTAGCGGTATAACTAGCGGATTCCACTCTTCTATAGAAGTTGATTGGACAGTTATTATTAGAACTTGTATATCCCGTGAATTCTGTATAACTCGCATAGTACTCAAGATATACTCCATCAGGACTTCTAACATCATATCCGTTGCCATTGCCATTTAAGGTCACACTCCAGGTGTTGCCTGATGTACTTGATGTACCGTTGGCGTAAATATTGTTATATGAACCATTCTTTTTGCCATATAAGTAATCGCCATCGTTTTCAAATGTATAGGCTCCTGAAGATCCACCGACAGTCCAAACTGGCATTGTATCAGTCTTATCAAGAACACGATTATTGACAGTCCCGGTTTCTGGAGTGAGATAATATGTCGATTTAATAACTTTAGTTAAAGCGTACATCGTGGTTGAATTCCAATTAGTTTGGGCACCGATAACAACTTTGTCACCAGCTTTAATACCATCGGTAACAAGTTCATATCTCACATCAGTAGAGGAACCACCACTATTAACTGTGACTGTACAAATATCGGAAAAACCACCATCAACAGTTCTCACTCTCACTTGTGTTGTGCCTGCTGAAATACCAGTCACAAAGCCACTACTACTAACTTCAGCGATAGAAGTATTATCAGATGACCAGGTAACGCTCTTATTTGTAGCGTTAGAAGGTGTGACTTCTGCGTAGAGCTGATTGGAATCACCAATATTTAATGAGATAGATGTCGGGAAGACTTCTACACCTGTAACCGCAACAGTTTGTCCTTGTCCGGAGAAAGAGTTGATGGTATCAGATGTTGGATTTGCACTTCCTGTAGCGGTGCTGCTATAAGAAGTGACTTTTCTCTTATCATTTGATAATGAAGTCGAACCCCAAATGTATTCCGCCCATTCTGGGAAGTCGATAAATGGGTTTCTGTTATTTGTGTAGTTTTTAAATAATAAATTATTTCTATGAATTTCCCATTCATCTGGTGGGTCTAATCTGTTCCAAGCGAGTAAATCACGAAGAACACCCATGTATCCCTGTGTAGATGTGGTTGAATCATAGGTTGAAGAACCGTTAGGATCGCTTGTTCCGTCATAGACGGTTAACCATGGGTTATTCGCATCGATACCATCGCTATCGCTACCTGACAAATAGTTATATCTAGCCGCCATATAGAAGACGATTCTTGCAATATCACCTTTGTCGCTATCTTGTGGTTCAAAGACTTGTCCACTACCAAAACTTGCAGATGTACCTTTAAGGTTGCCGCTTAAATAAGTGTAGTTGCTGTCGTTTCCAGCGTTAGTATATGATTTTGTCTTATCGACAAATCCAAAGAACAAATTGCCGTGGTAATTAAAACCATTAACATAGCCGTTGCCAGACCATAAGTGCATTGGATCACCTCTGGCGCCACCGCTATTAGAAGAATCATCTTCGCTACCCATACCATGGGATTTGGCCCAAACGTGCTCTCTATTGATGCCCCAATTGGTTTGTGAGTGGTCACCCCAAGCTCTGGTTTGGTTAGTAACATCTCTATTCACGTATAAGGCGTGCAAATAAGGATTGTTTTTACCATTGCTATTGCTAGTTCCATATTGATAATTAGTTATTTTATTCGTGGAGCTATTATATGTTCCATATGTTGTGCTAGCAGCTGGTGATCTTTCCCAATCTCTATCGGCGATTTCATAAATTTGCCAAATGGAAGTACCATTGCTATAGTCATATGAATAATATTTTTGGTTATTCTTAAGAATAGGTTTTAGATTCTTTAAAAGATTATTGCCCTTTAATTCGTTAGCGCTTTTTCCATTTAAAGCACTGTAATAGTTTCTAATTTCACTGGAGGTGGAATCATTTAAATCAATTGTGGTTGGTAATGAAGAAATTGAATAAGCGCTTGCTTCCTTGATTCTCCTATTATGGACAATTGCAGAGACGGTTCCTCCGACAATAACAAACGATAATCCAGAGGCAATCGTGATTTTTAATATAGCGTTTTTATTCATAAGAAATACTCCTTATTTTGCATTTTTAATATATTATTTAAAATTGATTAATTCAATTTATTTTGCGATATTTTTACTGCAAAAAAGTAAACAAAAAAGGAATGATTTGACATTCCCTTTTGCAAATTGAATAACAATTATTCTTTCTTTTCTTCAACTGGTTCAGTTGGTTGTTCTTCTGCAGGTTCTTCAGCTTTTTCTTCTGCTGGAGCTTCTTCCTTAACAGGCTCTACTTGAGCGTCGATGGCTTCTTCTTTTTCCATAGCTTCTTCAGCAGCTTCTTCTTTAAGTTCTTCCTCTTCTAATTGAGCAAGTCTTTGAGCACGTCTGACGTTCTTTTCATAATCTCTATCAACCTTAGCAGAGAAAATTAACAAAACGACGACGATGGCCACGGCGGCGATTGCGAGAATAATTAAGCCCCATGGGAGGAAGCCTAATTTGAACTTATCGATAATCTTTAAGTTGGCTTTTGTTAATTCAGAATTTTCTGTGGAAATTGGAAGATTTTGTTCAACTAAACCTAAAACGATGTAAGTTAAACCCCAAATACCCACGAGACCGCATAGAATATACCATACGAGTTCAAATGGATGTAATGGAAATTTCTTTTTTTGCTTAGCGTTTTTGACGCTTGGATCTTTAATTTTTCTCATGAGTATTTCCTCCTAATTAAGCTTGTTCAGGGGCTTTTTCTGGTTGGGAAGCGTTGGCTTCTTTAATCAACTTATCAAAGATTTCTCTCCATTGTGGTTCGACCTTAGCGACATAATCGCTTAAGCGACGGTTGATATCATTGAATAAGTCTTGGAAAGATTTGTTATCTCTTCTGTCTCTACGTCCTTCTGTCATTTCGATAACTTTATTAACATCATCTAATAAGTCTAATGTTTCGTTATCTGTACAGTGAGCTTTAGCGCGTGAATCACGAATGAGTTTCGCGAGAACTGAGATTTCGTTAGAAACGATGTAATTGCTTTGTGGTGTAGGTTGGCCTTTGGATTCACCCATCACTTTTTGGAATTCAAAGAAACTCTTTTCAAATTCTCTCATCATGAGCATGGCTAAGATAGCTCTTGTCATTCTTTCATCGACCACTACTAACTTGAGCATATCATCGTTAGAAGCGTTTTGTTGTCTGGCATAGTTGATATATCCACTAAGGATATCTCTAATAGCTTCTTGTGCAGGAACAACTTCTTGGAAGAGTTTGATGTGTTGAGTATGATCAACACGAACTTCACCAGCTTCAGTTACTTTGATAATTGTGCTTTCATCACTATAGAAATCACTGATGATTTCATCGAGCTTTTCAATGGTGGCTTTGCTTTGTTCAGCATTGTTTTCAAAGAAATTGCCGAGAGCGCTACCTTTGGCCTTGCCGTTCACAATAGTATTCTTTCTATTATTGTAGAGTTCAACCTTGTGCTCTCTTTCCATTGTGTACTCCACTGTGTCTCTTAATTGTAAGAGGTAGTGATAGATGTTAAGGATGTATTGATTAATTCCGTCTAACATAGTTATTTTTCTCCTTTCAATACAAGCTTGTCCAACTTATGGACACGTGTGATTGCATATTTGGCGTATTTCTTCACACTCGGATAGGCATGCGCCATGCAGTAACTGTGCTCGTGATATTTTGTGAACATTGCGATGTCATTGCCACTATCACCGACGACATAGACATCTTCGTCTTTGATGTTAGCGAGCTTGCAGTATTGTTCCAGGCCTTCACCTTTATTACAACCTTTCGCTGTTAACTCATTGACGATTAAACTCCAAGATGATTCAATTTCTGGGAATTTCTCTCTTAGAGCCTTATTAATTTCTTTGCTGAGATCACGTTTTTTCTTCCCAAATCCGAAGAAGGTCATGACTTTGTAGCACTTACCATTATTCATTAAATCGATAAATAAATCATTATTTATTTCATTTTTTTCACGATATTTGAATTGGAAGAAGTACCAAATCATCAGTAAGACCATGAAAAAACGACCGCGTCTTTTGGAGTTATAGATAACACATGGATGATCTTCTGCGGTTAGTAAGTAACCAATTGGTTCATACTTCGCTTCAATGCCTTCAAAGATTTTCTTCAGTTCATCATTAGGCATCCAATTATGCTTGACAAGTTTTCCATCGATATGGATTTTCGATGAATTACAACTCATCACGTCAACCGGTCTTTTGATCTCTTTAAAGAGTTTTTCAACATATTCATAACTTCTCGATGTAATCAAAACAACTTTGTTGCCAGCATCAATCCAATGTCTTAAAAAACGAACATTTCGAGGAGGAATGCATCTTCCAACTTGTCTGGGGTAGAACAAAGTACCATCTAAATCGCACGCGAGTAATTTACACATATAATGTATTATACACGTAAGCGCGTAAAAGACAAAATAAAAAAGCGAACTCTTAAGAGCTCGCTCATTTCATTTGAAGATTGATTATTTAATGGGGTTCTCCGCTTGGATGACACCATAACCACCATCACGTCTGTTGTAAACAACAGAAATGCGATCATCTTCCTTGTCTAAATAGAGGAAGAAGTCATGGCCTAAAGCTTGCATACGGGTAATTGCTTCGTCAATATTCATACTTTGTAAATAGTATGATTTGGCTCTGACGATAATATCTTTTTCTTCTGGCTCTTTTTCCGCTTCGACTTGTTCGAAATTAATGCAATCCGCTAAGGACATTCTATTATTGGAACGATCCATACGGGTTTTAATTTTTCTCATTTGACCTTCGAGTCTATCGACAGCGACATCAAGAGCGGCATATAAATCTTGGTCTTTCACTTCTGCACGTAATGGCATTTGTGGTAAGAAGATTGTAACTTCAATCTTTTGTTCGAGGTCATGTGTACTACATACAACTCTGCAATCTACTTCATCGTTGATGAGGAAGTATTTGTCCATCTTTTTAAGTTTCTTTTCGATGGCAGCCGAAATCCCTTCGGTTATCTTAATGTTTTTTCCGATAATTTGGTACTTCATATGTTATCCTCCCTTCCCAAATACAGAGAGCTATATCATCGCTTATATTATAACATGGATTCTCATTTTTAATTTATTTTTCAAAAAGAAAAGATGCGCTTAGGCATCCTTACTTTAAGAGTTTTTTAATTTCTTCAACTTTATCAAGTTTTTCCCACGGTAGATCTAAGTCTGGACGACCCATATGACCGTAATTAGTGAGGTCTTGATAACGGAATGTCGGCTTCGTTAAATTGAAGTTTTTAATAATCATTCCAGGACGGCAATCAAATAACCTATAAATGACATCAAGTATCTGCTCATCACTATACTTTGCAGTATGGAAGGTACGAACACCGATGGAGATTGGTTCTGCGACACCGATGGCATAGGCTAATTGGACTTGTAATCTATCGGCAACACCAGCCGCCACTAAGTTCTTAGCGATATACCTTGCCATATAGGCTGCACTTCTATCAACTTTGGATGGATCTTTACCCGAGAAAGCACCACCACCATGTTCTGCAGTACCACCATATGTATCGACGATAATTTTACGACCTGTTAAGCCAGTATCGCCTGCCGGACCACCAATAACGAATCTTCCTGTTGGGTTGATTAAATACTTGAAATCTGCATTAAATCCGAATGATTTGACGACTTTTTGCATGATATTCTCGTGGACATACTTCTTAAATTCATCGAGATTCACATCCTCATCATGTTGGATAGACATAAGGACTGTATCAATACGAATATGCTTTGGATCGGTGTAATCGACGGTCACTTGGCTCTTCATATCTGGGCGAGCACCTTTAAATACTCCAGACTTTCTTTGAGCGGTCGCTTCACGCACTAATTTGTGAGCAATGGAGATGGCTAAAGGCATATATCCTTCTGTTTCATTCGTCGCATAGCCAAACATAATTCCTTGGTCCCCGGCGCCTTGTTTTTCTGGATCAATTTGGTTAACGCCTTGATTGATATCAGGGCTTTGTTCTTTAACCTGCACTTCCACATTAACGTTGTGGTAATCTGTTCCTAATTCAGGACGGTCATAACCGATTCTTTTTAATACTTCTTTGACGATAGAAACGTAGTCAGGTTTGCATTTAGAAGTAATCTCACCAGCTATGATGATTGTGTTATTTGTAGCGAACACTTCACATGCGACATGGGACTTTGAATCTTCTTTTAAACAAGCATCTAAAACTGCATCAGAAATTTGGTCACACACTTTATCGGGATGGCCTTCACTGACGGATTCACTCGTGAATAAAATTTTTCTCTTTTCCATTTACTATATCTCCTATAAAAAATGCCCTCCCATAATTATGGAAAGGCATTAATATTTTCATCCTTTACTCATCGTTCAAGGTTATGGGGCCTTGCTAGAGAAGAGCACTTACTCATTTTGAGAGTTGCTACTGCGATTTTTCATTCTCTGTTTTCGCAGTTCTTGATAAGCGTATTTATTATAATCTTTAATTATAAACTTGCAATGATTTTATAAACTGATGTCACTTGCACTTCTGAGATAGAGTCTTAATCCATTATTATCTCTATCTTCGTAGTATGCAAATCTATGACCGGTAGCGCTAATGGTAGATTCATTTGTCATCGCATCATTCAATGCTGTATAGATTGCTGCTTCTTCAGTAGCATTTAAGCCACTGTAATCTATTGAAACAGAAGTCTTACCGATGGTGATTTGGGCAAGACATTCTCTTTCATCAATTGATTTAATTGTGAATTTTTCTAAATAGCATCTGATTAATCCGTGATAAGCGGTTGAAATAGAATAACCGAATGTGAAGTCTCTATTTGCATTATAAACTGTCACAGGAGCTGGATTGGTTTCATATGCTAAATAGACTTCTGTTTCCTTGTTATTTTGTGATAACGGACCAATTTGTGGAAGCTGACCATCACCAAGAGTAACGCTGGAAGGATAATATTTAACTTCAACCACATTACCAACTGAGAATGTTGATAAAGACTGAACACAATTTGTTAATTGAATAGCACCATCATTACCACTTGAGTTTTTGCTTTGGATAATCATACAAACTTCATTATTATCATTAAGCCATTTAGATGTAATTGTACCCCAGGTATATAAATCTAATTCTTTTTGGAGGGTGGGGGTTGATGAAGCATCGTCAATTTTAGTTTTAATAGTTGAGTAAAGATCTCTAAAACCATACTTCAAATCTTGCCAATAGTATTGGCAATTCATGTTTTCTGGACGTGTCGCAGGAGCTTGAGCGGATAATTTCAAAGATGAATCTGAAGCAGTAAAACCGGCGATCAATAATGCAACTGTACCGCCTGCTAAAAATACTGTCGATAACAATTTAATTCCTTTTTTCATAAAAAAGCCTCTGCGACAAATTGTATTATCATTTGCACTAATTATGCAAGCAAAAAAGAATGCGCTTTCACGCATCCTCTTATTTATAAGTTTGCTAATCCTCTAGCTAGTTGGTCGGGGCAGCTTGTTTCACCATTTCTACTACCGCGGCATTTAATGCCTTGGAGTTTGGCAATAACTTGATCGGATTTCAATCCTTCGATGAGCTTACAAATTCCTTGTAAGTTACCCATGCATCCTCCGATAACTTTGGCATGGATGATTGTGCCGTCATCATCAATATCTAGGATCATCTCACGAGAGCAAACGTTCTCGGGTTTGATACTGACTGTCTTCATTATTTAATTAATTTTCCGTAAACAGTGCCACCGGCACAAGCAGCGTTACTTTCATCGGTATCGATATGAGCCGCTAAAGCAAAGTCTTCTCTCACTCTAACAACAACATCACCAAAGGTGAGGGCTCTATCTGGAGTATTTAATTCTAATTTCACAACGTCACCATTTTTAACACCGAATTCTTCGGCATCTGCTGGTGTCATATGGATATGTCTCTTCGCGACGATGACGCCTTCTTCTAATTCGATTTCACCGGCAGGACCGACTAATTTACAACCCGCACTACCTTTCACATCTCCACTTTCTCTAATTGGAGCAGCAATGCCGATGCTTCTGGCATCAGTTGCGGATAATTCGACTTGGTTTAATTTACGACATGGGCCTAAGATAGAAACGCCTTTGAGGACGGCTTCCACTTTTTGGCCTGTGGCTTTATCAACTTTATAACCAACAACGTTGACTCTTTGTTTGCTAACGAATTGGCCTGGTTGGCTAAGCATCGCTCTGACTTCTAATTGAGCGCCTTTACCAAATAATACTTCTAATGTTTCTTGTGTGACATGGACGTGTCTTGCACTTGTTTCAACTAAAATTTCTTTCATAACTATTCTTCCTTTTTGCGTTGTTATTGTAGCAAATAGTCAATTAAATGTGTATAGAAACGCTTCTATTTTTCAATTAAGTATTGAAATAAAGGTCTTTTAAGTTAAAAATTATGAAGAGGAAGAAAGATGGACGAAGTAACAGTTAAAAGCCTTGTTATTGATGCAATTAAAAATAAACAGGCTACTGCGTTAAGAGAATTATTCGAAACAGTTCCTACTATTGATATTGCAGAAGCGATGGAAGATATCGAAGATGTCTCTCTTTTAATTTACCCATTTAGAATCATTTCCCCAGAATACACTGGTGAACTTTTTACTTATCTTTCTTCTGAACAACAAGAAAAGATAATTAACGCATTCTCCGATAAAGACTTAATTAAACTTCTCGAAGAAAGCTATGCCGACGATATCGTCGATACATTACAAGAGTTACCTGCGAACGTTGTGTCGCGTGTTTTACGTGTTGCCCCAAGCGATGTTAGAAAAGATATTAACTTATTGTTAAATTACGCGGAGAACACCGCTGGTAGCATCATGACCACCGAGTTCATCGAGATGAAGAACACCACAACCGTCAAAGAAGCTATCGCACAAATTAGACAAAAAGGTCGTGACGCTGAAACTATCTACACAGTATTTGTGAGAGATGCAAAAAGAACATTTGTTGGCACAGTGGACTTGGACGATTTAATCTTTGCAAAAGATGATGAAACATTAGATGACATTATGGATAGAGACTTCGTTTCATGCCATGTCAACGACGACCAAGAAGATGTTGCAAACAAGTTCAAGAGATACGACCTAACAGCAATGGCGGTCTTAAATAAAGAAGACAAAATTGTCGGTATCATTACCATCGATGACGTCGTCGATATCATCGTTGAAGAAGCTAATGAAGACGTCGCCGGCTTAAGCCACGTGGCCCCATTAGAAGATTCATATTTAGACACCCCTGCATGGAGAATGGCGGTTAAATGTATCCCATGGATTGTCATTCTTATTATCCTTGGTACATTCACCACTATGGCGCTCGATAGAATTGAAAAATCGGCAATTTTCACTGCAATTCCTGTGTTAATCTCCTTTGTTCCGACTTTAATGGATACCGGAGGAAACACTGGTGGACAGACAATTGCTTTAATGATTCGTGGGTTAGGAACAAAAGAGTTCTCACCACGTGATTTCTGGAAGATTTTAGGCAAAGAGGCCTTAACCGCATTAATCGTTTCTGCGGCTATTGCAACATTTGGCTTCATTTGGTTCACCATTGAACAATACACCGGTATCGTCACCAATGAAAATTTGTTTGTTGATGGCGCTGCCGCAACAATTTGGAACGGCAAATGTTGGACTGGTGAATTTGCGCAATCAACACTCGTTATTTCCGGCATTGTCGCTGTGACATTATTCTTCGGTTCCTTCTTAGCAAAGTCAGTCGCCGTTATGCTTCCATTAGGCGTCGCTGCTATTAAGAAAGATCCTGCTATTGTCGCGCAGCCAATTCTTACCACCATCGTCGATGTTGTGAGCTTAATCGCTTATTTATTAATCGCCCTCGGTGCTTCTCATTTATTCGCATTTTTAATTTCTCGATAATGGTTGATAAAAAGAAAAATAGAGGGTTAGAACTCGTTAGGTTTTTGGTTTGCGGTCTCGCATCAGCGTTGACCGATTATTTATTTTGCCAAATGATGATTTTGGCCCTCCCAGAATCAATCGGTTTTATCTGGATTACCGTGATATCCACTGCTGTCGGTTTTATCTTTGGCGTGACCGTCAACTATATCATCTCCACGTTCTGGGTTTATCAGAATGTCGATAAAAGTATCAACACCAAATCTAAAAAGTTTGTCGCTTTATTTGTTTTACTATCATTCTGCGCACTACTCCTCAGTGTGGGGGTTATGCTAGCGTGTGGTTTGGTTGTCAAATCAGCATGGGGTTTTGAGATTGTTGAGTTTTCTTTGATGGAATTAATTCAAGATAACGGAATTAGTTTCTTATCACTCGGTATCTTCTGGGCCTATTTTGTTTCTTTCTGTATCAAAACACTAGTCGGTTTAGTGTTCAATTATCTCACTAGAAAATTCATTCTCTATAAGGAACCGAAAGAAAAAGAGTAAATACTCTTGCATTTGAATTAATTCTCCCATATTATTGTTTAAGCTGCGCGAGTGGCGGAATTGGTAGACGCGTACGTTTGAGGGGCGTATTGGTAACCCAGTGTGAGTTCGATTCTCATCTCGCGCACCAAAAATGCGTAGAAAAGTCATCAGTTTGATGGCTTTTTTTATTAAAAATACTTGCATTATGTGCATGATATGGATTTAAATTATTAGGTAAGAATTTAAACTTATTCGAGGTAATACTATGAAGAAATACTTAAAACTCTTTGCTGGCGTCTTAGCATTAATCGGCGTCGTCATGATGTTCTTCACCCAAGTAGTTATTAAATGGAACGATCCATTCTTCGGTGATGAAGCCATCGGTATCCAAGCCCTTATTGGATCACATGATTCCAAAACAGGCGTGACATTTGAATCCACCGGTTTACCATTAGCCGCTTATATCATCTTAGGTGTCGGTGCCCTTATCTTATTAGTGGTCGCCTTAATCCCATACTTCAAAGAACACGATGTCTTAGGCGCAGTTGTTACTGGCTTAGCAGTTATCTGCTTAATCGTCGCCGCTATCATGCTCTTCTTAATCCGTAAGAACTTTGCAGAAAACGTTGTCGTCGGTCCAGACATTTATGTTGGTTGGGGTGCCATCGTCGCAGGTAGCTTAGCGTCCATCGCTGCTGCTGGTGGTGTCTTAGGTATCATCCTTGATTTAGCAAATAGCTAATAGTTAAGTTAAAGTTAAAAAGAAATCTCGTAGTTGATGGCTACGAGATTTTTATTTTTAGAATTTGCTGGTGTCGAATTCTTTAAGAACTTTAACCAACGGTTTAATAACCTTTTCAACGTTACCTTTTTCAAATGGGTTACGTAAGTGGTTGTGTTCTAATAAACCGACTAATGGGAGTTGTCCACCAAACTTACAAAGTTTGACGTATTTCTTCCAGGTCTTTTCGTGGTTCTTTCTCATCTCCACGAAGAATTGGAACGCGCACACTTGAGCGAGTGTGTAATCAATATAATAGAAAGGTGTTGAGAAGATATGCGCTTGTCTCATCCAGATGGTACCTTTGTTGAATGTTGGGGTATCATCAAACTTCTTATGAGGAGTGTATTTGCTTTCGATAGATTTCCAAATCTTGCATCTTTCTTCATGAGAAGCATTTGGATGTTCATAAACCCAGTGTTGGAATTCATCAACGGTAATACCATATGGTAAGAATTCAATGGAGTCGCTTAAGTGTAAGTATTTATACTTTTCAGCATCTTTACCAAAGAATTTATCAGCATATGGCCAAGCGAAGAATTCCATACTCATAGAGTGAATTTCACAAGCTTCTAATGTTGGGCTTTGATATTCTGGAATCTTGATTGGGAAGGAGAGATATGCTTGGAAAGCATGGCCACCTTCATGTGTTAAGACGTTCACATCACCATCGGTGCCGTTGAAATTGGAGAAGATAAATGGGGCTTTATAAAGTGGGAAGGAGGTGCAATATCCACCAGGAGCTTTACCTTTTCTCGCTTCTAAATCCATTAAGTTATGATCCATCATGAATTCAAAGAATTCTTTGCTCTCTGGACCGAGGTCACTATACATTTCATGAGCAGCGTTCACTAAGTATTTAGCATCACCCGCCGGAAGAGGATTACCAGATTTGAATTTCAAACTGTAATCATAGTATTGTGGGTTTTTAATACCGAGTTCTTTCATTTGTTTCTTGTATAATTTGTCACAAACTGGAACGACGGATTCATAGATTTGTTGGCGATAGCCTTTGACGTCTTTGGCGGTGTAGTCAAGTCTACCTAATCTCAGATATCCTAATTCGACGAAATTCTTATAGCCGAGCTTCTTCGCCATTGCATCTCTAAGATGCACAAGGTCATCATAGATTCTAGCGATGTGTTCTTCGTTTTCACCGATCCATTTATCCATGGCTTGGGCCGCTTCTCTTCTGGTATCACGATCGATATCTTGAATATATTTACCTATTTGAGAGAGGTTTAAGACTTCACCGCGGAAGTTGATTTCGGCACCACCTAATAAGGCATCATATTCACTGACTAATTTGTTTTCTTGAATCAATTCAGGAATGATTTTTTCATCGAATGATTTTAAAGAAGCATCCATCATTTGGAAATAGTATTTTCCAAATTTCTTCTCTAAATCTTTTCTATATCTCGCCTTGGTAAGAATCTTAGCGAATTTGTTTTGATAATTAGAGATGATTGGTGATAATTCATCACATCTATCTTGAGCGCGTTTGTAAACTGGATTTTTGGTGTTACAAGAATAACGGACATAGATAATGGA
>JAEEGL013397571.1_pt1 | contig 13646 bp, 5 predicted proteins | sample 9134231 | NCBI WGS metagenome assembly JAEEGL01 (sample SAMN16246548, study PRJNA631951) | gut metagenome | biome: gut microbiome; feature: rumen; material: fiber-attached | host: Bos | place: Iran: Karaj | collected 2018-10
GGTTCAATATCCGACCTTCGCGATGCCATCACATATTACAGGGCGGCAAAGGACTACAGCGACGCTCCATCCATGCTTGCGTATTGCGAGTCACTTCTGTATGACCTTGAGCATCCAAGGACCGTGGACGATGATTCCGGAAACAACGGCACATCCGGCGGTAACGGTGGAACAAGTGGAACCGGTGGATATGGCGGTGGAACAAGCGGTACTGGAGGCGGTACTGGTGGAAGCTCCGGCGGTGGATGGGTTCAGACCGACCCATATTCCAATGTGACACCGATAGTCACGTTCGGAAATCTGTCGTATTCAGATGGAAGTCCAACCGCTTCAACAACAATCAAGATTTCCGGCCTGAGCTATGTTCTTTCTTCATCCGACTTCAGGATTTATGTTTCATCTGGCGCTGGAAGGGCATCGGTCTCGGTTTCTGGAAACGGTGTCAGCTCACAGGGAACCGCGCTCTATGTTGTGACTCTAACCGACATCAGGAATTCCGGCACACTGAATATTTCGATTTACGACAGAAGGGGAGTGCTGATTGGAACAAGCCCTGAGTACAGAATCAATGTGAGCAATGTCCGTGTCAGACCAACCATGTCCTACGCCGACGAGCCTACCTATCTTGATTCGGAGCCGGAGGTGAATCTCTTCTTTACGGTATATAATAGAACAAGAAACTACACCGAGAGGGACCTTGTTGTAAAAAAGAACACAACCGGTGGACGCATTTCAAGGGTGTTCACGGTTTCAAGCGGAAATGGATTTGTTGCGGTGCTTTCCGATGTAACGAAGGATGGAACAATCGCGTTCTCGATAATCGACGACGACGGCACTGCTATTGCCACGGACACTGGCGACACGCTTGCGGTTTTTGACATCAAGTATGACAGAATCTATTCACCGAAGGACGTGTGGGCGCAGGCTGTAAAATATTCGTCCACTCCTCTTGAAGTCTGTCTCCCATTTGGAACACGCGGATTTAAGCGCGCCCCGGTGGATGCCGATTTCACAGTCACATACAATTCCACGGACGGCTACATTTCTGGAATAAACAGGACATCTTCTGACGGTGGATATGAGTTTGTATTGTCCGGCGTAAAGAAAAGCGGAACCGTAAGGATTGCTTTCCCAGGGGCAGGTGGAAAGGAGATTTCATATACCGTTGACATTGGCAGGGTGACACAGAAACCTATTTCCTTGAGAAACACTGGTACGCAATATTCAACGGACAAGTCGGAAGTCTATCTTCTGTTCCTGCCATCCGATTCGTCAAAGGTATTCTCCCTGTCCGACATTAGTGTTGATTTAAGCTCAACTGGAGGGTCAGTTGTCAGTTTGACAAGAGGCTCGCAGTCGGATTCTTACCGCGTCATTATTTCTGGAATAAAAAGGAGCGGAAACGTTACCCTGTATGTGAAGGGAAGCGATGGAAACTATCTAAGGGAGGAGTGGTCGTTTAGCAACAAGCTTGAGAACCCCTATCTCACGTACAGCATTGACGCTTCACAGATTTTTGTCGCGCCCCCGGAGCCAAAGGTTGTGTTCGATTCCGAAATCACATATTCAAATGAGGAGCAGGTGGCGACATTCAATATCGCTGTGGCGAATCTTGATTACGAGCTTAAGGACTCCAACTTTGAAAAGAAGCTGGTTAGCGGAAACATTGGCCTAATCTACGTGTCGCCTGTAAGGGACATGACATCCGCCTCGGTCAAGCGCATGTACTCAGGGTCTTTCACCGACCGGGACGAAAACTTGAGGCTCTACAAGGTGAATGTTTCCAAAATGAAGACACAGACCGCGAGCTTTACGATGACAGCGAAGGACTCCAGCGGCAAGGTCATTGGCACCAGCAGGACATACTCGGTTCTCCAGAGTAAAATGTTTGTTCCGAAGGTGATGATTTCCGATGCCGGTCTGTCGTATTCAACCGTGGCGAACGAGGCGTATCTGGAGTTCACAATTTCCGACACGATGAGGACGCTCTCTCTTTCTGATATGTATATTGACACTTCTGCGACTGACGGAAATATGTCTTTCGTGAAAACCCAGCTCCCCGGAAAATACAGGATTGTTCTGAGAAGTCCAAAAAGGTCCGGAACCGTGAGACTGTATGTGAAGGGAACGGATGGAAAATATCTTGAGGCCAGGGACAAAAATGGTTCGGAGACGGGACTGAACTATCTTGAGTACAGAATTGACATTTCAAAGGTCTACGAGCAGGTCGCCGCAAAACTTGTTTCCGATGGCGTGAGCTATCCGGTTGACGTGTCCGAGGCTCATCTTGGATTTACTGTTTCCGGCGTAACGAAGTCCTTGACAACAAGCGACCTTCTTATCTCGAACAACATGACAGGCGGAAAGGTCAAGTCGATAAAATCCACCGGCAAGGCTGGAGGCTATGTGGCTGTCCTGACCGGGGCAACATCAAGCGGAAAGATTTCAATCAGCGTTCTCGGGGATGACGGAAAGGCTCTCCAGACTGGAAGCAGTTCCACTTTGCTCACATATTCTGTTGACCTGTCAAAGATTTATGTTGTCCCGACAATCAAGGCTTCCACGGCCACATATTCGACTACAGCACCGGAGGCTACATTCACAATCACCGTCACCGGTCTGAAGTACGCACTGTCGGAATCGAACTTCCAAAAGAAGACTACCGGAAACATCGGGTCGGTGACAGTCAGGCAGGACACAGGCTCAAGCCAGACTTCGGATTCAACAAGGGTCTACATTGTGACTGTCTCAAATCTCACGAGCGGCGACGGTACGGTCAAGATTACTGTGAAGGACAACTCCGGTAAGACAATCGGTTCGACACAGACCTACCAGTTCTCCGCTTCAAGAATGTATGTTCCTCCTGCATCGACAACTGGGGTATCGGCATCGGCGTTTGAGCTTTCAATAATAGATGAAATCAACCTGATGCGCTCGAACCCGAAGGACTATGCCGAAAAATATATCAAGCCGCAGATTACATCATCAAGCTCCAGCTACTGGACAAGCTGCGTGAACGACATGTCAAAGATTACATCGCTCGGAAAACTTTCGTATGCGGAGGGACTCTACAAGCTGGCCAAGGCACATTCATCAACCCAGGGACAGACAACGAACACTGGACATGACAGGACCAACGGCGACAGTTTTTCTGATGCGGTGAAAAAATATGGAAGATATTCTTACGTGGGTGAAAACATTTCCTACGGCAAGGATACCGCCCGTGGCATTGTGATTCAGCTTCTGGTTGACGACGGTGTGGAAAGTCTGGGACACAGGTTGAATCTTCTGAACACCAGGTTTGAAAGTGTTGGCGTTTCCTATGACACGCACAAGAGATATAGGGTCATGTGCGTAATGGATTTTGCCGCCGGCTGGACAGATAAATAGAATTGATTGATTTCCAATTGGAGGACTTATGAAAGGAAAGAGAATTATAGTTTTTGCGCTGGCTTTTGCTTTGCTTGCGCAGTCAATTTGGGCGAGCGGAAAAAAGGACCAGGAGACTACCGCATCTGTTGCCGCGGAATATGCAATCGACCGCTACCACAATATCTACAATCTGCCATACGACCCTGATGCAAAAATCAGTGCGTCCAGGCCAGAGACAAAAATCGGGACACTGACTGTGAAAGTGAATGCGACCGACGGATGGCTTTATGTCCGCGACAAGAACAACCGGCAGCTTGGTTCGTACAGCCTGAAATACCAGTGCTGGAATTCCTATTCCACCGTTCTCAATGCCGTTGACCTGAAGCTGGAGCAGTATTACCGTTCGATTGACCTTTCAAAGACTGATTTGAACCGCGACAAGTATGGAAATTTCTGTGGCTACACAGGGGCGACTCTTCCCGATGAATATCTGGAGACCACAACTCCAAAGACGGGAACAGGCACCGGCACAGGCACAAATGGAAATACTGGAAGCTCCGGTACGGGCGGAACAAATGGTTCAAGCGGAAGCACCGGAAATAACGAATGTGACGACGGCTCATGCGAAGTTCCGGACTCCTACTATAACGACAGGGGACTTCCATACGACCCAAGGGCTGTCCTTGATGATTCAAAGAATGGAAAGCGGATTGGAAACTACATCGCGACATTCAACAAACCCTCCGGATGGATTTATTTCAAGAGGGCGGACACAGGAAAACTTGCTGGAACATACAACTATAAGGACCAGTACTGGCATATATATTATGACGAGCTTAACACTGTCCAGCTTGATTTGGCGCAGTTCTACAAGTCGATAGACCTCACAAAGACTGTGCTCGACCGTGACGGGGATGGAAGTTATTGTGGCTACACAGGCCAGGCAAATACACCGTCGAACGGAACCAGCGGTGGAAACAGCAATAATGACAACAACAATAACAATAGTGGAAACAACAGCGGCGGAAACAATAATGGTGGAAACACCCAGGGCGGCGGTACAAACCAAAGTGGCGGAACAATCACAGTGCCAACCATATTTGTTGAAAAAGACAATCTTCCGAAGACGACATTCACTTTGCTGGATGGTTCAACCACCGACAATGTTGCGCACAACAGACCAAAGGTGATTGTTTTCTTCCAGACAATCTGCGGAAACTGCATGAGCACCACAAGAAGCGTGTCGGCAGCCTACGACAAATTTGCCGGTGTGGATGTTGTTGAGGTTGAAATCAACCAGGCGGACAGAAGCAAGACCCTGGAGTTCGCCAATAAATATGACAGCTCCGGGAAAATGAAGTTCTCCTACAACACTGGATGGAATGACAACAGTTTAATGTGGAGCTATCTGAGGTTGGTTGGTAACTCGAATAGTGTGACGCTTCCTGTCGTTGTCTACATTGACGCGAACAACAAATTCCAGTACCTTGAAACCGGTCCGGGAATCACTGCGGACAAGATTCTTTCACGAGTCTCCTTGCTTAAGTCCGAATGTGACGACGGCTCCTGTTACGACGATGGAAGTGCGAACAATGGATCAAACCAGAATGACAGTACGCAACAGAGCCAGGCATACTCCGATATCCAGTTTGTTGCAAAGGAGCATCCATCAAAGACGGACTACTCCGCAATCGACAGATATGTTAAGTCGCTTTCGATTCCAGTTTCAATGAGCTATGCCGATGCAGTAAAGCGCATAACCGCCACATGCAGAACCGACAAGGAAAAGGTCCGCGCCCTCTTTGATTTCATGTCGTTCAACATCAGCTACAACACGGCAAAAATGCAGTCGGGAACAGTTACCGTTCCTTCCGGTGGACTCCAGGCATATTACGAAAAGATTGCGAGCGAAACCTGGAAAGACAGAAACGGTGTGTGCGAAGGCTACGGACGGCTTTTTGTGGAGCTGTGCAAGGCTGCCGGTCTTAATGGCGAATACATTTCCGGCAACAACAAAAAATTCCAGCATACCTACGGAAAGGCATACGGCAACCATGGATGGAATGTAGTCCACGTTGGCGATGAAAATATTTTGCTCGACAGCTGCTGGGGCGCGGGAACTGTTGATGGCAATGAGTTTACGCACAGATTCGCCGACTGGTGGTTTGATGTGGACCCCTACATTATGATTTTCAGCCACTATCCGAGCGACCCGAAATATCAGTATCTTTCTCCGGCTGTGTCCAAAGAAAAATTCGACACTCTTCCAAGAATTGACCCGACCGTCACCAAGGCGGGACTTTCTGGAAAGGAGGTCTATGAATTCTTCCTGACCCACAACAAGGCATGGTGCTGGGATGAGTTTGGAGATTTCGATGACGCGCTTGACAACGGACTTGTAATCAACAAGATTCCTTTAACAAAGTCGCTCACAAAAAATACCGAGTATGTCGTGAACCTGACTTTCCCATCCAGCGAGGGCATCTATCTTCTGTACGAAAACCAGTTCATAAAGCTCACAAGCGGACAGGACAAGAAGTTTACTCCAAAGGTGAATGGCCAGGTCAAGATTTGCAGAAAGACGGACCTCTACTATACCATGATGCTCTATACCGTTGAGGATTTCCCAAGGTGCGAGTGGGAGACTGCCGCGAAAAATGTGAACAAGAATCTCTCCGTTCCGGCTGTGGTCCGTGGCTCGTCCAGCTCCAGCGGTAGTTCTGGCAGCAGCGGTTCAAGCGGTGGATCGTCAACCGCGGATTTGGGACCTCTGACAACGGCGGAAGGAAACACTCTGTGCAATCTGCAGAACGTGGATTTAACACAGCTGACTCTTTTGAATGGCTCGACCGCAAACAACCAGTCTAGCGGAAAACCGAAGGTGCTGATTTTCTTTAGGACCACCTGCGGAAACTGCCAGTACACGACCAGACAGATTGTGTCAAACTACAGCCAGTTCAGCAACGTGGACATAATCGAGGTAGAGATTGATGGCGCTGAAAAATCTGCGGTGGAGAATTACGCAAAAACTTATGACGCGTCCGGGAAAATCAAATACGCTTGGGGTAGTACCGGAAGAGAACTTGTGCGCAAATATCTTCGTCAAGTTGGAATCAGTAGCTACTCTTTGCCAGCCACAGTTTACATTGACTCGAACAACAGGTTCCAGTATGTTGACACAGGAGCAAAGACTGCAGACAAAATCCTTTCGCGCATCAACGAAATTGAGACCACAATAAAGGGACGATAGTTCCGCGAAAAAAAACTCTGCCGGATTCAGAATCACTCTGGGTCCGGCAATTTTTTTGTCAGAGCCTTACAACTCCGTCGCCCTTCAGAATACTTGTACCGCCATGTTTTTCTGCGACAATCTTTTGGTCAAATTCTTTTATCACATCGGAAACATGGGTTATAATTCCAAGCGTCTTTCCTGTTGACTCCAGGGACTTCAAGGAATTGACCGCCTCAATCAAGGGTGTCCCGCTCAAGGTTCCAAAACCTTCGTCAAGAAAAAGTGAGTTGACCTGCACGTTTCTGCTCGCAAGTTCCGCAATCCCAAGAGCAAGCGAAAGGCTTATAATAAATTTTTCACCGCCGCTCATGTTGACAATTGGACGGTCATCGTTAGGGGCGGGGTAGTTGTCGTCGTGGACCATAAAATCAACGCCCTGTCCTTTTTGCACAAGCGAAAATCTTCCGGTAATTCCGTGGATATATCTGTTCGCCTTGATTAAAAGATTCTGCAGCGCCATCGACTGAACAAAAACTTCAAAATCGCTTCCGTCGTTCACGCCGATAAGACTTTTCATTTCCTGCCAGAGAGTGTGCTTTTTTTCAAGCTCGCTAAAGGCCTCAAGTTTTTTGTTGTACCTCGCCTTGTTTTCGCTCTGGTTTTTCAAAATCGAATTGATTTCGCCAATCCTTTTGTTTGCGCCGTCCCTCTCCGCTGATTTTTCAGAAAACTCTTTTTCCAGTTCGTCCGCATTTTTTTGTGACAGATTTTTTGCCCTGCATTTTTCAAGATTTTCGGATGCAAGTTTGACCGAGGCCAGAGTGGATGCGTCCTCCTTTTCAAGATTCTGTTTTTCGTTTTCCAGTTCCATGATTTTTTCATCGCTGGCCCTGCACAGAAGATATTCGTCCACGGATTTGAAGCCATTTTTCTCCAGCGCAATGTTCAGTTCCTCGCCGCGTGCCTCAAGTTCTGGATTTTTTTCTTCAATCTGTTTTCTGTAGTTCTCAAGTTCCGACTCCATCGCAATTTTATTTTTGATGGCGGCATCTTTTTTTTCATCCGCGTCCTCCAAATTTTTCAGCAGGTTTTGCAGATTGATTTTGAAATTTCTTTCCTCATCGTCAACAGATTTTTCACCGAACAGATTTTTTCTTTCCTCCACGAGCGATTCAAAATTTGTTTTGATTTCCTCAAACTTTTTTCTTTCATTTTCAAAAATATTTTTAAGGCTCCCAAGGTCAATTGATTTCAACTCGATTTCGATATTCCCAGCTTCCGTTTTTGCCTGCTCCAGCCTTGATTTTTGTTCAGCGAATTTTTGAAAACGCTTTTTTAGTTCCGACACAATCGAGACGATTTTTTCTACACCATCATCCGCGTCAAAAGAAAAATTCCATCCCGCGATTTCCGCATTTATTTCCGCCACGGATTTATTTTTTTCATCGGCCAGAGACTTTATTCTTTCCTGGAATCCCAAAATTGATGTCTCAAGTCTTGACGCGGTCTCCTTTAGATTTTGCCCCTCGCTTTTTTCAGCCTCATATTTTTTGTGGAGCTGCGACACATTTTCCGCGAGCATAATTTTGTCGGAGGAAAAATTCTTTTCTGCATCAATACTTTTTTCGTCACAGTATGGATGCTCCTTTGAGCCACAGACAGGACAGGGATTTCCGCTTGAAAGATTTTTTCTAATCAGCGCGGATATGTTCAGGTATTCCCTGCTCACAAGGGTCTCCAGCTGTGTCTCTATTTCGTGAATCTTTTTTTCGCTTTCCTCCAGCTTGTGTTTGCTCTGCTCAAGACTTTTGTTTTGCGCGTCCAAATTTTTTTCGATATTGGATTTTTCCGTCTCGTTTGACTTTAGGGATTTTGCCAGCCCGTTTAAAAAGACAATTTTCTCGGAAAGATTTTCATCTTTTTTGTTCTGGTCCAAAGATTTTTGCAACCCGTCTATTTCCTCTTCGTAAATTGATTTTTGTTTTTCAAGATTGGCTGTCTTCTGCTCCGCATCCTTCCATTCTTTTTCCGCCGCATTTTTTCTTTCGCTCTGGTCGCAAAACATTTTTTTGCTCGGTCCAATTTTTGTGTCCAGTTCCCGAACCTTTTTCCAAAGCTCTTCCTTTTCTTTTGACAGACCGTTTTCTTTTTCGTAGATTTTTTTCGCAATTTCTGCGTCGCTCTGTGTTGAAACAAATTCTTTTTCAGCAAGCGAGAGAGCCGTTTTTGATGCCTCAAGTTTTTTTTTCAGATTTTCAATTAGTTTTTTTGTTTCGGAAAATCTGCTGTACTCTATGTCACAGTTTTTTGCTTTCTCGGCTTTGTCCAAAACTGTTTGGGAATGGGCAAAAATCTGTTTTCTTTCCTCAAATTTTTTTCTTCCAATTTTTGCCTGCTCCAGCTTGAGACTGTTTTCCCGGATTTCGTTCAGCCAATTTATCTGTGTGGAAATTGTGGCTATTTCCACATCAATTTTTTTTGCGCCATCCTCGCTGGATTTTTTTTCGCTCTCAAGTTTTTCAATATCCCTGTCGTCCAGAAAATCAATGTTGCTCAAATCCGATTTTGCAAGCCTGTATTCATTTTCAATCTCGCCGGCTTTTTTGCAGATTCTTTCACCAATTTTTTTGTATTTTTCCGTTCCATTTATTTTTGCCAGAATCTCCGCGCGTTTTCTTTCGTTGTTGCTGGAATTTTTTTCGCCCTCCAAAAAAACACTGAACTCGCCCTGCGCAAGCATTATGGAGCGGCAGAACTGTCCGTAGTCAAGCTGGATGTTTTGCGCGGTGCGGCTTTCCATTTCGGAACTTTTGTGTGCGGAAAAAAGCTCCCCTGTTTCTGTGTTCAGAATTGAAAAATCTGTTGAATCAAGTTTTCCGCTCCTCGGTCTTCTGGACTGTGAAAACTTTGAGACGTATGTTTTCCCCTCACATTCATAGGTCACGGATGCCATGCAGGAATTTGTGTTCCGCGTCATTATCTCGTTGTTGTTTCCGTCTATCCTGTTGAGCCGTGCGGTCTTTCCGTAGAGTGCGAGAGTTATTGCATCAAGGATTGTCGTTTTTCCCGCTCCTGTTTCTCCGCAGATTACAAACTGGTTGTGATTTTTTTTGAAAGCCTCGTGCGTCAAATCAATGAGCCAGTGCCCCTTGAGCGAGTTCAGATTTTCAAATTCAATTTTTGTGATTTTCATTTATTTTTCCCCCAGTTCAATTTCTGCGGCAATTTCCATAAATAGTGGAAGATATTTTTTTATCAAATCGGCTTTTGTTTTTTCTTTTTCTTCATCCGGCAAATCCAAAAACAGGGATGACTTTTTTTGCAGAATCAGTTTTTTGAAAATCTCTTCCTCATTAAAATTTTTCAGCTCATCCATGTCCAGATTTTCGTGCGACTCGGAATCAAAAAATTTTGTCTGCGCCTTTACGCTTACGACGGAAACATTTTCGGGAAATCCCCCTTCAATTTTTTCAATCTCGTTGTGGATATTGATTCCATCCTCCTGGACAAAATACGCTTCCACGAAAGTCTTTTTTTCCGGCGGATTGTTTTTGTATTTTCCAAGTTCCTCCATTATATAGCGGCAGTTTCCGGATATGCGCCTGAAATTGAATGTCTGCGGGACCGCAATTTTTTTGACATTTGTTTTATGCTCCGAATCAATTTCCACCGCGAGAATATTTCTTTCAATGTTTGCCTCGTCAAAGCCCATCACAAACGGGGACCCCGAGTAACGCACTTTTGGATTTTTATCAACCATTGTCGAATAATGTATGTGGCCAAGGGCGACATAATCAAAATCCGTTGGAAAAATCTGTGCATGTACCGAACCAAGTTTTCCAACGACATCCAACATTCTGGTTCCGTCGTCACTCTTGGTTTCCTTTTTTGCCTCTCCCAAGCGTCCTTCCAGATTTGCGGCATAGAGATGTCCGGTCGCGATTATCGGAATGTTTTTTTCTCCGGCAATTTTTTTTGCAATGTCCAGGGCGTTTTCGTAAACAGTTTTGTATGCCCTGTCCGAAAAAGTTCCGTCATCAACAGGCTCATCGAAAAACTGTCGCAGCTCACTTTCTCTTGCGTAGGGAATCGCGCAGCATATTGCGGCTGTCTTTCCATCACTGTCGTAAAGTTCAAAGACCGCATCCCCAATCTCCATGTTTGCGATGGACCCGACCACATGGATGTTCAGAAGCTCCAGTATGTCTTTTTCGGAATCAAGGAGCGCGCCGGAGTCATGGTTTCCGCCAACGATTATTACATTTTTGCATTTGGTTCCGACCAGCGATGTCAAAAACTGTATGTACTGTCTGCGGGACTCGACCGGTGGATTTGCGCAGTCGTAGATGTCGCCCGAAACAACAAGGGCCTGTGCCTCCTGTTTTTCAATCTCATCCTTCAGCCAGTAAAAAAAATTCTGCTGCTCGATGTTTCGGTCTATGTCGTGCATTCTGTTTCCAAGGTGCCAGTCCGCCGTGTGGATAAATTTCATTTTGCCCCTCTTTTGTTACTCTATATAGAAATTTTTTTCACGTATCTTTTTACAGTATCAGTATAAACTTTTTGATAAAATTTTTCAAAAACTTATTCCATAAAATCAACTTTTTTTCTATTATAGAGCGAATCAGCCGTTAGGAAAAACAGGGTTCTCTGGAAAACGGTTGCCCTATTTTAATTACAGGTGGTACGGTAGTGTACAATCGTAATGACTATGTGAGTGACAAAGACTGGGAGCAGTTTCTTGAATTCTCCAAGGACCTTCCGACTCCGAACATTGTTGTGAGCTTGAAGACAATCAAAAAGAATTTCATCAAGCTCAGAAGTTCCTTCCCTTACGCCAAGATTTTTTATGCAATCAAGGCGAATCCCGGCGAACCTGTTCTGCAGATGCTTGCCGAAAACGGGTCTAATTTTGACATCGCCTCGCGCTATGAGCTTGATTTGATAAAGAAATTTGTTGACGACCCGAACCGCCTTTCTTACGGAAACACAATCAAGAAGGCCTCCGACATTAAATATTTTTATGAAAACGGTGTCCGCATGTTCGCGACGGACAGCAAGGATGACCTCAAAAATATTGCCGAAAATGCTCCTGGCTCCAGGGTCTACGTGCGCATTCTTGTCGAAGGTTCCGACTCTGCCGACTGGCCCCTGAGTAAAAAATTCGGATGCCACCCCGACATGGCCTACGACCTTCTTGTTCTGGCGAGGGAGCTTGGACTGAATCCGTGGGGAATCTCTTTCCACGTCGGAAGCCAGCAGAGGGACATCGGTTCATGGAACGACGCAATCGCAAAGGCGAAATATCTTTTCTCTTCGCTGGAGGAGGAGGAAGGAATCCGTCTGCAGATGATAGACATGGGCGGTGGTTTTCCTGCGAGCTATATTGATCCGACCAACCCCCTTGATGTGTATGCAAAAGAAATCACACGCTTTTTGACCGAGGACTTTGGTGATGATTTGCCCGAAATCATTTTGGAGCCTGGACGTTCCCTGGTTGGCGACAGCGGAATACTCACGAGCGAGGTGATTCTGTCTTCACGAAAAAACAATACGGCCCTGACCCGGTGGATTTATCTTGATGCCGGAAAATTCAACGGACTGATTGAGACTCTTGACGAGTGCATAAAGTACCCGCTGATTACGACAAAGGATGGCGACAAGGAGGGCGACGTTATTATTGCCGGACCCACCTGCGACAGCATGGATGTCATGTACGAAAACGCAAGATACCGTCTCCCGATTACGTTGAAGCAGGGCGACAGGATTTACTGGCTTTCGACCGGCGCATACACATCGACCTATGCATCCGTAGCCTTCAACGGTTTCCCGCCAATCAAAACATACTACATGTAAAATAAAACAAAAAAAGAAAAGGGACTGTCCGTGTAATTTCAGACAGCCCCTTTTTTGTTTGTGAATCCACCAATTAGAACGTGTGCGTGTAGCTTAGGGCAATTCGGTTGAAGAACCACTCGTATCCGTCGTAGGTCATTGTGGTTTCCTGTCTGTCATTGGTTTTGCCTTCCGAATCGCGAATGTGGTCCGTGGTGAAACTTCTGCGGCTGGAGAATCCAAGAAGGATTGAAAGCGTGTCTTTTTCTGTAAATGAAAGCTGCGCCATCGGGCTTATGCTGACCTGGCAGAAATCTCCCTTGTAGAGTGGGTTTGTGAAAGCGTTGCTGGAATAATATCCGTCCCATTCCGCAAGCACACCAACGCGGCTCAGAATCAATGGCATCTGGTATGCGAGCACGAGGTTCTGGTAGTTCTTTAGTCCGTTGACCCTGTTTCCTGCCGCCTGCCACATCCAGACTTCCCCATCTTTTTTTGCGGAGAGCATTGTGTAGTAGACCTGGTATGAATACATAATCTGGAAGTGGGTCCAGTCGCCCGGCCAGATTGCGCCCGTGTCAAACTGGAATGTTGCCTGCGCGTACCATTTCAAAAACCAAGATGTGAAAGGCGTAATGTCGTCGTATTCAAACGTACTGTTCAGTCCCGCCATTCCCCGGATTCCTAGAAGATTCCAACCGGTTCCAGCCTGAGCACCCGCACTGAACACAAGGAATGGAAGAGGAGTGAATTTTACTTCAGCTCCCGGCATCACTGAGACAGGTGAAAGCTCAAGGTTTCCCTGAAGGACAAGGTTTGCAGAATTCAAAAGCCAGTTGTCGCCAAGCGGAGTCGGAATTGTGTAGTTGGCCTTTCCTGTGATTCGACCCTCAAGACCGCTGTAGGGGCCGGTTATTGGCGCAAAGTGTGTTCCGCCCTTGATGTATTCTGATTTTGGATAATAGGCGAAATCCACAGTCGCGGAAAAATCCCATGACGGGGAATCGACAGCCGATGCAGCGGAAACAGCAATTGCCGCCGCCGCAATAAATGTAATAAATCTTTTCATACGTTACCTCTCAATACAAATATAACATAAATTTTTATTTTTACAAGCATAAAATAACTTAAATGCCATATTTTAGGGGATTATTTAGCTAAAATCCGGGCGAGCCTTGATTTTCAATTCCTGTATTGTCTTCTATAA